>Ga0116227_10003522_pt1 | contig 34694 bp, 26 predicted proteins | sample S1TSphgellanicum_FD_89693 | JGI IMG/M metagenome (GOLD analysis project Ga0116227, IMG submission 89693) | Host-associated microbial communities from peat moss isolated from Minnesota, USA - S1T2_Fb - Sphagnum magellanicum MG | ecosystem: Host-associated > Plants > Peat moss > Unclassified...
AAAATTTATTTTAATATTAAAATATATTTTTTTAATACTTTTTTTTTTTTTTTTTTTTTTTAAAAATTTGGATACCCTATTAGGGTATTAAAAAGCTAAAAGGTTAGGGTTTTAAAAATTGTCAATGTTTTATTTTATTACATTCAATCATCACTTTAATGAAACTTTATTAAATCTCAGTATGAAATGTTAAAACTCAACATTTAATGCACAAGGTTCAAGAATAAGTATAATAGTTATACAAACAAGAGTAGTTAAAATATATGTAGCAATAGTGGAGGTGTATAGGAAATGAAAATAAAATGAAACTTAATTTACCAAAAAATTGATGATTTTATGAATTGCACCTTTTTAATGTTCATTTTTGAAAACCACCTTTGAATATCAGCAAGTTTAAAATGTGTGAGGCTTGGCATTTTGAAATTTGGGTGAAAATATTTTTTTTCAAAATTTTGAAACTTTGCTTGGGTCTTTCGATAACTAATTTAAATTTATGAATTAGAAAATTGAGGTGGGTTTTGTAAAGACTTCTGAAACCCAAACCCAAAAGGTTTTAAGAAAACTTGAAAACCACCCAACATTGGGTTTTATTTGTTTGCTTTGGATATTTGGGAGGGGAATATTTACACATATTTCGACACATCTTGATAATTGGCAATAATAAGAAGACCACCCCACATTTGCAACTACATTTTCAATTCATATTCAACTACAATTTGTAGTTGGCAACGATAAACCCAATTGGAATTTTTTTTTTGCAATTAAAATATATTATTTATAATTGAAAGCCACCAAAGTTGATAAGAACAAATGAGAAACAACATTTCAATTGCAAACATTAATCACATGCCAACACCATCATAATAGCCATTTTAAGCCACTTTAGTTGCAAATGAAACTTACCATTATAGTTGAAGGTTGTTTTCAACTTTCACCATAGGGTGGATGAACTTCATCCATTGATGTTACATGATGTCATCAACTTTCTAATTGTAAGTTCAACTATGTTGCAATTAAATTCAGAAAAAAGTTCAACCAATAGTTTAATGATATGTGACACATCCACATCCATAGGCTAGGCCATGTGGCACCTAAGTTATAACATTTATACTTTGGGCCATGCTAAATCACATGGTGTTAAACATAGACCACCTAAACATAGGGCTAGGTTAGGCCACATAACCCTAACATAAACCATTTAAGTTCGGTTAAACTATATGACACCTAACCATAGACCACCTAGGCTAGAACATGTCCTAAGGTAGGTTAAGCCAAGTGGCATCTAAACTAGGTTACACCATATGGCACCTATGATAGGTTAAATCAAATGACATTTAAGCTAGGTTAGGCCACATGGCACCTAAGCTAGGCCTAGACATAAGCCGCCTACATGAAGCTATGTGGCACCTAGGTTAGGATAGGAACTAATAAATTATGTGGCCTCTAAGCTAGGCATAAAATTTAGCCATGTGGCATCTAAGTAATTATGTTTAAACTTAAGCCTATACCTAGGCCATGTGACACCCTATTTAGGTTTAAACCTAAGTTAGGTTTAGACTTAAACCACATGGCACCTAGAGTTTGCCTAAACTTAGGCCATGTGGCACCTACTTAGGAAAATCTTATTTCATTGTGGGTTTAACATTTAGTGTTGAACATTTTTTATTGGTTCATCCCAAATGGTGTTTTGTGTGTTTTTTTTAGTGTTTTTAGTGCATTTTTTTATATAATTAATTTTTTTGAAATAAAACACAAACAATATGCAATAAACATTTTAATTGCAACCTAGTTGCAACTTAGTCTTAACTACTATTTACTACCTATTAACAATTACTTAATTCCTTGGTTCTTTAATTATCTACATTGCTTAACCTACCATTTAATAATTTAACTTATTACCTACTAGTTAACCTAACTTACTAATTAGTGTAATAATGTGTGGCACCTATGTTTAAACCACATATTCCACATGTCATTAGGCTTAAGCAAGGTGGTACTTAAATCTATATCACCTAAGCCATGTGGCACCTAAATTATGCTTAAACATAGGCCACTTAGCACTTAAGTTAGTCAAATGTGGCACATATGTTATCCTTGAACTTAGGCCACATGGTAACTAAACTAGACCATGTACCACTTAGGCCATGACACTTAGGCTATTTAAAAACCTAGGTCACACCATGTGGCTAAGTTAAGCCTAAACATAGGGCACATGGTACCTAGGTTAAGTTTAGGCCTAAGTGACATCGCATTCTGCTAAGCATATCTAGGCTAAACCTCAACCTAGGCCACATGGCATTATGTTAAGCATACTTAGGTTAGGCCTATACCTAAGTCACATGGCATTATGTTAGGCATACTTAAGCTAAACTTATACCTAGGCCACATGGCATTATGTTAAGCATACTTAAGTTAGGCCTATACCTAAGTCACATGGCATTATGTTAGGCATACTTAAGCTAAACTTATACCTAGGCCACATGGCACTTAATTTAAACCAAATGGCATTTTAATAGTCATGCCTATAACTAAGTCACATGGCATTTAAACCCAGATCACATAAGCCACATAACACCTTGGTTTAGATTTAGGCCATGTCATGTCACATGTCATTTAAGGTTAGGCCTATTAGGCCACATCGCATTTAGGTTAGGCTTAGACCTAAGCCATGTGGCTAAGCAAAACTAAGGGGTGTAGTCACAATAACATGTACCATAGCAGGTGTAACACTTGCTTGGTTTTTTTCATGTTTTAAAGTTGTAATTTAATTTGATGTTACAATTGTAAGATTTTTTTATATAGTTGTATTCTTAATATATCATGGGAACATATGAATTAATTTGAAATTAATCCAACGAGTAAAAAATTAGCAAAAACATTCATTAAACACTGCAATGCTTGTTTTTAAATAGTAAAATGATTTGTAAATGGATGTGAATTTTTTTGAAAATGACATTTATTGCCAAATATGACATATATTCAATTAATGATTTTTTTTTTGACAAATTTTCACCATTTTGCGAATTTTGTTAGGGCTTAACAATAGGTCCAAAGAAGAATTGTTTTGTCCTTATTATGCGACTTTTAAAAATGTAGGTGATTAGGTAACTTGTTAGAAGGTAGTTGTAATAGGATGATCAGAACAATTTGCAAGTAGTTGGTGGAAGGCAATAGTTATAACAAAGTGAACATTAGTTATAACGAAGTGGACAAACAACTATGATGAAATGTTTAGTTAGAGGAAGTATTCTCCATGAATTGGAAAATAGTTACTTTTAAAACCCCCCTCCCATTTCTTCATTTTGTATTTCATAATAATTCACATTTTTGAAGTTTTTTTTTATGATTTTGGATTGAAAACAAGATCACCTTTTCGAAGGTCATCCTTTTTTTCTTATGTGTTTGCATTTGATAATTTCTTTTCTACCTGACAACCTCCTATTTTGATAAATTAGTAGAATTATTGGATATGTGCTTATACAAGTTTTGTTGCCACCTTATACAACATAATAGGTGGTAGCTTGACCATTACCTAACACATAATATTCAAAACAAAAAAAACCACAAAAAGCCCAAAAAAAACAAGAAGGAAAACATGATGCAATTTATTGATTGCCTTTTATGAATTTGTGAAAATCCAAGGAAATAATCTTGGTCATGATATATGATAATTAACATAGTCAAAAAAAATTCAAAAAATTATTTTTGAATTTCTTTTCACCACACATGTCAATAAAATGTTTTTTTTCCAATGCATTCATTTTAATGTGGAGGAAAACAACTTAATATCCAATGAAAAGGTCAACATAAATTAGTTAACAATTTGCACATGAAGACAAAAAACCATATTATAAATGTTGGCATTTATCATATAAATAAACCTAAATATTAAAAACCCCATATTATATCTTTGAAGTTGTTAAGAAAATTCATGATACATTTTGGGTAAGTAATTAAAAAAATGGTAGATTTATGTTAATTCACTTGTTAAAGGTTACAAAAGTGTTGGACATGAATAAGAATCAAACTAGATTGACCATGTTGGATTCCAAAAGGAAAATGCCAAATAAAATAATTAAGGTTTTTTCATTCACTAAATTTGATTGAAACTCCTAGAACAATACCATAGTACTCAGGGGCAAATTTGACACTAATTATATTATTTTCAGAAATGTTGAAATTTTCAAAAATAAAATTCCAAAATATTTTTTTCTTAAAGGAAAATGAAGAATCTTATAGAATATTCAAGGAAACTATCATTTGTTACAATGGAATCCTCAAAATTAATTAATTAATTAATGAATTATTCAACAATCATGTGTCAAAGTGGCCATGGTACTTATGGTAGTAGAAGATCTAATAAGCTTGAGAATAATATTTTGTTTTTGATGACTAATAAAATATGTATTACATGTAAACAACAAAAAAAGAAAAAAGAGGGAATTGGATTGTCTCATCTTTTCATGAAGAGAATTGGACATAAGCCTTGTTTTTTCATGGTACTCTTGCTCCTCCTTCACCCTTGCTTCGTACCCCGAGCTTCACGACAAGAAGTGCATGATGGAGTCAAGCACTCCAGTCTGAGCACCGACATGAAATCCTGGGAAGAATCATTTATACACACAGTCAAACAAGAAAAGGGTTATCCATCATGATGTCTTAAATCTTTGTGGTTGGAAGAATCACTCAGGATCTGCAGTTGTGAACTGCTGCTGCAGTGAAAGGAGATGGCGGTTGATAAGCTTAGATCTGTAGTAGATGCAATCAATGACACCATAATTCCTCAGTATGTGCAGCAACCCATCATTTGCAGTTCGGTCTTTGACAAAGATCATAACATGAGGCCTGGTTATCTTACCTCAAAAAAATCGAGCAGTTGTGACATAACAAACTCAGAAGATGTTGGGTGCTATCTTTCTTGTACTTGGCTGCTGCATATCCAACTCAATCAACACATTCAAGCTTCAAATGAGGACAAGGCACCAAATCCTCCTGCACAAGGTCATGTGATGCAACAATCATGCATTCCAGATGAAGGCCCAACAAAAATTTAAAAAAAACCTTTCAATACCAAGACCCCAAAGTCTCTTGTATCTCATGTCTTGTCTTACAACAGTGCCCTGGAACAGCAACTAAATTGAACACAGCTTTTTGGGAACACAGAGGATTGCCACTCTATCTATCCTAATGTTGTCATTGTGCTTTTGAGATGAGAAGCAAAGCTGGAGCATTGAGGAATTTATATGCAGCAGAGCATGTCACTGTGGAGCAGTAGTGAAGACTGGGAAGATGAAGAAGGAATTGTAGCAAATGATGGCAAAATAGACATCTTTGGTGTGAGAAGAGGAGGGTTTTTTAGTTGGAGTGTACCTCATAATTCCTGGGGGCAGTGATGGTTGGCAAGCATAATTCTGCTCCAAGCACACACACCAGCTGCCATGACCCCCTGAACTCCCTGCCATTGAATGCTATGCATGATGGACATGAACCTCCACTTCTATGCTGCTGCCATCAAAGATGAAGGAGAAAAAAATCTTAGCAATGAAGCATTGAGGGAGCAGAGATTTTCATCACCTTGAAAAAAATCAATTGCAGGACAAGTGTGTGAATGAGGAAGAAGATGAAGAAGTTCTATGAATCATCATCGTCATCATCATCTTTGTGAATCAAGAAACCCACTTCTAGTTCTGCAATGAAAGAAAAAGCTGAGATATATACATATCAGTTGGCAAACAGCAAGTGCAAGCATCAATTTTTGCTTTTGCCGTGCAACAACATCCAGGGTATCTCCTTCAACAACACCCCCTTGTTCATCTCTCTCCCAAAACAAAATAAAACAAGTGCATGCATGCATGCTCAAATTCCTTCCTTCCGAGGAGTTTGATGCTTAAAAAATTCCCCTTCCCAGTTTGATGCTCAAATTGTCTGTCCTTCGTAGTTTGATGCCATGCCAGGAAATAAAAACAGGCATCAACAACACTCCAGCATCCACTGCAAGCTCCTCCCTCAAAGGGTTTGCAGCTACTTTCAGAGAGTTTCTGGCCATGAGAATATGTATGCCAACACCGCAAGCAAATAAGCAAACTACATACCACACCCAAACTCCATGAACTCTGGATTGTGAGCTTTCCATCCTCCTCCTCATTTCCCAAAGACTTCTTGTTGTTGCCATTTCTTCAACTTGGGAGAGAAACAAAGCTCTTAAACCGAAACCCCAACCCTCTGTCTCTGTGTCTCTGTGTGTCTGTCTCTCATCGTCTTCATGGCTGCTCCATCCAGGCAAAATTTGCAAAAGCTTGCCACCTAATTTTGACAATGAATTGCAGCAGCAACTGCTGATGAAATTTTGCTTCCATGGTGAGGAAGAAAGAAACACCTAAATTTCATATATATATATATATATATATATACACAAAATAAAAAAAGCAAAAGCAAAAAAAAAAAGAAAAAAAAAGAAAAGAGAGAGAGAGAGAGAGAGAGAGAGAGAGAGAGAGAGTGATCTCCAAAAAAGCTGAAAGAACCCAATCAAGAAACAAATGATCAGAACTCACTCTTTATTTGTTTGATTGCAACCAGAAAGAAATCCAAAGCTCTGTTGCATGCATGCATGCAATCAATGAATACATTGATCATTCATTGATTGCATGCATGCAGGCAGGAGCAGACCATCGTCATCAAAACTCCAAAAACCCAAAGGAAAGTACACCCAAAAAACCCTCTTCCCTCCCCCCACACAAAGAAAAAGAAAAGAAAAAAAACACACACATTAGAACTGTAATTAAGTAAACCTCGAGCAAAAGAATCAATCACCAGACACATCCCCCCCAAAAAAAAAAGGCGCCAAGAAAAAAATAAACAAGAAGAACAAGAAGAAGAACAAGAGAAAGCTAGATGTAGACTAGAGATGATGTCAGAGGATGATGATGATGATGATGATGGTCCTTTCCATCTTGCAGCAGCAGAAGCATGATTATGGCGACGACCCATCACAGATGCAGATGTCGGAAACTCGAGGGAAAAAAAAAACCCACACGCATCGATCATTTCATCGTACTTGGGATTCGAAATCTCTGTTTGTTTGTGTGGGGTTTTGGGTTTTTCGAGGTTTTCGGGGAGGGGGTTGACCTCGTCGCCGCCGCCGCAACAACAACAGCAACACTACTATGTATGTACTACTTCTGCTGCTGCTGCTGCACACCTCCCAACAACAGACAACACTTTCTTCTACAGAATCTGTGATCACGGGGTAGCTTAATGGAAAGATGTCGTCAGTTGTTGTAAGTAGTTTCTCACTTCTTCTGCTGTAGACTGCGTGTCTCACACACTGTCTGTGTCTCTGTCTGTCACCTCCAGAACTCCTCTTCAGAAGAATTCTGTGCTCTCTGAGATCTCTCTCTCTCTCTCTCTCTCTCTCTCTCTCTCTCTCTCTGTGTTTGTTTGTCTGTTTTTCCCTCTTTTGGTTTGTTTTGTTTTCAGGTGCTCCTTCCTCTGGGATTCTCTGATAGTTGCTGCGATGTGTTGTGGCCTGGATTCCTGGGTCCCTACAACAACAACAATAACAACAACAGGTTTGCGTGCCTCCTCTTCCCAGCTCCCTTTCCCTTTTTGTCTTCTTCTTCTTCTTCTCGCAGCTGCTGGTGCTGCTTCTCCCTCCCTCTTCGTTTGCTTGCTGCTTTCCTGTTGTGTGTGTGTGTTTGTGTGTGTGGGGGCGTGCGCATTGCTTCTTGTTGTTGCTGTTGCTGCTGCTGCTTTTCTTCTTCTTCGTCAGAAATTTCTGTGTCTGACGTGAGGTGAATGAATTTCTGCTTCTTCTTCTGCTTCCTCATGGAAAACAGACTCTCTCGCCTTGTCTTGCGGGAGCTTGTGTTGTTGACATTCTTCTTTTTCTTCTTCTTCCTTCTGCTTTCACGACCAGAAGACAAACCAAAAAAACATTCCAATCCGTGTTCAAGGAAAGGAGGAGCTCCTCACAACTGCGAGCTTCTTCGGCGGTTTCTTGTAAGGACCCTTTCTTGGAGACTAGAGAAACTGGGTGGCTTGTCTTCTTCTTCTTCTTCCAGCGGCAGCGGGTGTCTTCTTCCTTGCGTCTCTTTGTCCTCATACAAAACGGCACAGCAGCAAACACAGTCTTTCTTCCTGTCTGCCTGCCTGCCTGCCTGCCTGCCTGCCTGCCTGCAGAGATTTTGTTCATTCTGTTCATGAGGAACAAGCTTTCTCTTGAGCTCGCTAGCGCAAGACCATCCCCCCCCACCCCCCATTTTAGTTTTTGAGAAAAACCCACAGAAGGAAGGCTTTGTCTTTCTTCTCGCAGTTCATCATCACATCAGCAACAACATGATATTGTCTTTCCTGTATGATGCATCATCAGGGCAGCAGCAGCTCATTATTCTAGCTCCTGCTGCTGCTCTTCTCTTGTCATCAGGTGCAACAGCAGCAGCAGCAGCCTTAGCACTTGTTCCAGTATCAGAGCAGTGAGAGTTCCTCCAGTCTCCTCCCTTTTTCTCTTGTCTCTCTCTTGTGGCTTCCTCATATGTACTGCCACCAATCAGGATGGCAGCTGTCATGGTTGTTGCTGCTGCTGGCCTCAGCAAGTGCAACTGACCTCCTCACAGCCACACCTCCAGCACCACCGATTCTTCCAAATCACCAAGCTGATGAGAACTCCTCAGTTTGCTCCACATCCCCTGCTTTTGTGCTCTGCATGATCTTCTTTCCCAAAACCCAAACCCTGCCCCTGTTTCTTTGTTGGTTTTGTGTTTTCTGGTGATATTGTTCACAACTGGTAGATTTCACACACCTATTATCTTACTTCGGGTTTTCAGATTGGTTTTTTGCTGCAACAGCTTGAGCTGCTGCCGCTGCATGAAAACTGAGCACTTCTGTAAAACTAACAGTTCAAACTTTTTGGTTTTGCTGATTCTCTGAAACCGACTTGATAGCATAAGTCCTATGTATGTACCCAGAGATGGGTATTGAGAGAGAGAGGTTTAAGGAGCACATTCATTCATGTACTCAGAGATGGGTATTGAGAGAGAGAGAGAGGTTTAAGGGCACCATTCATTCATGTACTCAGAGATGGGTATTCAGAGAGAGAGGTTTAAGGGCGCCATTCATTCATGTATTCAGAGATGGGTATTCAGAGAGAGAGGTTTAAGGGTGCCACTCATTCATATACTCAGAGATGGGCATTGAGAGAGAAGGGTTTAAGGGCACATTCATTCATTCTTCATAACACCTTTTGGTTTGTCTTGCAGGTCACGACAGTGGTGGTGGAGGAGCAGGGAAGAAGTTGCACTGGGACGTTACGAGCTCATGATGTCAATAGTAGCACATTTGTTGATGTTGCTTCTTCTTCTTGTTGCAATTCCTTGCTTGGTGTGGGGAGCAGCAGCAGATGAGGAGGCTGCAGCAGCAGCAGCAGCACATCTCAATTTGGAGAAGAATCAATTAGTTGACAATAATAATACAGGTACTTTTCTCCTCCATCTCTGGATCGCTGCTTTTGAAAGAAATTCTCCCAGTTGCAGTAGTATCATGCAATGCAGGACAAAAAGAAGAGCAAGCGAGTGAGCATTATAGTTGTTCCCTGTATTATATCCAATCCATAGCTGCTTTTTGTTGTGGCTGTCGTGGGTGGGTGTCTCTTTTGGTTGACAATAGTGCTCCTACTACTGCATTAGAGAGGGAAATTTGTGACATTGTCTTCTCTACGATTTTGCACTATGCAATAGTGTGAAGATTCTTGTTGTGTGAAATGTTGATGTTTGTGCAGGCCCACTGCCAGTTGATGCTGGTATTCCGAGATTAGAACTAAAAACACAGAGCCTGGAGGAGTTGTCACTACTACTACCACTTGGTGACATTCATAGTGCAACAGGTACAAGATTGAAGGGTGCAGGTGGAGTTGTTGGGAGTAGTGATGCAGCAGCAGCAGGAGCAGTTCTGTTACAGTTTCCAGGAAATATTCAATCATGGGAAATGGCAGCAAGTAGAAGCACAACCAGAGCACCATTGGATAGACTAGTCCTCAATTTTGACAATGCAGGCACATTCAAATGTAGTACCTTGGCATGGCCAGAAATAAAGGAGGAGGAGAAGATGATGCTACTACAACCTGAAGCATCAAGTGGTGCAGAAGGTGGCAGTAGCGGCCTCACAATGTGCAGAATGACAGCTTCTGAGAAGAATTCAGAATCAACAATCCTCACAGATGCTGCAGCATTGCCACCACCCTACTCCATAAGGTTGCGCTTGCAAATACTCTTTCAGTCTGTGGGAATTACGCCATTGACAACAGACTGTGATATGCTCAAATGCACAGCAGACCTAGCAGGATTTTTCTCTGCAGCAAAGGGCAAGGACCCGCAACTTTATTCATGTGCACTCCAAGAGACTGTACTTCCTCCTGGTAAGGTACTTGTGGTTCCCATCATGTCCATCCAGTTGACACTTGGGGTCATGGAAGGCCTCCTCATTCTCAAGACAAGTCTCGGGGCATTTGCAGTTCCAGTATGGGGAGAAGATGGTCCCAGATTGTGTGGTGACCAAGGGCAACCAATGACAGAACTATCACTTCATACTGTGTTGTTCTTCCATAACCCATTTGAGGAGACATTGATTGTCAATGAGGTGTTGTTCTTGCCAGCAACCCATTCTGGGTTAGTCAAAGAATCAGAGGAATGCAGGAAGGAAACAGATTGTTCTGTCAGTTGTTGGGGAAGGTGTGCCCAGGGCTGTTTTCCAAGCTATCAGACCAGTGGACCACGGAAACCAGAACCCCATGAAAGTCCTGCCACTGCAGACTTTCATATGGAGCTGGAGATGGAAGTTGATTTCAGAGGATGGGAGGAGCGATTGAATATCTCACATGACTTGCAAAGAAGAAGCTGGCACAACTCTTTGCTTATTATTGCAACTTCTGAGTTCCACACAGGCGAAGCAGATTCAAGTCACCTGTCCACTCCTGATGACCTGAATTTGACAGTGGATCTGAAACATGACTTCCACTTGAAGGCAGAGGAGATTTGCAAACCTTCAGAAAGTCACAATGCAGCAGCAGTTTTCTTAGGGTCTCGATTGGGTTCTAGTTCTGAGTTGAAAGAGGACCACCATAGAGGAGCAGTTGAAGCAAATAGCAGCTGGAACTTGCAATTAGAAGCTCCTCTGTTCCACAACCGAGTTCTTTCAGCACCAACAGAAGCTCAACTTCTTCCCCTTCCGTCTCTGACCTTTGTAAGGGAAAGTGCAGATCAAGAAGTAGTAGTTCAAGAGCTAGCTGCAGCAGAGGCCACAGAAGAAGGAAGTAGTCAAGTTCAGCAGCAACAGGTCAACTTTGAGGGCTTTCAAAGACGTTCTGGAACCCGCAAGTACCTTTCAGCAGCAGATTTGAGCAACTTGCCACCACCGCACACTTGTGCCATGAGCACACAGGCAGATAGACCCAAAGAGCTCAATTTGCTTGATGTATCAGCATTTGTATTCCTACCAGTGGTGCTTGTCTGTTTTTGGATGCTTATGTTTTCAAATGACCCATTGCTGATCATCCACGGCTGCAATGGTGCATCATCGTCATCACGAACTTTGGATCATACTGGTCCATTTCTCAGGTTAGGTCTCATCTGGAACAAGTTTTGCAAGTTGATAGACTGTGGAGCTTTCTCTACTACCACCATTGTTGATAACGTAGCAGCAGCAACCATGGGATTAGCCCCTCAATCTGCCAATGCTCACTCTACGCTCTCTACTACTTCCACCCCCAATCTGCAACACATTAGAGTTAAGCTCTCAAAGTCACCACCTTCTTCAGGCTTGCTGCTCCAGCAGACAGTGAATTCTGTTGAAGAGAGAATGGAGTTGGGAAGAATTCCATTGAGCAATAATAACCATAGCAAACGGAAAGAGAACTCTGGAAAGAAGACCCCTAGAATCTCTAGTTTGGAAATCGAACCAGGAGAACCTCCTGATCATGCTGGTGACTTGCAAGCTCCACAAGTAGAAAATGCTTGTTTTATGTTGTCATCAGCAGCAGCATCATCGTCATCTTTATTGGAGTCTCTGAGTAAGGGAACTTCAAACCCACAAGAGCCACAGCTTCATAGCCATCCAGTGTACAGGCAGCCTGCATCCACAATGGACAAAGAGAAACGGAGGCGACGGAAGAAGAAGGGTGGTAGTAGTATTTGTACTAGTAGTAGTAATGCTAGTTCTGTGAATCATGATGCCTCTTCCAACCCAGGGAGCAGTGGGGCTTCCTCTCCTTCCTTTCCTTCATCACCCAGAACACCTGCCAGTGTTTCCCACTTGGGAAGCCCACTCTCTCCTTTTGAATTTCGGTCTGAGCATGGTGCACACCTTGGGGATCCAACATCAACTCTTGTGCAAGAAAAAACTGTGGATTGTAGCAGCAAACAAGCGAAGCACAGAATGGATGCAGCAGCTGGATGGAGTGCGAGTGATGGCAATGACTCTGTTGGCATCCCTAGAACATCGTCCTCCATGTTGGCAAGTGAAAGAGACCACAAGAGCAGCAGTTCTAGAACCACCAAGCTCAGCAAAATCTGTCACTGGGACAGAGCAGCTCTGCAGCAACCAGAGATGACAATGGGTAGGCCAACTTTGTTGACCTTGCGTTCCTCTCCAGGCTATGGGGCTGGATGCTCTGAGATTGGGAAAAACCTGTTTGTGGATCAGATTGCTTCTGGGAGCAGCAGCTTGAATTTACCAGCAGTCTCGATAAATGCTCCATTGTGTCGAGCTCCAGGAGCCAAGAGCGTCAAGCATTCTCTCTCAACCCAGTGTGAAGATGATGTTCTCCTGCACGACAAAAGCTGCACTACAAAGCTGACAATACCAGATAAAGTGTGTGGGATTGGAAACGCAGACTCAAACTTGTATGATATATGGGGTAATCATTTTGGGGAGTTTGGTTGCTTCAACACACTACAGATTCAGCAGCAGCAGCAGCCGAATGATTTTGGACAAGGGGAGAAAGCTTTAGGTTTAAGCAGGATCCTCAATTCTGCAAATTCAGGCAGCCTTTTCTCAAATCTTACATTTGAAATCTGTGAAGCAAGTTCTTGTAGTGAAGCTAACACAACTCATGTTTCAAGTAGACAGTCATCTCCACTGCTGTCATCTCCCTTCTCTGTATTCTCCAACTCTTCCAGTTTAGGACTACTTTTAAGCAGCAACCCATCCTCCTGCACAAATCCTCCTCACATTGCAGAAACTATTGATTTGCGATCTAAAGTGTCAGATAGAAGCACAGCTGCAAACATGCATGATGCTTGCAACAACCAATGTTTGGCAACTGGTGCAGTTAGCAGATATACTCCCAAGTCCCGGAAAATGCCAGCTCCATACAACCCACCAATGGGAGGCAATAAACAACAGGAACTCATGTTTTATGGCTTGCTTGGTGGGTCAGCAACATAACAAAGCTTGTTGGAGCAGTTACCAACTGCAATGGAGGAGGACGAGGAGGTAGAGGATGAGAAATGATGACTTGCAATCACACAACAGCAACAACTGGTTCCATAGCTGCAACAACTTTCTCAAGTCTTCAGCAAACCCAATTGCTCCATGGACGAGCTGCTATAGACAAAACCTGACTTTGTACACAACCAACAAAGAGGCCAAATTTCTCTTCTCCCCTGTCCCATTCTCCTCTCTTCTTCTCTCCTCTTTGTCTTTGTCTTTTATCTTTGTCTTCTCTCCTCTCTTGTCTTTGCCTTTTATTTTTTCTTCTCTTCTGTGTGCCATGCAATGTCTTGGACTTCGCATTCAACTCTGATTCCTTATCAAGCCTTTTGGTTCAACTTCATCCAGAGTTTGTATCTATGAAGCGTCAACCATCCTCTCAACTCTGGAAACAGATCTGTGGTATTGGGTCATTATGGGTTGTGGCGCAGAGGAGGAGGAAACAGAGGGTCGTGTCCAAATTGTTGCAGAAACTGAATGCAGAATTTTACACAGAGGGAGAGAGAGAGAGTGGAGGATTTGAACATTTTTCTCGGTTTCTTGTTTATGGGTATTCATTCTTCTGAGTTGAAGATGCTCATTCATGATCGATATGATATACTAGGTAACAAACACATGGTATGTGAAATTCATTATGATCCCAACAGAACAAACATTAGAAAAAAAAAAAGTGATGGAACTTAACAAAAATACGTGAGGTTTTCTTACAAAAAATGGTTTGAGCTTCCTTAGAGAGTTCTTATCCAAAGCAGAAATTTTGGAAGCAAAATTTCTCAATAACATCAAAGCTTAAAGCTTACTCTCTCTCTCTCTCTCTCTCTCTCTCTCTCTCAAAAGGTGAATTCTAACACCGCACCCGCATGTATATCATATCCCTAAACCCTAAACCTAAACCCTAAAAAGAAATTAGTGCATATTTATTTATTTATTTATTTGTTGGGTCTGTATTGTAAGTAATGAAAAGAAGTGTATAATTAATTACAAATGAAACATATAAATAAGAAAAAAAAATTGGACTAGAAATTCAAGCAGTTCATAATGGCAAATGAAAGAGATGTATAATTTTCAAATAACATATAAATAAGAAAAAAAAAGAAATTGGACTGAAAAATCAAGCAGCTCATTAATGTCTCTTTTTTGCCTCAATATTAGAAAAAAAAAAAAAATAAAATGCTGATGGGGTTAGGGAAATGAAATTAATTAATTAATTAATTAAAAAGGAAGAAAGGAAGAAAGGAAGAAATTCAAAAGGGAATTCCAAATTGCTAAACCCTAGGGGGGGAAGTTGGAACCGTTGGGGGATGACAATCATCCATAGCCAGCTGTAGAAAAAGTGAGGATCAATCCAATCCATAGGAGGATTTAGCCAATTGTGGCTATAAACCAGAAATAAATTATTAATCTTTTAATTGTCCTTCAATATATATTTTTGCTATAGAATGAAAACCAAATATATGAATTAATTCAGACATTATTATTATTTTCCCTCCTTTGGGCTCGACCAAAGTTTTTTTAAAAAATAATTTAAAATTTTAATTATTATCTATTTTAATTATTATTTTAAATAATAATAATAATTAAAAAAATTTAAGGGTGTGAAATTTCACCAATATTCGAAAAATAAAAATAAAAAGGGATTAATATTATGTCATAAATATTCCGGTTTTTCTGAAAAAAAATGCCAAATCTCGAAGAAGGAAAAATATATATATTTTTGAATTTTTTTTCACTATATTTGGACTCTGATTTTAGGTTAGTAGCATTTTTTAAACTAGTTTTATTATTATTATTATTATTTTCACTATTTAGACAGGTTTTTAAAATGTTTCGCCATTTAATGCTAAATCCCTCTTGGAATGGTAGCCAAAATGATGCACCATGAGAAAATTGAAAAAAAAATAAAATCACTGGGTTCCCAGTTCCCACCCATGGTCTGCGTTTCCGTACATAGGGAACTAGAAGAACGAAGTTCCCAATACGTTCCCTGAGATTGTGAGAACGTCGTTCCCGTTATCGTCTCTCTAGCCTCTCTCCATGTGCTTCTTCATTCACAAGCGTCTCCTCTCGGAAGCAGCGAACTCCGCAGCGGTCGAAGAGAGCGGTTTGTGATAGGGAAGCTATTCGCCAACATGGTACGTACTTCCTCTACTTTCATTGCCTTTCGATGCTCATTTCATTTTCCTATCTAATGGCTTTTATCTCGTGTTCTATGGTCTCTCTTGTGCCGAGTTGTTATGCCCTAAACTCTACTGGACCATGCGCTGGTTTGGTCTATCCAATTGCAGAGATTCTGCCTCCCCCCTCTACCCCTCCCCCCCCCAGTTCTTCTGTTTGCAATCCGCCTGATGATCTTCGAAATCGCCACTGGAGACAAATTGTTAGACCTGGTCATACCTGTCTTCAGACACTGCTTAGGGTTTTGGATTTCTAGGGTTTTGGTTTTCATTGTTTGTTTGAGACACACAGAGAGAGAGAAAGAGAGCACCAAGCTGGCGATAGACATGTGGAAATGGTAGTTGATATGTCTGCACTTTCGAACTTTTTCCAATGGATTTGGTTTCTGATGATGCAAGGAGTAGTAGATGTCATTCTTCAAATGAGACTTTGGATGTTAGGGTTGTCTCAAAAAACCCTAACTTTGGTGGATTTTGTCTCAGAAATCTCAGGACTTGGTATTGTTGATTTGGCATCTATTTATATCAGAGGGATTTTGAGAGAGCAGGAGTTTTTTTTAAAAAGAATTTAATAGCATTTGCAGCGGGAAAATGTACTTAGCTAACTTATGGTTTGCATGGCAGCTTCCTCTTTCTCTTCTGAAAACAGCTCAAGGGCATCCTATGGTAATCTTTCCCTCTCTCTCTTTTGCCCTCAACTTTCCTGTCCAAGACCATGGGTGAGGTAGGACTTTGAGGCAAAAGGCACTCTCCTTAGCACTAGACACCAATTTGAATTCAGTAAGGATTCAATGTCAGAAAAGCAAATTATGGCCAGAGGGAGAATGCAAAGAGTCTCAATGGCAAAGTGTGTATGGCAAGTGCATAGGACAGTGGTCACTTGTTGTCTCAAATGTTTGCGGTACTCTATCTTCAAATCAAGGCCCCCTTTTGGCAGGCAACAAGGACCTTGTTCCTGCACCTTTGTCTGGCCCTGCTTAAACTGTACAGTCATAACTTTCATATGGACTACCTTGTAGGTTGATTATACAACACAGCTAATTGATGTTTGTGTGAAGAGTTGTGTACAGATACCTAAAAAGCTTTGTTCAATTCATTGTTCTGAAAGTATCCTGCTAAATAACCTGTCTCGTAGTGTTAACTGTATCAACTGGAGACAATTTGAACTTTTCAGAGAGGCCAAGTTGAATTGGAGACCCTGTTGATGGGTAAGTTGTTTTGGTGGATACAAATGGGAATGCTCTAATATAATTGGAACATGGTAGAAAATGGCAACTCAAATTCCTAAGTGCCATAAAGAAAGGTGGACCAAAGTTTAGTAAAGTAAGTACTCGTATATGTGAGAGAAGGTTGATGGTTGCAAGGGAGTCAAAGAACAATGTATGGAAGGTTGTGGACTACAGGGCTTACAATGTTTGACTAAGTCACATGTCTTTGTTGTTGAGAATTTGTTTTATACTGGTACTTCACCCCTACATCATGGCAGATGATGTTGTAGCTGTGGCTCATTAGCCCCACTTCATCAACAAGATTTGTGGGATGAACTCAGGCCTGAAGTGGGCTCTCTTGGGAATCTAATGCAAAAGATGCTGTTTGAAATGCAGCTTGTTGAGCTAAAGAATGGAGAGACATATAATGGACATCTAGTGAACTGTGATACATGGATGAATATCCATCTTCGTGAAGTCATTTGCACTTCAAAGGTGAGCATGTTTTTCCTGGCAATTGCTTGTTTGAATTTTTTTTTAATTGGCAATTTTTCTTTTGTTCAAGGTGTTGACTTCAAATTCCTTTGCCTTCTTGACATGTATTGCTGGGTATGGTAGGATGGTGATCGTTTCTGGAGAATGCCCGAGTGCTATATTCGAGGTAACACCATCAAATATCTCCGGGTACCTGATGAGGTCAGTTCTAACTACAAGCAACCCTCCCACTCTGCTCTGATCTTGACTTCTGTCTAATTCATCCTTACGTGCCAACCTGAGCCTCATGGCTGGCAGAACACCGTCACTGGACTTCGAGGATGAAACTTCTGGTTATGGTTGTGTGTAGGTTATTGATAAGGTGCAAGAAGAGACAGTGAAGCGTTCAGGTAAACTGACCTCCATACCCCTACCAACTTTTTCTTTCTCTCTGTTGATTGAGACAGCCTGACTTAAGCTTAGTTTATGGATATAGGGACCAAAAGTCCCTTCCTGCCTACCTCTTTAAGCCACGTGGTTTATATATTTCTTAGTCAGTTTCTGGTTTTTAAAGGAACTTTGGTCTGTGGTCCATTGGCTCTCTGATCTATCAACCAACTTATTTTCTTTGTTTCTCTCATTAAGTTTGTTTCTTTTTCCAAATGAGGTTGGGATTACATGCTGTGTTTTGTGTCGTTATGTTTCTGTTGCATACTTAATGCAAGTTGTGCTCTGGATGTGTAGACCGCCGGCCTACAGTAGGTGGTAGAGGCCGTGGTCGAGGTAGGGGTGAAGAGGGTGGTCGAGGTGGAGGGGGAAGAGGAGGAAGGGGTGGCTATCAGGAAGACACAGGAGGTGGGGGTAGAGGTGGTGCACGTGGAGCTGGGGCACGTGGATCAGGCAGGTCTGGTGGTGGCAGAGGTAAGGCACATGGGCCTTTGTGTCATTTCATTCCATCTTTCTTTAGATAGCAGGATAACATCAGAAATCTCTTGCAAGGATCTTCTGGCCACAGTCCTACAGCAACAAACTTATTTCGATTACAGTTTCTCAAAACTTTACTTCCTCCGGTACTAGATGTTGCCCAGCATCATTGGCAAGCATTCATGTGAGAGCAGGAGAGTGAGGTTGACTCCCATGAAGGAATTTAAGAACAAAATAGGAATCCATTTTGAGGTGCTATAGGAGGCATCTTATTGCATTTCTGCTGTGGCTTTGCATTTCCCTACTTGTATATTACTTGTACCTGTCTTTATTTTCTCTATCTGTACTGGCAGCTGGTGCAGGTCGGGCACGAGGTTAAAGATTTGCTTTCAATTCTGCCATCAAACTGGAAGCACCCACTTCTCCCAGTGGGGAAGTGTGGTTTGATCGTCTGGAGGGAAAAGCATGTTGTGGCTGAGTGTCGTGGTCAGACCTGAGGAAGTATTTTTGCAGTCACTTAGACTTTCAGCATTCTCTCTCATTCACAATTGGGTCTGCAAGTTTTTCTGTCCCATTGGTTCCTTGTTCTCTGAAGGCAGGAGATGGATACTCATTGCTATGTAGGCATGTTTCATACACAGAAAATGGCGTAAACATACAATAGGGAATACTTGGACCATTGATGACTCGTTTCAAAGAGGTGGTTGGCAGAGCACACTCCATTTACAGGTAGGTGTATGAGTTGTGGTGAAGTCTGTAGTATTGCACAAACTTTTGTTAGTCTATCCACCATCAAGGCCACAGAAGGTAACTCAAAGACAAAAAGAGGTTGGTATTTATGGAAACCTCTGTTCATCTTGGCTTGGGTTGAGGTTTTGGAGACTTTTTTAATTGACTCCAAATATTTTTTAAAAATTGCTAACCGTTTTTTACAGCCTTGTGAAGTCGTAAGTTATATCATTGAGTGTTCCATTTATCTTTTAGGTGTGTACGTACTACTGTGTAATGCAAAGGGTTTTAAGCAAGGCAATAGTGGTCATTGTTGGCATTCCCTTCTAGGTCTGACTTGCACACTTAAGGCTTTTTGCAGAATCAACAGGCCAGGCCTCCAGCTTTGCTATATTGCGTGAATTTGATCAATTGTAAAAGACTGTGTGATGCATAAGGGATTATTGTCTCAGGTTTGTTTGCACAAATTTGCCAGTTTTTGGAAGAAGGCTTTTTGGTTTCAATTGAGACTCACCTAGTGAAATGGTGAGTCATCTAGCTCTCTGATTGGAATCAGTTATGCAGTCCTTGTCCTATGACCTTGAGAGTCGATGTGAGCTTGTTGTCAAAGATGTCAGTGTCTCTCCACTCTTTCAGTCTATTATCATGTGTTGAAATTTTTTTCTTGTCCGTTGCCAATTTTTGTTTAGTGAAGCTTTCAATTGCCTAGAGAAAGAAAGACTCCAAATTTTCTCGTCTTTCTTAGGAAGCTGGCAGAGATGGTTGGAATAGACAACAATGAATTGAAAGAGTTGTTCAAAAGCGGCAGTACAGTTTTTTGTAGGTGCTATGAGAAGAAAGATTCAGATTGCAGGTTTGGCTCTTTGGGCTCCAGGTTCTTTGGTATATTGGATTGGTTTTTATCCCTCTACATGGTCTTAGGGTGCTTGCTTTTTTGATCTGTACTTCCACCTCTATTCTTTGAACTTGTCATGGAGGACACAAGCAGATACTTGGATAACATGTGCCAGTACTGCCTTAATTCTGCAGTGCAAATGGAATCAATCTGGTGTGTATAAGGCATAACTACTTCAGGTTTGAACCTTATCCAGATGATTGGTGGATTCTTCATGGGAGTTCATCTTTCTTTGTGTGCTATCTATCATCATTTGGGTACTGATAATATTGAGTTCATCTGAGATAGTTAATGAATGCAGAAAAGTTCATGGACTAGTACCACACAGGCTCTTGGATTCTGTAAATAGCATTTTGATGGGGAATCATTGGCACCTGTGCTTTATTCTTGTCTACAAGTGGGATCGCTGATGAAGTAAAAAGGCTTCTTCATTCCAAGTGTCTGAAGCTTTGTGAAAAGCTGCATATTTCTGGTGGATCACTTCACAAAACCCACATTGTGCAACTACTTTGCAGCCTCAGTTGCAAACTTGCAAGGTGGTTCCTATGGTAGCTTTAGGATTGTTTGGTCATGCAAGCAAATCTTAGGTGCGCTCTGCAGAACTGGCTGCAATTTGGTAGCAATAAGCTCCATTCTGCTCGTGTCAATGGGCTACAAAAGGATTCCCAGACCAGTGCCTTCACAATCCAGAGCATGCATACAAAAAGTGCCATAATAGGGTTAAATGGTCACAGGATGTCAAATAAGGCAAATTGCAAAATTGCAATGAGCCAGGTAGTATTGGAATTTATGTTATTTAAAAAACTTTGGAACAAAAGTTTTCACTGATTCAGTGATCAGTAAATTTTCCAGACTAAAATGATCATGCAGATCATTCTCCGTTGTGAATGATTATGGCATCTACTTGGTCTGTCTGTCTACTCACAAGTCTGTTGTAGTTTGGGTTGTGGAAGAAGGAATGCTCTGATTGGCACAAGGACAGTGAATCCAATAATTTGACCTAATTAAACTCAGGCAGCAGACTAGGTAGTGCCATCCCTGCTCAGCCGCTGTCTTCTATTCGTGTGAATTCATGGTTGTTACTAAATTATGCCATCAACCTCCCACAAGCAAAGCAATGTTGTGCATCAATATACACACCCGTCTACTAGAACAGCAAAACAATGAGCTACAATACTGTTGAAGGCATGGTGGGGGTGGAGGTAAAGTGGGGAGTACTTGGCAAGGAAAGTGCAGAAGGACATATGCTAACTACAACAGCACTACACCTGCTCTGGTTTGGCTCCAGTCTTTGGAGAGAGAAGCTCCATCTTCTCTACTTCCTGACTACTTTGTTTGATCGCCTGTTGTGATAGCTTATGGCGGATGTATCCGTAGAAGCAACAGCCCAGCAGCGTGACAGTGCAGCCAATGCCATTCATAACAGAGATTGGATTTCTGAAGATAATCCATGATATTACAATAGCCACCGCTACCTGCACAAAGCAAAGCAAACCACCCCTCACCTTGAGCTAGAGACACAAGTCTGAAGTATGCCCGACAACAGTAGAAGAATCTGTAAAAGACAATCCAACTAAAAAAGGAGGGCTGAAGGAAAAATCTGGGCAATGAAAAAGCACCTCCTTGCCTAAAACTACCAGAAGAGAGGTGATAGAAAAATATACAATGATGCTAATAGTATGTACACCAGCAAGCAGTTGCATTTTGGACAAGGTACTGAGGGCTAAAGCAGGAACATACCTTCATGTTTCCAGCAACATTAAAAGTCACTGCTGTTGTGGTGTGGATGACATAGAAGATGGAGAAGTTCAGACAAAAAGCTGACACTCCAGATAACACAATGATGAGCACTGGCAACAGTAGCGATGTCTGAACTTCAGCCCATTTTAGCACACCCGGACCCTCCAACAGAAGTGCTGGAATGCTCAGTATCATAGTTGCATACGGAGCCATGTAGTACACTGTATTTATGCTGCAACAAAAAAATTATAGCAGAGTCATCAACCCCCCAAGCTCTGCTTTGAGTTCTGATACTCATCACAGGTATGTAAGTATGTTGCCACTGGCTGAACTAGAAAAGATGCAGTCAAAAACCTCTTGTAATAGTCGAAAAACTGATGTGGGGTGAACATTGACAATGCTACTAGGATATCAGAATGTCTTGGAAAAACTTTTGTCTAAAACTGCACTCAAAACTCTTGCAACAAGCATAAGAACAAAAGAAAACCAAGTACTGATTCTAGAAACATAATTTTATAGCACTCTGAGCACTGATCAGCAATTGGCTTGACGTGAATGTACCTGTCAAAATTATAACCATGAAGTAGTGACTCAGCCAAGATGGTCTTTGTTGAAGTTACCATGCAGCCCAGAAATGCTGCTAAAAATCCAGCAAGATTGAAGCTGAGTTCAGTGAAGGAGGTCAGCACAATGCCCCCCACCACAGGCAGCAGTGACAGCCACACCCGCTGGTCAAAAGTCTTGCCCCACACCAGCCACTGTAACACCACTGTTGCAACCCATTTCCCCAAACCCCTGTCGCATCTCAAAAAATTGCATTCATTCGGCCATATGGTTTATCTAATTCATGAAACATGCACTCTGTGTGTTCACAAGATTGTCCTATGCTTCTTGCATTTACACATTTCTCTCTGATGTATTTAAGCTTCTGACTCTCACCATTGCTGTCAACATCTCAAAAGACCAAGTTTTCTACATGCTCAAACCGATGTTATTTTGTATTGCGGATATTAACCAGACTTTTTGTGAATTGAAGAACAGAAGAAAAGACAGAGCTGGGGGATGGGGAAGAAGCAAGTGCACCTGTAGTGGCAGGTGTGAAGGACTTGATGGTTTGCATGAAGGATACAGGGATGTATCTCAAGCTTACATTGCCTAACACAATATTGAGGCAGAAAATAAAAGACATTGGCAGAATGCGGCTCCAGCGATCAGCTGGATTGACTTCGATCAGCGGCTTCAATTGCAGCACCTTGATAGCTATGTGGGCACCAATTGTGGAACAAATAAAGTGCACTGTTGACACTGTCAAAGGAAACTTGAAGTCCAATCTCTGCATGCATCCATCCATCCACACACACATTTTATGATTTCAAAAACAAATATTTTCCCAGCCTCCCCCCCCATTGCTCACACCAATCAAAGCAGGTCTGAAGGCAGATGAGTCATTGCAGAAATCTAGAATCATTCTCTTTTGGACTTTGCACATGCATTGTTCTTTTACACTACTGTCATCCCTCCCACCTTCCACATTTTAGAATTGGGTGATTATGATTCTTGGACAAAATTTCAGTCTTGCATCTAGCTTAGAAAATCAAACCTAATGCCAGACAAGACATTCAAGGGATTTTCAGATGGGAGAGAAGAGAGAGAGAGAGAGAGCATGAGACAAAAAATACAAACCTGGAAAATCCACTTGTTCATAATAATCACAAGAACATTGAAACCCCACCATTGCAACACAGATAGAATCCCTCTGAGGACTGAACTCTGCCCAGATCGGCCACCACTCCCTTGCTTACCACCCTCCATTGTTTTCCTGCCTCTTTCTTCTTCTTCCTTGCAGCCTAATTTACATGCTCCTTACCTGCACACTTTTTCACCGCCCCCTTAGTCAGAAATGCCGTGTGTGTGTGCCATCCTTCTCCTCTCCTCCCTCTCCCTCTGTGCTACCAACTTCCATCCCTTACAACAACCCTATTCTCCCTTTTCCCAGTCCATATTTCTTCCTCTAACAAACAACCCAACAGTCCTAAAGAGGACCCACCCCCCCCACACAAAAAAAAACCGTCAATCTGTCAGTTCTGAACCCTAGTCAGATTTGTTGCAAAAGACTTGTTGCCGTAAGTGGCGTAACTGTTCTCTACTACACCATTTCTCTACATCATAAAAACATGGAAAAACATCAACACCCATTGTAGATATCCGATCTTGTAACAATCTCCATACCATACCATCATCATCATCAGCTTTGAAGTTCTTCACATTCTCTACGATTTCATTTATTTATTTGAATCCTCGATCCTGCTCTGGCTTCCAGACAACAAACCCAATATACAAGAAAATACTAAAAAGAGAGTGAGGAAAGGGAGGGGGCCCGGGGGGGGGTGAAGGGAGGAAACAGATGGCACTAAAGGTTTTACCAGCATCAATCAAAAGAAGCTCTTGCTTTTTGACTCTCCCCTCTTTTGCCAGAGTGTGGGAGGGTATGAGAGGCCACAAAAGAAGCGATTGCACACACCACCCACACATAGGTATCACAACAAAAAAAAACTCTCACACTGCACCAGTAGAGTTTACGCTAATCACAACCCAACAAAAAGAGACATGGGTACCACCCAAGAGGCAATTGCAAGAAGAAGAAAACTAGATTCACACCTGAAGAACAAGAATCATCATCATCACCAGAAGAAGAAGAAGAGTGGTGGAGGAAACCAAATCAAAAACAAAAGCAAACAAAAGAAGGGTAAAAAAAAGAGAAGAGAAGAGAAGAGAAGGGAAGTGAGGAAGGTAACAACAGCTGGGCAAGGGGTACAACATTCACCAGCTCATCAGCAACAGCAGCAACAGTGGTGCTGCAATTGAGTTTGTCTGTTGCAAAATTATTGCAAGCAAAGGTGGGGACCTCATCTAGATCTCTCTGGATGGGGAACAAAAACACAACACTCTCATTTCTCTCTCTCTTTTCCCTCTCTCTCTCTCTCTCTCTTGCACTGCAGTTGCACTGCAAATTTGTGTGCTTTGTGAGCACATTCTAAGGGACTTCCTTTTGGCTTGCCCACCACACCTTCTTCCCCAAGGGCCCAAGAACTGAGCTTTCTTTAGGCCAGGGTCCAAATCCCTAGGAACCCATTTGGACTCATTTGAAGCAAAATTGAGTCCTTGAGTAGGACCCCTGGATTGGACCTTAGCAAGCTAAGGTCTTGGAGCCTTGTCTAAAGGTGGCCCTTATTGGCTGCTCAAGGCCCAAATTTGGGTTCTTTTTTTCTTTTTTTTGGGTTCTTTTTTTGGGGTTTTTGTTTTCACTTGGTAACCTATTATGGCCCAAGCTTAGGTCCCTTTTTTTCCATTAGGGTCCAAGAACCAGCTCTACTTGAAAGGCTCCAAGCTTAGGCTCTTTGGGTTTTTGCCAAAAATAAAATTAAGAATTTTTTTTTTTAAAAGAGAGAAAAAAGTAAACTTCTTAAAATGGTTGAGCATTTTCTTATTGTTGAATGATTCAAAATTGGGGTTTTACTTTTTTACATTCAATTAAGGTCCAACCCAAAGAACCCCAAGTGTGTATATGAAAAAAAAACATGTTTGATTCCAAAATGTGACCTTCTTTTAATTGGGGTATATAAACATTCAAAGTTGGGCCCATGGCTTTTTATGCTCTCACCCAACAAAATCCCCAAGAATGAATGAATGAATGAATGAATGAATGAGTATGTGCTTGCCTACATGGTGTTATTTTGACCATCAAATTACAATGAAAAAGCAACATTCATGAAACAATAATATGTTCCAAGCAAGCCATTGCCCAATAGTTTGTGTTGTCAAATTATGTTCATATCAAAAATGTGAAGAGGACTAAAGGAAGAAAGAGCATTAGAAGGAGGAGATGGCAAGTTCTCACATTGATGATGTAGGGTGAGGTCCTAGGGTTTCAAGGGTTTCTAGGGTTTTTAGACCGGAGGAGGCTCCGAGCTTTTCATGGTTAAAACTTGGAATTGTCCTTGGAATCTAGTACCCAAGCAATCGATCTCTTTTCAAAATTGAATTAGAATCCAAACTAAGGATGTTGTTGACCCATTTTTAATTAGGTTAAACTTCTTTAGGTAGACAAATACGATTTTATTTTACAAAAAATGTTTTAAGCTCGATCTTACATTTTAGGCATGTTAGTGCATTTGATTGGTTGTACATAGTTAAAGGGGTGATTTACACTAATTGTGCTTGAGCTCGGGACCACAAAATTTTTTAAACCTCTCATTGGTCCCAAAACACAAAAGGGTGGTTAATTTGGGTTTATATTAGGATAATTTGAGCCTTGTTGTGCCTAGGCAATTGGCTTTGGATTTTGAAAGAAACTTGTTGGAACCTTGACATGAACTACCATGGATAATGTTGTTTGGGCTTTTGGGGTATTTTTTTAGGCCCACTTCTTTTGAGGTGGACTTGATGAATATAGTGGAATCCCCCAAAGGTCCCAAAAAATCCCCAATCATTCATTCATATGTGATGTTTTTTTTTTAATGTTAGTAATTTTTTGAAAATTAAAGCTGGAAAGAATTTTGAGTGCTTTCTCTCACAAAATGATTGCCGACACAATAATAAAAATGACCCATGGTATGGCCCATGGATTTTCCCATGGGTCTAATCTGAAAAATGGGGTACCATAAGGTTTTATAGGCCATGGCCCCAGGGTTTTAGTGTAAACCATCCCTTAATGTTACATTGAGAACAAATAAATGTCTTTGAACAATGGCCCATGGGATGATGGCCCATGGTCTCATCTAAAAAATGAGGTATCATAAGGTTTTATAGGCCATGGCTCAAGGGTTCTAGTGTAAACCAACCTTTAATATTACATAAGCTTTATTTTGAATTGTGAAAATTAAGGTCCATTTGAATGAAAATTATATTGAATGAATTTGCATAATCTAAGTTGAATCAAATGCTATTGAATTGAATTGAATTGAATTGAATTTAAAAATTGAAATGAATTGAATCAACACAATTTTATTTTTTTTTCCTTTTAGATTCAAATAGATTCATGTTCTCATTGCAATTTCAATTGAATTGAATTTGGTTGAATTGAAACATTTTGAATCATTTTGAATTCAATCAAATTATGAATATTCAATTATGAAAAGGCACAACATGCTAATTTTCCTTTTCATATCCATTAGGTGGGTTGGCAAAAGGAGTGAGATAATTAAATAGCTATGAAATGTTTTCATAATTGTCAAATGGACAAGGTTTAGAATTATCATGGGGACAAACCACTAATGAATCCTACAACATGTTTCACTTAAACCAATTTTGATTATGGTTGTTATTGGATTCTTTTTTAAGTCCTTTATGTGTTAGGCTAATGCCCTAAGGCTGGGGAATTTTCAAAATAATGGGTCCCCAAGGCTAGGCTCTAGCCTTAGGGACCCATTATTTTAGGAATCCCTTGGCCCAAGGCTATTTCATGGAATAAAAATGAACTAAATTTTTTTACCTTTTAAAAAATTACCATGATACTCATTGGGTATCATGATAATTTTTTGTAAAAAAAATAACTTGGGCATTTGTGAACATTTTTATCTTTTGAAATGCCCACTCACGGCTAACACTTGATTACACCATATAAGACACTCTCAATTTACACTTTTTTAAAAATTCAAAATTTTTTACATTCCAAAAAATAGCATAGGCAAAAAAATTACAAAAGAGAAATTGAAACTAACAAAAAGAAAAGAGAGGTAGCATTATGCACACCTTTTGAAGAGGAAGATATGGAGTTTAAATTATAGTTTTCCTTTTATTCAAATAAGACATTACTAGACCAAAGGAACAACGAGGAAGTTGAAGAAGATAGCCATTAAAAAAAGTCTTGGGATGATGAAGATGAAATTATTTAATAATTGGAGAGCTTTAGACATGTCTTGAGTTCTTTTCACAACAAAATGAAGCGCCATTTTGTCAATAATGCCACAAAAAAAAAGAGATGTTGAACATTACAATTTTTTTTAAAAAATTAGCATTATTGACAAAATGGAGCCACTTTGTTGTGATGAGAACTCGAGACCCACTTGATGAATTAATTTTTTTACATTAATTTTTTTGTCAAAATGGTCTCTCAACATCAAGTAATATTGCCATTTTACTAATGATAATATATCTACTTGTTGATTGTGTAATACATTTTCAAGTTTGGCACTTGGGTGTTTGAATAATTATTTTATTTGTCAAAAATCCACTTCAACACTACAAAAAATTTAATCTGTGTAATTTTGGCAATAAATATTGTGAGCTTCTTTCACAAGTTTTCTAAAACTCTAAACTTTAATGAAACTTTTTGCAACAATTTTTATTGCTTATTTTTGCAAAAATCGGGGAGATATAACATTGCTCCAAATTATAAGATAGAGAAATGTTGTCAATTATTGGACACTTGCTTTGCAATGGTGGAATGGCTTGAAGCAAAAAAAAGCTCATGGGTTTCCACCAAATTTTATATTTTTCTTTTCCTTTTAATTTCCTTAAAATTTGAAATTTCTAAAAAAAATTCTAAAAAAACTGACATTTTCCAAACCTGAAATTTACTTGCCAGCAAACCTTCAAAAGGTACTATTGGTAGTTCTAATTTTTAACTAGCCTTTGATTTTTTTCAATGGTTCATTTGTCTTGTGAATGTGAATTTAATTTTTGGGGTTTAAAAAAATTAAATTAAAATTTTAAATTTTTACCCATTAAAATTTTAATTAAAAAAAGCAACTAGGAGATTACATAGTTCCCAAAAGTGGCAGTTCAGCTCCAAGACTTTGGCACAAGTCATATTACAAATATCAAGAGAATTATGGTTTCTATTTTGAGCTTTGCTAATGAAATATAGAGTGAATTTTACAATCCCGCATTTTGGTCATAAAATGGGTAGAGAAAAAAACAAATCTGAGCAAAAGTCACAAAAATATATGTTATAAATATATATTTTTGTTATGAGTGGGAAAAACTAGGGTTATAATTAACATATAAGTAAATCATTTTTATTTTTTTTGTCTCAAACTATTAAAATATGGAATGTAGTGTTTAAGAAATATTTATGAGTGTCTCTCTAAGGAAATATTTCTTAAATAATAGATTCCATGTTTTAATAGTTTGAGAAAAAAAAATTGATTTACTTATATATTAATTGTATGCTCATAAATTGTTATGGCATTCTAGCATTTCAGTTAGTCTATTTCTCCCTTCATACATAGACTTATGAAGATTGATTTGCTAGCTAACATAAAATTGGTAATTTAGAAATTGACAAAAATAAATTAATTAATTAAATTAAATTAAATTAAACGAGAGATGAAATCATCTATCAATTGAAATCAAATAGTTAACATGCAAATGGTTGTTGAATTCATTACTAGGTTAAGTTTATTGCTAACCATGATAACAACCCAAAATCTACAACATGTTTATTGGTTAAAAGAAACCATTAAAATTGTGGGATTAGTACTAGAGGTGCTTCCAAGACCTTGAATGGGGGAAAGGTTTCCCAAACCCTAAAGCCCCAAATCCAAAGCTTTTCAATTCTCCATTCCTCAAATTCAGCATCATCTTTCAGACTAAAGCCATCTCCACATGCCATATAAGCAAAGCATCAAACTCAGTTTGAGACAAATATAGAAGCAAGAAATGAAGAGCAACCAAGTGGCACATAGTGAACCCACCAAAGAAGGAAATACCCCAAACTTAGGGGGGTTTGTGATGAGGTATAGTAGGCCCAACCAAATCTAAAAGCCACTTTAAAGTGCCACTTCCACACACAAGTGGCTCCTCTAAAGGGGTGAGTGATATGGAAGGAAGATGCCCAAAGCACAAAAGCATAAAGAAGGAAGAAAAGGGGGATAACAAAGGGACCAAAAAGGCTTACCTAATGGCAATAATGAAGTCAACTTTCAACATCACCATTCATCCACTTGGGATGGATTGTTGGGAATTTTTTTTATTACAATATCCATTAGATGGATGAATTGCTTCAAGATGAAAGTGATCATTGGTTATTTAATGCACAAAATTATTATTATTATTATTATTATTATAAATTTTAAAATATTTTTTAAAAATTTGATTGGGTTGATGAAAAGAATTGGCATTGTTTACTTGCATTAATTGACTCAACTATAATCATAAAATGTTCTCGAAATGGGCTAGACCATTTGAGGCTTTTATTGGGTTTTCGTCATTTGTCTATCTACCAAATTTGTGACTCCATGACTATGTTCATTGAGTGATAACAATTAGGTGGAGTGAAAAAAATGAGGAGAGGGGTTACATAAATGCCAAGGGAAGATTCGCCATGGGCCTTGACTTTTCAATTACATTTAACAAATGTCAATATGTGTGTATTGACATTTCAATAACATAAAGTTACATCCTAAATTTGATGAAATTCAATGTATGTGCTAAACAAAAATGTGAACATGCTCTCTCCTTGATGAAACCAAACATACATTAAGAGAAAACTTTGTCCATCCCCATGATTCTTATACAAATAGCTTGAAAAATTAATTGTTCAAAACACCAATTCTACAACTTGCTAGGGCATTTTACCTTAGGTTGCATGCATGGGTTGTAGGTCTAACTTAAGTTGCGAAATCAACTTAATATGCTTTAAGTGGGATTATACTAGCTACAATAAAAATATGTTGACAAATGTCCAATTAATTTTTTTCATCAATTTACATTAGTGTATTCACATTTTAGATTTGTAGTAAGTACCAACTTTTAACACAAAAAAAGATTAAATTGAAATATAAGAATTAGTCATTAAATTTTTTATTTGGTTTAATGTTGTTTACAAAATGAAAAGTGATAAAAATCGATACAACATTTGGAGTTTTTTTTAATTCATGGAAATTAATCGTTTTGGCAAGGGGTTTCATTTGAGGGGAATGTTGTTACAAGAAGAATTTTTGGTTGATAAAACATTATTGGCAACTACTTGAATTATGTATTCCTTTTAATGGTTGTAAATTTTTATTATATTTTTCAAACCCTCACAAAATGGGAGTTGTCATGGCTCCTTTTTCTTCATCAATAACTAAACTTTTTTTTAAAAATTAAGGTATGAAAATTTTATAATAATAATAATAAAATTGATGATGGTTAAATATGTGCATATTAAAAACATAGATAATAATAGGGTGAGGAAAAAAGGGTTCATCACCTAATACACCCCAAACAATACCATGTTTGACACATGTAGTGTCCTCCTAAGTTCCCAAACCCACTTTCGATTATTAATGCTTCAAAAATAAAGTGCGCCATGAAATTAGATGTTGTTCCTTCAAGAACAATTTGTAAAGAGAGCAAATAAAAACCTTACACTAGCATTGCATAACATAAACATGGGCACTTGCCAACATTGGTTGTTTAATAATACTTTTTAATTCTTCACAAGAAATTGACAAAACTTATACCACAAATTGTTGAGTGGCATTCTTAACATTACATTGTGCATGTGTTTAACCATGGTCAAACTTGAACTATCTCTCCAATGCTTATGTAGTTAATTCTTGAGTCAAAACTACTTGAACAAGGGCTTTATGCCCTTGTAATCATTCATAGGACAACCTTGACCTAGAAGGTGCAAAATGCAAGTAAATTACAAAAGCTTGTATTTATTGTGAGTCACCTTCCCAATATTCAATCGACTCAAGATAGAATCACGAGCCAAGCTTGCATATTTGACCTCATTTTTTGGATGTGTTGAGTCTTTTTCATAGAACCCTTTTTCCAACAACATTTGCCTTGTGCTTACTTATGTGTTTGGACAAAAAGTTCATTCTTAGGACCAAAAGTTTTTTATTGTGTTTTATTCATGTACACACCTTGCACTTTGATGCAAAAATGAGCCCATCCTCACCCACAATACTTTCATCCCAAGTGTACTTAGTAGCCCAAATGTCTTGGAACTTGTGATGATAATCATATTTGACTTACTTTTTTAAATTTGTTTTCTATAGCAAATGCAAGATCTTTAGAAGTTGGAATACTAAACATTGAGGGTGTAGAATTGCTAGAGCTAACAATGCAAGGGTTTGCTTGCCGAACCACATATTTGACCTCAAATAGTGGAAGTATGTCACCCAAAAAAATGAAATTGTTATTGATTTCAAAGGTGCCATGACCTCAAGAGACTAGGTTTGCAAGAACTTATAACTTAGAAAACCTTCAAGACAAAGGACCACAAAGGGACCACAAAGACCTAAAAAAGAATTTCTTGAAATGCCAAGACTAATCAAAACAAATTGCACAATGAATTGCACATAAAAATCACAAGCATGCTAGTAGCTATGTGAAAATTTGCAAACTTAATGTGCATTGTGCATGAAACAACAAGCTTGAACTTTGAAGCTCATGAAACCTTTTGTTGCATCCATGGAGTCTATAGGTTGCCAATTTGAAAGTTGTTGGTAATCTGTGGGAAGAAACTCAATGGACATTGGCAAACTCCCATTGTCGTTGCAAATTGTTCGGCAACTTGTTAGACTTTAATGCTACTTGTCATCAATCATCACTAAAAGAAAAAAAACCATTCAAATTCAATAGTCAACTATGAGGCTAAGTGGTTGAGGCAAGCCTTGAGGGTTGAAGGTTCATGAATCTAGCAAGTTGCAAATAGCAAGCTTAAGGCTTCAAAGTTCCCTTGCATAACTTAAACTTTTGATCATCACAATGGTGAATGATACCAACCCATGGGTGAATGGCTTGCAAATTGCAATGTGCATATCAAGATTCAACTCTCCAAATAAATAATAAATTTCAAAGAAGAAGAAATCTTAACATATTTTGAGACTTGAACATTGATGGCAACTATCTCCTCGTGTGGCCTACTACTTTCATTGTTAAGGATGATGAAATGCGATGAAAAGTTTTGAAAAGAGATTACACAATGATGGCTACAACCCCCTTTACACACAATATCAATCTCTGGTGAAACCTTTCACTACCATTGCGATGGCTAGTTACAAAGGTGACTTCTAATTATGATAGTGGTTACATTACCTTATGATGCTTGAAATCACGAACTAAAACCACGTGACCCTAATTAACATTTGTGGGTTACAAAAGAAATCAACCACCTAAGATTTTTGTGAATTTTGTATTTTTTATGATCAAAATTTAAAGGAGGCCTTTAAAATCTTTTTTTTTAATTGCAAAAAAAAAAAATTGCTGAAAAAAACATTGGTTTAAATGGAATTTAATAATTGTGAGTCGACCAAAATGAACCAACAACCACCAACACAACATCCATTGTAAACTTGTTACCACACAAATGTGGATGTAAAACCTCAATTAGGTTGACATAGGGTTTCACCTTAGTAACCTATTTAAGTAAGAGAATAGGTTGTTACTAAGTTAGTAGATAGGTCAAAAACACATTAATAGGAACCAACGAGATTACTCTTTATTTTCCCCTTTTCCCTTTGTAGACTATTAGGCATCAATGTTTTTCATGGGAATTTTCTTATATAGCCAAAGTGGGGATCATAGATAAAAAGAGCAAAAAAGTGATGATCATCATCCTTAGGAAGGTCCATCCAAATTTGGCTATAAGCTACACATGAAGTACAAAGCTTTAATCAAAATTTAATGTATTTTTGCCAGACATTGAAAACCGAGTGTATAAATTTGGCACACAAAAATTGCAATTTTGGTGATTGAAAACCTCCAATTTTCAAATTTTTGATAGTTAGAAAAAGGATGTTGGGCATCACCATTCAATCTTTGAAGAAATTTTTGTGAACTCAAGAGCATTTGACACAAATAGTTTGTGAAAAAATGGTGGAAATTTTGATATGGGAATATTAGCATTTTGTCACAATGGTGGAAAAATTTGTATATTTTGTGGACCCCAAAAACCCAAACCCACACAAGATGAGGGTTACCAAATTACACAAAATTTTGTACCTTGGGGTTCCTTCAAGAAATGAAAATGAAAATTGACCCAAAAAAAAAAAAACACAAACAAACAAACAAGTGAAGGCCAAACAAAAAAAATTACTATAGTGGCCAAAAGGTAGCTACCTATACAAGCTTTCAATTTTGCTACTAGTTGTTTAAAATGGGACAAACTACTTGGACCATTTGGAGTTATTAGCTTCCATTATAGCCACTTTCCATGGTGTTGCAACTATCCTCTAGTAACCATTTGCACATTAAAAAATGGAAAAATAAAGAATTATAGTCTTTTACATCACACACAAAAAAAAAAAACCTATATTTAGGTGCAAATAAGAAAACGAAGGAAAATAAAATAAATAAATAAATAAAACGCACAATGCAACAAATCTCCTTGAAATATCCTTCCCTTTCATTCCCAATCACAAATATATGCCTTCTTTCTCACAACTACTTTTTTTATAACTCCCACAAAATCCAACAATCAAAAATGAAGAAGCAACAAAGTTCCCCCACAAACCACAAAGGCATTTCATCCTTTTGTACAAATGTAGAGAACTCATCCAAATCTTGGGTTATTTGAAAACCTATTTTTATGCATGACCAATGGTTATTATCCAATTTTTTGATAAGCTATTTGACACCCAATTTTTTTTGATATTGATATTGATAACCTATGTGGTTTCAAATTTTTTTAATAAAAAAAAACCCTTTCCAATGGTTATTTAAAAATAATAATAATGAACCAACATTGGTACCTACTAATGTTGTGTAGTTTTTCTTTTTTTAAGAGAACCTATGTTTCTCGTTTTGATTCTTTAAAACAAATTGGAGGTTTTTCAGGTGTGAGTTTAAGGCCGGTTCTTCCCATTTAAAAACCATGTAATTTTGGTTTTAACACATTTTTTCAAATTCAAGAACCTCCACACCCAATTCAAAACCGATTCTAGTTCCATGTAGACATTGCACATTTCCTTATGCTATATATTGTATAAATATAATTTCGTATATTAAATTAAAATTAAGGTTCATATAGATATGGAGTTCAACAACTAATAAAAATTAATATTCAACTCTCAAGTTGGTCTCACTTGTCAACTTTTCACCCAAAAAAAAAAAAAAAAAAAAAAAAAAAAC
>Ga0116227_10003523_pt1 | contig 34692 bp, 33 predicted proteins | sample S1TSphgellanicum_FD_89693 | JGI IMG/M metagenome (GOLD analysis project Ga0116227, IMG submission 89693) | Host-associated microbial communities from peat moss isolated from Minnesota, USA - S1T2_Fb - Sphagnum magellanicum MG | ecosystem: Host-associated > Plants > Peat moss > Unclassified...
AGATGTTTGAATCTCCAATGCTATCAAACAATTCTTCAGGGATGGGCATGGGGTACCTATCCTGCGGTGTAACTAGGTTCAAAGGCCTATAATCCCCGCACATCCTTTTCTCAGTCCATAATCTAGCTGAATCTTTCTTTGTTGGCATTACTATAGCAGCTGCGAAATCAAAACTTGGTGGTTGAATGAGACTGGCCTCATGGAGCTCTTTGCATCTTTCATCTACCAGTTCCCATTCATGTTTGCTCAACCTATGCCTCCTTCGATAGACGGATGTCTCATCTGTAAGGTCTATAGAGAACTGCATGGTCTTACACCTACCTAAATCTTTCATTGAGAATGCAAACACATTCTCATACTTAATTAGCAAGTTTGTGATTTGGTCTCTTTCCTTCTTGGTGAGTTGGTTACCCATAATGAAAGGGTAGTTGGAAACACATGGAATGGAGTTGAAAGTGCGATGGCCAGCAGTTCACGATGGTTGATGGTCGAAAACGGGCTGGAGCTCGGAGCGCTAGCAGCGCGCTAGAGCCCTAGCCAACGCTACGTTGTAACGTTTTTATTTTTTTATTTACTCGACAACTTCAAGAAAGAAAAAAAATGGGAGAAAGAGAGAAGTTTTGACACTTGCTTTTTAGTGTATCGGCTTCGTTTGTCTCGGCTTCGTTGGTTGTTAGAAACACAAGCTCCCTCTAACAACACTAGTAGCAACGTTAGTAGCGCACTCCTTCGAGCAAAAACAACACAAGTAACAACAATTTAAGAATTTCAAAAGCAAGAAGCATCTGTCGCTTTCAACATGAAACAACAAAAACTAGAGTTTTTTTAGAATTGAAATGCAAAGCAAAAAAGAAATGAAGTGTATGTAGACGGTGGCCGTGCAATTGCCACCGTGAGCATCTAGAAATCCTAGCTTATGATGGAGGAAGCTCCTGACAAAGGAATTCTAGAAAAACTAAAAGGAGAAAAAAAGGGTTAGGCTTTTTATACCGTGCCAACACTGAAACCCTAAGTACCTAATAACGTACAGTCGCCTAAGATCCTACATCAACCCTAAAACCGCACATGGGCATGCCCGTAACTGGCCATCATGTATGAGACCATGTACGGGCATGACAAGACCTCTGTGCTTCAGAGAATGTGCTTTAGAAAGCACAGGGGTTTGGTTCCCAGCCATGAGAAGAAGTCTTAAGACCAAAAATCAAATAGGAGAAGGAGCAAGGTAAAGGCATATGGTTTTAACAATGCCAGAATTTTGAAACTAATGATGAGTTAAATTATTTTCAGTTACCAACATTTTATTATTAAGATAATTTAATGCTGACATGTCCAGTGCTTCCCAAATGGAACTTTCAATGGCAATGCCAGGGGAATGTCCATGAGCTGAATGAGGTCATCCACGGTGTCCTAACTTGTGAGATGCATGGAAAGTCAATGACTTCTAGAAGAGGAAATTTCTTCTTAGACTTCTTCAGCGTCAGTGTGTTGTGACTTGTGACCCAATTCCCACTCTCAGTTCTGATTTGTTACTTCTTGTTGGTCACTGAGCTAGATATAAAACAAATAGTCAAATAGTGGTTGAGTTTGGACTTTCTATTTCCCTTCCATTCTTCCTTCTTTCTAGTTCTGTTCCCTTGCAATAAAGTGTTCCAAGTTTATATAGTCTTGTGTATTACTCAGGATGGGGGGTAAAAATTAGGGCCCGAAGGTAAGGGCATTTTGCCTTTGTTTGAGGATGACTTTATTGCAACTTGCAAATGCAACACCACATTTTAGGTGGGTAGGTAAGTAGAAATGTTTTTAATTTAAAAATTAAGGAATTTACAAGACTTTACTGCAAGTAATCAAGCACAAGATGCTTATTGGGAACACTTAAAGTACTTTTCTTTTTATAAAACAGAAAAAGAGGGATTGCATATTGCCCATATGGGTTACCATGCATCCCAGTTGTCTTGGAAGCTCCTGCCTCTTTGAACTTCCAATAATGGAGGGGCAACTTACACAAGCTTTCTTTAGAATCTTAAATAAACCACAAATATATGCTAATTTTTTCAATTAATTGAAACGGAAAAGACACACAAGCATAGAAGGGGGGAAGAAGACAAAGAGGTCCCATACAGTGTTTTTTTGTTTTTGGCGAATTTTTGTAACTTGGCAAAAAAAATTAAGAAAGTGAAATTTTTTTTGAAAATTTTGTGATTTGTATGGATTTTTCGCCACTTTTTAGAATAAAAGAAATAAATTGACCACATCTGGCTTTTCCTAGGAAGTTGTCACTTGTAATAGGACTTTTGTAAGAATGTTTTGTCTATGTATGCATGTCTTGTAGGTGTCTACTTATGGGCCTATGAGTTTACCTATGACTTAAAGGGACATAAAGGGATTACACAAGGCCTACCTAAAGAGTTGGTTAGGAATTTCCTAGGGGACATTTAGGATGAGGGCTTACCTAAAAGGGCTATCTAGGATAGGGATTATCAAAAGTTTACATAAGAGCCCAATTACATAAGGACTACCTAATGGATTACCTAAGGGGACACCACAGGCTTACCAAGGTTATGGGATATCTTAAGGCTACTTAGACTTACTTAGGGATTATCCAAGGACACACCTAAGAATCTACTTAAGTTTATGGGACGCCTAAAGGTTACTTAAGGAATTGCATAGAACTTACCTAAGGGACTACTACCTAGGAACTATTAAAAGCCTACCTAGGGAAACAACTAGAGAGCTAATTAAGTTATGGGATAACTCAAGGTCACTTAAAGAGTTACATAGGGCCTAACTAGGGGATTCCCTAGGACTATCTAGGGGAGACACCTAAAGGTCTACCTAGGTTATGGGATACTTGAAGACTATTTAGGAGATAAATTAAGGAATTCTAGGAGTTAGGGAATAATTAAAGATTATTTAAAGAGTTACCTAAGGTTACCTAGGGCTTATTCGTTGTGCAAAAGGGGGCTACATAAAGCTTACATAGGGAATTACCTAGGTTGTGGGATACCTATTGACTATTTAGGAAATTACATAGAGCATACATATGAAGCTAGCTAAGAATTTATTAAGTTAGGGGATACCTAAGGATTATTTACAGTCCTATTCAAAGTCGATTCATAATTCATATGTACTCTTTTAAATATTATTTAAATATCCCCTAACATAAGTAGGTTCCTAGGTAACCTTTATTTAGCACCCTAAATAGTCCATAGGTAATGCACTATGTAAGTTTTTAACAAATCTATCTTACATAGCCCATAACCTAGGTAGGCCTCTAGGTGATCTTTAAATAGTTCATAGGTAGTCCTTTAGGTAAGCCTTATGTAACATTCTACTTAATCCTTAAGTATCCCCTAACCTAATAGGCCCCTTAGTAATCCTTACTTTAGGTAGTCTCTAAATGAACCCTTAGAAAATCCCTAAATAGGGTTTAGGTAGGCCCTATGTAATCCTGTGTAAACTTTTCATCCCCTTGTTTTATATATTTAGGTGAATATGTAGGTAGTCTATAAATAAGTAGCTCTTAGATAAGTAAATATGTGAACTATGGATAAGTAAGTAGGTATACTTATTGTAATTAACCTTTTATTATTAAGTAGCCCCTAATTTATCTGACTATAATGTAGGTAGATCATATTGTGATTAAAAAAGAAACTATTACAATCACAGTTTTGAGGATTTTATTTTAGTTTGAAAATTGGTCCTCACTTTGATAGACTTTACAAATAGTTCTACAAAAGAGTATGAGCAATACAGTCAAGATCGAAGTGAGACTGATAGTAAGGATTATTTAACACAAATTTTAATTATATGACACAATTATGGAAGGAGATTCATTTACAATAAACCCCTTTATAATTACGACCTTGGTGACCACTTTTTGTGTGACACTAATGAATTGTGATTTAAACATTATAATCACATTCCATATAAATCTTTACACGATTGTGACTATAGACAAAAAAAAACTACAAAATAACATTGATATACTAGAATAAAGGTGTCAATTGTTTAAATTTTTTACATTGGTTATGTAAGCTTTACTATGTATTATTAGACTTGAAAAAAGTTCTGATTTTTGCTTGTTTTAATAGGACAATCTACATTGAGTTTGAGTATCTTAACTATTAACTGGTGTATCTTGTCAACTAAATTTTTTTAATTAAAATTTTCCATTTTTTGGCAAGTTCACATAATTTTTGCTTGTCTACATTAGAAAGTTGTTTTTTTCCTCTCTTCAACTAGATTCATTGTTGATAGTTTACACAACTTGAACACAAAGCAACACTAACATTGCCAAGAGGGACTATAATTTACAAAACCTTAATTATCTTTCTGTGACGGTGCGCCAGCACGGGAGGGCTGGGCACGGGAGAGGTTCAGGTTCATCCACAACAGTGCATGGATGGTGCGCCGGTGGGTGCTGAATCACTCTGGCCCAGTGTGATTGGATGGAAATCGGTGTTTAGGCATCCAGTGGATGGATGGTGCGCCGGCGGGTGCTGAGTCACTCTGGCCCAGTGTGATCCATGGAAACCGGTGTTTAGCAGCAATCCAAAAAACCCCGTTCTGGGATTTCATGGATGGGATGAAACTGTCCCCCAGGGGTCAGTTTACTTGGTCAGTAGTTTTTTTTTTTTTTCCCTTGAGCCTTTTTCTTATCATGCATTTTTTTTTCCCTTGCTCTCATTTTTGTCCTGGGCCTTTTTTTTCTCTCTTTTTTCTTTTTCTTGAAATAACACACCTGTGTTTAGCAGCAATTGGAAAAATATAAAGAACCGCCGGGGGAGGAGAGGGGGGACCAACAGTTTTCGGGCGGTGGATCCGGACGGACAGTGGCCATGAATAGTTGTTTGAAATAACACACCTGTGCATTATGCACAGGGTTCACACTAGTCACATTTATTAAAAAAGCTTTGTAAAAAAAGTGTGTTACTAATGAGTATAATAATGACTCTAAAAAATGGTGTTTCTTACTAAAATGGATGGTTACCCGAAAAAAAAAGAGTCACACAATCAAGAATTGATTAAATGGGCATGATTATAAAGGGGTTTACTATATATGCATATCAACTCCAATGGATGAGCAAACAAAAGAAGGATATGTGTTATTTTAAAGACCTATATATCAACCATAACATTGTATAATGTCCACAACTAAATAGATGAATGAAACATCCCATTGTGATTGAAAAAAATAATGATGTGACAAGATCTCACAAGTATGGGAAACATGAAGAAAGAAAGAAGTGAACTAGTCTACCACCCTCCATCCCATGTTAGTCTTAAATATTACACAACTTGATATCAAGATGGAAGCATTCAGCACATCAATTTGCAAACTACTAGCTACTTGTAGGGTAGGCCTCGAGGTTGAGGGCGCTACTGTAAGAAGGACCCACGTTAGGTAGGAGTTGAGTGTGAGCCTGCCTTTGGTAATTCCATGGATCAAGGGCCTTATTGAACATAAAGACCTATCAAAAAAAATTGACAAGTGATATTATCCAAAAAGTCCCAGGGTAACTCGTCTACAAGGCTCAAAATGGAAGACCCTTTCAAAAGGAGGATAAATATTTCTCTATGGGGAAGAGCCCTTCTTGAAAATGGAAGGTCTTGGCTTTTCTCACAGGTCAAATTCCACTTAGAACATGCCATCCAAATACACAAATACATGTTTGGCAGGTCTTTACTAGATCATTAGATGAAAATCAGATGTGGACAATAGAAATCATCATAGAGACACACATAAAAATATGAAAGCAGAAGCAAACTGCATCTTGAATGAAAATCTTGATGCTTCCACTTTCTGTAGCCAAAACCCTAATCTAATGTCTAGAAGCTTCTGGTTGTTGAAAGCTTCATGTCTTGGGTTGTTTCAATAGACAATAACAGACCATGTTCTTAGGAAGATACAGGAAGTCAATGAGACCCATCCATAGTTTGTAGTGGGAAAAGCCTGTTGGTGGGGTGGGTCACTGGGTCAGTCAAGCAAGCGCCAAAGGACTTACATTCCCAAGGTCATGGGAGATTGTAACTTATTTTCTTCTTTGTTATCAAGTCAAGACCAGATACAGTATTGGTCTAATCTCCAGAGTCAAGACGAAGCCAAGGAAAGGGATTTGTATTTATTTATAGTTTTGTTGACCCTCGGTCCGGGGGTCTTTTGTTTGCCCACTTGAGAGACACGCTTTCCAAATTGCCCCTCTTCATACTTACCCCTTTGGAAATAAATCAATATACTTCAATTTCAAAAATTCAAATGAATGACATTTCCCCAAATTTTCCTCAATTTTTTTAATTAAAAAATCCCTTATCAAGATTATGAACTTTCCCTATATTCCCGTTTATCCAACAATTTTTTTTAATGAAGTAGGGTGTGGTGTGGTGGTAGGCTCCTTCAAAAGTTCACACCTCCCAGGCAAAAAGAAGAAAAACAAAGGATCCGAATAAATGGCCTTGGGTAATCCCCCCTCCCTCCCCCACCCTACAAAAGAAACTTTTATTAAAAAAGAATTCAAAAACAAATCTCACCGAGTCCTGATTCGGATTCAACGTCGCGTCTCCGGTGGTAGCCTTCTCCGGCTGCTGGTCCCACCTGGGGAAAAGAACAGTCTCTTGGAAAAACGTGTCACACACCCCCCTCTCCTCTCCCCCCCGAATTCGCACGTGACGACTGTCAGCGGCCCGCGGAAAAAAAAAACGCAACTTTTCATGTCCACCCGCACCCGCGCCCGTCCCCTGCACCCCTCTCTCGCTCCGCTCGCTCGCCGTCTCCTTTATATATACCAGCGTCTCGGGTCCCTGGAGCAGCGCAGCGGTCGCAGTCCGCCTTTCAAATCAACAGGTTGAATTGCAAGCTCGGATTGCAACTGATCATTCAGTACCAAAAAACCACAATTGAACTCGCATTTCCAGGATTTCTTGCAAGTCTTTTCTTCCTCTGCTTCTTCTTCTTCTGTTCTCTTGTTGTTACAGTACTCTTCAAGCTTGGTACTGATCATCGAGGAGCAAGCAGGATGTGCTGAATTTCTGAGGAAATCTTCTTTAGCTCCAACCTGGAGCTGGTGATTAACAACAGAAGCTGAGTATCACCGTTGTTGTAGCGGAGGAGGACCACCAGGACCAGGAGGGGGAGAATTTGGGGTTTTGAAAGAGAACCGGTTCTGATGAACTCGGAGAAAGCGGGGATGGCACCGGAAACTGGAACCTCCATACCATGGGGTGGTGGAGGTCCAGGAGGGGGAGGAGTAGGGGGCAGTAGACGAGGAGGAGGACTGGGAGGATTGGGTGGGTCCATTAGGGAGTCGCTAAGTGGGAGCTTGCGAGGGAACTGGGGACTCTTAGGAGGGCAAGACAATCCACTGGCCAGATCGTCGGTATCGCGACGAGAAGACGCGGTAGACGATGAGGAAGCGCTCAAGTGGGCCGCTTTGGAGAGTCTCCCCACTTACAACCGTGTGCGCACCTCCGTGTTCTTCAATGCCGCCACCGGTAGCACGGAGCAAGTGGACGTGCGGTTGTTGACGGTCCTGGAGCGTCGCCAACTGCTCGACAACTTGCTCAAAACCACTGAAGATGAAAACATGCAAATCCTCGTCAAGATGCGCAATCGCATGCAGAAGTAAGTGGCTTCCACTCTCTTAAGTGGGTCCCGAGTCTCTTCTCTTCTCTCCTGGGTAGTAGTATATACCCAATAGAGGTCAGAAATCCACTTGGATCATCCTCTTGTGGAGATAATTAGTCCATCTACTTGACACAATCGAAAAGAAAACCTTGTAGCCAAATTGCTCTATCGAGTCTAGAGAAACTTAAACATTTAATAAACCAACACATGAAGGTCATGTGTACACTCTAGTCCTTAGTGAGGACTTCGGCCTTGTTGCTAGTGGCTCCTTTTCTTGTGATTGCACCTTCTGATCAGTTTTTTTAGAGCTTTTTTTCTTTATTTTGCAGAAACTAAATCGTCTGTCTCATCATCATGTGGGTCATTGTTGATCTCTGAAAGAGAGGGAAAAAAAGAAAAAAAGAACTCATTTACTTATTTTATGTTGTTGTTTTGCAGAGTGGGAATAGCGCTACCAACAATTGAAGTTCGATATGAGAATTTAACGATTGACGCCGACTGCTATGTGGGGAACAGGGCTTTGCCATCTCTCTGGAATGTTGTCCAAAACTTTCTTGAGGTAGGTAGTCCCAAAAGAAAATAACCATACTTGCAACAATTGATTCTTTCCCCACCTGAGCTCTTGTTGGAATGCTTTTGGTACTCCATCATCCATCAATCGTGCCATCAATCCAACCCAAAGTTCCAGCCTACTTGAAAACATACTCATGATCAATCCCAGAACATGTAATGCATGCCCATGTCTGAAAGTCTGATCAAGCTGGATCAGCTCTGGTGATGGAATTTCTTGTCGTTGGTGGTGTTGTCGCCAGGGGACATTCAGCATCATCGGCCTCTTGAGGACAAAGAAGAGAGTGCTTACCATTCTGGACAATGTGAGTGGCATCATCAAACCTGGCAGGTGAGCAACTTCTTCTTTTTCCCCCTTAGTGTCTTTGTTGTAGTCAAGCTCAGATGTATGTGTCAATTGAACAGCTAGTCTTCTTCTTCTTCTTCTTTGTTGTTGCCATGGCTTGGAGTCGTATCTTCCGTCTTCGAGTCAATCTGATGTTGAATCTTGCTTTGGGTATTATTCTCGAACCTGAAAATGAAAATGTTCTTCTCTTCCGTGTTATGTACAGTCTTTTTTTCCAATTCGATCTGCTGCCGGTCTTTTTTGGGAGGAAGTAGAGATATCGCAGACTGATGATCACGGGGTTGCTGCTGGAATTCATTGCTGTGAAACTGTAGATTGACATTGCTGCTTGGACCACCGAGTTCTGGGAAGACAACTTTGCTGCTGGCGCTTGCTGGAAAGCTTGACAAAGATTTGAGGGTGAGACTAAACATATTGATTCAGATTTCTATATTTCTGCCACAGGATCAGTAAGATGGTAAATTCTGTTCAAAATCAGTAGTTTTCTGTGATTGAAAGCTTTTGAGGAGCTTTCAGTGGGCGGGCTCGTGAAAATCTTTTCTGGATCACTTCATGAAATTCACTTCATTAATTTTTCTGAATCCAATATTATGGGTAAATTCATGTTGATGGCATTGGATTGCAGGTCAAGGGGAAGATCACGTTCAATGGACATACACAAGACGAATTTGTGCCCGAGAAAACGGCAGCGTACATTAGCCAAAATGATCTTCATGTTGGTGAAATGACAGTTCGTGAAACACTTGATTTCTCTGCTCAATGTCAGGGTGTTGGAACCCGATATGGTCAGTTCCCTAAAAGATTGAGTTTTCAATTGTACTCTCACAAAAACATTTGCTATTACTAGCTGACAGCTAACCCCGGGGAAGTCACTCTTTGTATATTTTTTAAGACAAAACACCTGAGATTAAAAAAAAGGGGTTTTTTTTGGTATGCTGCAAAATCCACAATATCCACTTGCATCTTAGCCCCACAAATAGAATGGATATTATAAAAAAAAGTCTCCCATTTGAAGATACATGTTTGAGCACTCACCCATAGATGACACTTATGATTTTTGGTCATTTTGTGTTTCTTGATGCAAGTAGATAAAATTTTGACCAATCTTCTGAATCAAGCTTGCTGGGAGAATGAGTCCCAATTTGGACACCTATGATTCAGCAAAGTTTGTGTCCAAAACTGTAGGACCGGGTAGACTTGTGATATGCCCCATTCATGATATGTAATGTGGTGATATAGAATTGATGGAGGAAATCAGCAGAAGAGAGAAGCAAGCTGGTATTAAACCTGAGGCGGATGTGGATGCTTTCATGAAAGTGAGCGAGCACCTCCAAAATACTTTCTATACTTGAAACTGTTGTAAAAATGATTATATCCATTAATATTATGTGGGTGCCAAAACCTAAAACATATGGGCAGCAAAAGTAGTTGAATCCTCTCTAGACACTGGAGAAGATGCAGTTAAGCCTTAAATTGTCTCGTTTTACCAACATGTAAAAAATATTCTTCTTATTTGCAGGCAACCTCTTTGGGAGGAGTCAAAAGCAGTATCGCTACGGATTACATTTTGAGGGTGAGTTCACACATCAAAACTTTTGCTTCACACCTCCCCTAGAATAGGTGATGGGTAATTAATTAAGAGCCTTAAAAATATTCTTGGATTTCAATTCAGGGGCTAGGTCTGAAGGTGCAGGTTTTATTATGTTTTCACTGCAGGTATTGGGACTTGATATTTGTGCGGATACTATGGTTGGCGATGACTTACGTAGGGGGATTTCTGGTGGACAAAAAAAGCGAGTCACTACAGGTATGGGCATAATCAACCTTTGTCATTTGTGGCTTCCGGATGCAGAAAAAGTATGTCCAATTTAGTTTACCCAAGACTTAGCTTTCAAGTTTCTTGGGGTTTTTGGACATTGACATAATTTGATGGGTTTAATCATGGATGGGCTAAGTTTTCATTGTTTCATAGAATTAAGTTGTTGGAGGACATGGGAGTTTTGTTTAAAGTTGTTTCTTGCCGGGGTCCAGGTGAGATGATAGTGGGACCAACACAAGCATTATTTATGGACGAGATCTCCACAGGCTTGGACAGCTCAACTACCTTCTCTATCGTCAACAGTTTGCGCCAATCTGCCAAAATATTGGAGTACACAATCCTCGTATCGCTGCTGCAGCCAGCTCCTGAGACGTTTAACCTCTTTGACGACATCATTCTGCTCTCAGAGGGGCAGGTTGTGTATCATGGACCTCGCGATCAGGTGCTGCCATTTTTCGAGTCTTGTGGCTTTAGGTGCCCTGATCGCAAGGGTATTGCTGATTTTTTGCAAGAGGTAAAAATTTTCTCCCTAAGAGCATCTATACACTATTACACATGACAAATTTGACCAAAGCATAACACACACGTATTTTCACACATTTTGTGTTCAATGATGTGTCTTCATCTTCAGGGGAATCCTCACATCCACACCATCTACTTTGTCTGTTTTAATTCTAACAATTATTGAGCTGTATATGAAATGAAATTCTCTGCAGGTAACATCGCTTAAAGATCAGGAACAATACTGGGCTCATAGACACCGACCGTATCACTTTGTTCCGGTGAGGGAATTTGCAGAAGCTTACCAGCAGTTTTTCATAGGTGCCGAGATGAAACAAGAGCTTGCGGTACCATACCCAAAGGAACAAAGCCACAAGGCAGCCTTATCAACTGAGAAATACTCAGTTACCAACAAGGATCTTCTCAAGGCCAATTTCGGCAAACAATGGCTTCTCATGAAGCGCAATGCAATCGTCTACATCTTTATGGTCTTACAGGTGATGACAAATCTTTAATTCTCTTGACCCTTTTTCCCCCCTCTTGTTACTGTACAACAATTTTTTTGTATTATGAGGACTTGCTCAATTACTATGCTGTGGGTACTCCGGTAAAAGTTGGTTCAAACTACAATACTTTGCCCTCTTGATCATTCACAATGTAAGATGCAAGAGATTCAACTTGAGAAAGAAAATGAACACCAGAGGAGAACTAGTAATAAACAAATAATATGTATGTGTAATTCTCTCGTCATCTTGTAACCGGATTCATTGGCCTGCCTGTACATGTATGCAGATTTCGCTCGGGGCATTCATTTCCATGACAGTCTTTTTTCGCACCAAGTTGCACCAAAATTCCATAGGTGACGGGACAGAGTATTTGGGTGCTCTATTCTACGCAATCGCGAGCATCATGTTCAATGGTTTTGGAGATCTGGCGATATTGATTTCGCGGCTGCCTGTCATCGTCAAGCAGCGGGATCTGCTGTTCTATCCTGCATGGTCCTATTCACTAGCTACCATCGTGTTGAACATCCCGATTACTCTTGTTCAAAGTGTGGTATGGGTGTCCATGACATACTATGTCACTGGGTATGCACCCGAGGCCAGCCGGTTCTTCAAGCAGATGCTGCTGCTGTTTCTAGTGGGGCAGATGTCCGGGTCGATGTTCCGCATGATTGGGGCTCTGTGTCGAACGACAGTGCTGGCCAATACGATCGGCTTCCTTGCCGTTCTTATCTGTTTCATGCTTGGAGGTTTTGTCATCCCCAAGCCCAATATCAAGAAGTGGTGGATATGGGGTTACTGGATCTCTCCCTTGACATATGCACAGCAAGCAATCGGTGTCAATGAAATGCTTGCACCCCGTTGGCAAACGGTAGTAGCTCTTTCAAAACTTCCACAAAATCCCCACTTGAAACACAAAACACACTGCTGCTTCATCATCATGCGGTCCCATGTGCAGGACCCATGTAAACTCATGTGTTGTTGTCATCATTTGTATGCTTCAACTCTCTGCTGTCACTGAGTCCAATTTTTTTGTTTCTAATCAGCATTGGCTTGACAATATGTTGTGGGTCCAATTGCAGTTTCCTTCTGGCAACGGAACCAAGTCTTTGGGAGTGCAAGTTCTGGAGAGTCGAGGGCAGTTTAGTCAAGCCTATTGGTATTGGCTTGGTGTTGGTGCATTGGTGGGTTTCATCATCATCTTCAACATCGGCTTCACTGTTGCCATTGCTCTCATGCCAGGTGAGTTGTTGTACCCTAAACCCCCCATCCGATCCCATCCTCATGATGATCTTACTCGATTTTCGAGTTCGAAAGATCAAACCATGGAAATACGCCACTGTCGGTGGTATACAGATGTATAGGAAAAAGAGCAAGTAGATGTGAGGGAAGATGACAAACTGCATCAACATATGGGTTAGTCTGCAGGCTGCTTGCTGATACAGATTTTTTTGTGGATTTGTGTGGGACTCATCAGCTGTTGGGAAGCCGCAAGCTGTTTTGTCTGAGGAGGAACTGGCTGAAAAGCAAGCAAACCGTGAAGGAGCGCTTGTGCTTCTAAAGTCTCCGAATCGATCCAAGAGGAGGTCCCATCCACGTCGTTCCGTGACAAGAAGCAGTTCACTCTCTCGTGGTGGAGAATTGCAAATGCAACAGATTCCAAGTGAGCGGACGGTGTCATCATTCCGTCGAAATGGAAGCGACCACAACACCACCAACAATAGATCTGTTGCAACCCGTGGAATGGTTCTACCATTCCAACCGTTGTCAATTTCATTTAATGACATAAGTTACTTTGTCGACTTGCCCGCGGTACTATGCTTTGCTGAAACTCCTCTTCCTCACGTGATACTGTCATCGCCTTTTCTCATGCTGTCAAAACTCCAATCTTTGTCAATAAAACTGATGATGATACACGCGAGTTGCCGAGAATTTCTTGGGCTGATGTGGTTGGTATGTATATCTGATGATCAAATTGACAGGAAATGAAGCAAGAGGGGATTACAGAAACAAAACTGAGACTGCTATCCAACATCACCGGAGCATTTCGACCAGGTGTCCTTACAGCTCTGGTTGGTGTGAGTGGAGCAGGGAAGACCACTCTCATGGATGTATTGGCTGGAAGGAAAACCGGTGGTTACATCGAGGGTGACATCCGTATCTCTGGATTCCCTAAGAACCAGAAGACATTTGCTCGCATCTCTGGTTATTGCGAGCAGAGTGATATTCATTCTCCTCAGCTAACTGTTCGTGAATCTCTCATCTTCTCCGCCTGGTTACGCCTTTCAAGTGATGTGGATTCGACAACAAAGATGGTGGGTGATGACTGATGATCCATTCGCCTCACTCTGCTGCTCAAGCTTGTTCGAAAAATTGCCCCAATTCCTTTTGTCCCTGCCATGTGCTGTGGATTAGTAGCCGAGACAACTCGAGACCAAAGGGTTTAGGGTTTAGGGTTTTAGACCAATTTGACAAGCAAGCAAAAACGGTTTTTAACGTCTGTTTTTCTTGTTTGGGAAAATTGCAGAGTTTCGTAGAACAAGTGATGGATCTGGTGGAAATGAAGTCGCTGGAATTCGCCTTGGTCGGACTACCGGCTATCTCCGGGCTGTCAACAGAACAGAGGAAACGGTTGACAATTGCAGTGGAGCTCGTGGCGAATCCCTCCATCATCTTCATGGATGAGCCTACAAGTGGACTCGATGCTCGGGCTGCCGCAATTGTTATGCGCACTGTACGTAATACCGTTGATACTGGCCGCACTGTTGTCTGCACCATCCACCAGCCCAGCATTGACATCTTTGAAGCTTTTGATGAGGTATGTATAACAGTTTTCTTACCCTTCCTGAAAAAATTCCAGCAACCCATGTGAGTGTGGCATTTCTCTGACATCTTGATGGTATGTGCTATCTATGACAGCTACTGCTACTCAAGCGTGGAGGGTGTGTGATTTACATGGGACCTCTTGGATACCAATCCCACAAACTAGTTCAATACTTTGAGGTGAGCTTTTGTGGACATCTTGGACAAGAGAAGGGATTTGCACCTTGGATATGCATAAAAGAGATGCTCGGAATCCATCCAAAAGCATATTATGTCTTACAGCAAGCACCCAAGAACAATTTTGCAGTTATTCCTGCTACAGTTATGAATGATGTGTGCCATAGAGCTGAGCTTCCTATCACCAAGTATGAAGGCCTTGAAATTCCCCCATACATATGTACTGAGCTCTCTCTTCATTTTCATGCTCATGGTGCAGGCGATACCAGGTGTAAGTAAAATCAAGGAGGGAGATAACCCCGCCACATGGATGTTGGAGGCCAGCAATGTGGCTGTTGAGAACCGACTGGGTGTCGACTTTGCAGAAATCTATGAGAAATCTTCTCTCTACCGGTCAGTGCATTCCTCTTTCCCATTAAACCCTTTGTCCCCTTTGTCATTCGGGAAAATTGTGGGCTTATTTGTAGAAAATAGAGCAAATACATGTCTGCATTTTTTGTCACTTTGAATTGGGCTCTATTTTTGCATGACCTTCAAATTCCCTTCTCCCCCAACTTCTCACATCATTCTTTCTGGGGTAACCAAATTGACATGGAGAGCAGACAGAACAAGGAACTAGTGAAGGAGCTAAGTGAGCCAGCTCCAGACACAAAGGACCTGTCATTTCCAACTGAGTTTTCACAGCCACTCTTTCAACAGCTCATATGTACTCTGTGGAAGCAGCATCTGACGTATTGGCGCAGTCCAGACTATAACGTTGTGCGATTCTTCTTCACTCTATCCACAGCATTGGTTTTTGGCAGTCTTTTCTGGCAAATTGGCACAACAAGGTGGGTCAAGAAATGTACCATCACTATTTTTCTAGCACCAAGAATCAATAGCACCATCCATATCTCAGGAATCAAGTAGTTGTGGATCATGTTCATACTGAACAGTTCTGATGGGGTCTAGAGATGTGCTAGACATGTTCTAGATATGGTATCTTTGGATATCTTGTGATGCAGTATCACATGTAGCATTGAGAAATTGGGTGCTGCTGATTGATTTTGGGAATTTGATTCTTCCCAGAACTACTTCAAACGACCTCTTCACTATCTTGGGTGCCTTGTATGGAGCAACGATTTTCATTTGCTTCAATAACTGCGGCACAGTTCAGCCAGTGGTGAGCATAGAACGGACTGTCTTTTACAGGGAGAAAGCAGCAGGGATGTACTCTGCAATTCCATATGCACTTGCACAGGCAAGCAGCTTGTCCTTTTGTTATGACCCATTCTCAGATATCTGGGCAGTTGGATGAGGCTTTAAACAGAGTATGTCAAAGTAGTTTTCTAGCAACAGATAATACACAAAGCACCTTTTCTTTTACCATTGCACAAGAAATCTCTTTGGCTGTTATAGCATCTGTAGTTCTGATTTTTCTAATTTTTTTTTCCTAACTCATATATATTTGTCTGATTTGGAGTGGGGGAACAGATTCTGATTGAGATACCTTATGTGCTTGCCCAAGCATCTCTGTATGCCCTCATTGTATACTCCATGGTCGGATTCGAATGGACAGCGGCAAAGTTTTTTTGGTTCCTGTTCGTATTATACTTCTCACTCATCTCCTTCACTTTCTACGGAATGATGATGGTGGCTCTCACACCCAACAGTCAACTTGCCCAAATTGTCGCATCCTTCTTCTACTCACTATTCAACCTCTTCTCCGGGTTTTTGATTGCCAAGCCAGTGAGTTCTTCCATCCATCCCTTGAGCAGTTTGTTTCCGACACTTGCTTGTTGTGCTGAATTTACTGATTGTTGGTGGAGGACTGGTAAACTTTGCTGCAGTGGTGGTGACTCGGATGGCTGAAGAATTTCACCTCTCTCTCCCCCCCCGACCATGTCACAACTAATTTTGAGCACTGCTTTTTGTGATGGTGCAGCTCATTCCAGCATGGTGGATTTGGTATTACTGGATATGTCCTGTGGCCTGGACACTGTATGGTCTCGTAATCTCGCAGTTCGGTGACATAAATGATCCAGTGATAGTGATGGGATCATCAATAGATCATAAACCAAGTGTGAAAGACTATATCAACAGCTTCTTTGGATACAAATACAGCTTCCTTTCAACAGTCGCAGGTGTGCTCGTGATGTGGCCTGTTTTCTTCGCTATTGTCTTTGTGTTTGCCATTAAGTACTTGAACTTCCAGACACGGTGAGAGTAGGGGAAACCCCAAAAAATGATTCAGCCATTGTTTTTTATATTAGTATACCCCTCAAATCAAGGTTTGTAACAAATTCCAGCAAATTTTTTTTGCATACAAACCATGAGCCCAAAAGTCAGAAGACAGAGAAGAAGTTTTTTCTTGTCGGCCTGATCGCCCTATTTTAGCAAAGCTAACCTGATGTACATAATTCTTTTTTATAACTGGATAGAGCATCAGGGTGTTCAAAACATGTATGAAATGGTCAAGTAACATTCAATCATCAAGATTACCATATGGTGGTTTTTTGCATTCCATTCTTCACAACTTGTGCCATCGATTTATTGTTTCACAGTGAAATAGACCAATTCACAAGGACCTGAATCCAGAATTGAAAAAAACTCTCGCTCAACTTTACCTCTTTGCTCTTTGTGTCATAATCTTCTCTCCACTGCTGCAAACTTCTTTCAGTTTCTTGTCCAATCTTTTGAGAGCCTAGATCTTGAACATAAATAAGATTCAAAACCTGAGGAAGTGCACCCTAGTTTGAACTAATGTCCACTTTAGACTAGAAGTTGGCCAAAAAATCTTGAGACTGATGAAGGGAAATTTGAGTATTAATAAAATATTATTTGCTAGAGGGCCGATGAGTTCATGTGTAAAGCCATTAAGGCCAAAAAGTAAGGACCAAGGCTTCAACCCCTCATATGCTTTCATTTTTTTCTTCTTATATCATTCTTCTTCTCATCTTTGCTTCCTTTCTCAAGCTAAACCCTAAAAGTCACCACCATGGATGAGCATAGACCCAAGAGTCTTGTAACTCTTGTGTTTTTCATGGCAGTTCAACATATTATTACTGTAGTTATGCCATTGCAACAAGTCGAACTTCATCAACATTATCATGCAATGATGATGATAGATGTTTTCATTATGGAAACACATAGAATACGAGAGATGAAATGAAGGAGAAGAAGATATAAGGTTTGATTTAGGATTTATTTTAATCCTCTAGTGTGAAACATTGGCCCGAAGAGTTGCAAATTCACCTTCCACGTTGACCAGTATCATCTCCCTGCCTTGGGGCCAAGTCAGGGCCATATAACGACAGATTAAAAAAATTGTTTTCTTTTTCAGGCTTGACTCCTAGTGTAAAGCCCTTGGGGCCAATTTCAGTGACTGTGCCAATAGGAATGCTCAATTGAGTTCAACCTTGGCCTTGAGTGGGCCTAAGTACATGCTACCTAACGACAACAGACTAGAAAGTCTCTTGCCAAAACTTATCTATACCATGGTTTCACTATTTCCATACAACAGTAACCATTGGGAAAACCCCTTCTTCTACATTTCATTCATTTTCCCAGACACCCAACAGGTCCCAAGATTTCAACAAACCCTCCATTCCAATTGCAATGGGAAGAAATCCTTCTGAAAACTGTGACAAATGGGGTGGACACATATGGTGTTTATCATTGAAATCTAATTCCCCAATAGTGGGGAAAGTAAGGACAGCTTTTATGTCGTTTGGGACATGCACTTTTCACCTACCTGTATGAACACTTGGATACCAATGTTGGCTTGGCCAACTTTTCCTTTCATTGACAAGAGTCCTTGGATAGGAAGCCCCTGCATTGTCCACATGCTTTACTTTCTCAATTGTCATCCTTTTCCCTTTGTTCATGTATCATCAGATTTGTCATGAGCCCTATAGCTTCCGTGATCTTGGAAGCCTACAATTGAAAGACTGAAGATACTCTGGTTTTACAAGCCAATCTTGCAAAGGTGACTGTCCGGCGCAAAGAGTTTCCCAAGCCCTTCTATAAGCCTGTGCACCAACCTGGAAGCAGACAAAGTTTTTCCTTGTTAGAACCTTTCTCTAACATTAATGTTGGAAAACCAGCATGCAAGACATGACCCTGTTTATATCATCTTCCACAGCATGGGTACTCCATATCCCTGCCATTAACATACCTTACTCCTGATAGGGATTTGTAAGTAGGGTTTAGGGTTTAGGTTTCAATCATATCCAACATAAGTAGTTGTTGAAATAGTTAGTAAACCACACTTCCTGAACATACTTTGTTACAAGGGACTGTCAGGGGTACCTTCATGTCAATGTATGATAGCTCAGCCATGCTTGCCAGAGATGGAAAATGGGACAGCAATCTGAGAAAACGTTGTTGGAAGGCCCTCCTGTATGAACAATTGACAGTAGTCAGATATGATCCCACACTCTGGAATATGGCACCCTTTGAATTTAGCCAGTTGCTCAGTCTTTTTGTCAACAACATTATTGATGGTGTAATTCTGTAGTTCTCATTCATGAGAAATGATGGCTGACCGAAGTTGTTCAATGCAAAAGGGTTATTCACAAAAGAACATCTTGGACTGAGCTTACTTGCATAGGGAGGATTGAGTAGCAGGTGAGAGAGCTCCCTTTGCAGATGTTCCCTGTCTGCGTCCAGATGTTCCCAGAACAACCTCAAACTGTCCTGATGCATCCCAGCTAATTGAATACCTGTACCACCACAGTCAAATTAGACAAGCTGTCACATGCACCAACAGAAGTTGTCCAAATACCAACTGAAGTGGAGTTTAAAGAAAAAATCTAATCAAGCATATGGGAAACTCGAAACAGGCCTCAGAATTTTGTACAAGTTCCCTGTCAACTTTTTCACATGAGAAGAAGATATGAAACCAGTGGTGAGACTGGTAGATGCACCCGCAAAAGACACCGGAACCATCAAAAGGTCGCTGAAACTTTTTTGGCGGGGCCGATGTAATCCACAGATGCGGCTGAACACAAAATGTCCAGTTTTTTTTTAAAAGCTACTCCTGTACAGAAGCTTTAGTATCCAATAGTCATGTAATTCTGCAAACTCAAATGAAAACAGTAAGCACATGAGGACACCAGCAGACTCCAAGTAGCATGAAATCCAATTGCACAAACTTTCAAATTCAGACTGCATCCTTACCAAATTCAACCTGAAGGGTGGAAATAGGGCATTTGAATTTGGAATCAGACGACTGTATACAGCCCTCCTTAACGCAGTTAAAGCCACTTCACTGATTGAGAGCCCTGCTGTCCTATACTCTTCCTCAATATGTCTATCTTCAGTGTAAGTAGATTCAGGTGGTATTCCAGATCTGTTTCTTTGCAGTTCACTAGAGACTAAGTCTGCAGCTGTGTTACCACCCAATGTGATTGAAGACAGATATATCGGTTCCACCAGTAAGTGTGAGAGAAGGGCCCCTGCCAGATTCAGTGCTACTGTTGAGCAATACTAGTCTGTGAATGTGATGAATTGAATACATGAGCTGGTAGGAGTAGATCTGCATATGATCTGAGGACTTCTCTCTAGTGTATAGTCTCCCATGAGCAAGAAAGAGTGTGATGCAGATGATGGAAAGACCAAAGAACCTTGAAGACCAACAACATTCCACCGTGCCAATTTGTCACTGCAACTCATAGACATGGTAGCATTTCCTCTGCCAGGCTTTCTCCTTGCCACTCCTTCTGCTTGCTTGCTGTCCACTACCCACACAATTTTGTGTACATAATAAGCCACCATGCCTTTCCTCAATATTGGGCCTGCAGGTTGTTTTAGGGTTTACACCAATTACAAACTGAAACTCCTCACACTGATTTGTCTCCAGCAATAAAGCAGTCAACAGTCCAAAAAATATCTGCTTTCCTCCTTTCATCCATCTGACCTGAAATCTTGGCTGCTTGTTCTGCCACTCGAGCATCTTCACCAGTAGCATTCACATCCAATCTAGCAAGCTTAGCACCAGTTTGTTTGGCCATAACTGCCATGAATCATCAATCTGAAGTCAGTCTCAGACATAATCTAATTGCTTTACTGTATTTAGAAAGCCAGTAAACTGCTAGGTGATACAGTTTTCTATTAAAAAGAAGTTATGTCTGAGCCATATTATGAGGGCTGGGGCTTAGGGTTTAGGGATCTTTCCTGATCAGGTCACCTTTTAGGATTTAGGACTAAAACCCTAAACCCTAAATCCTAAAACCTGATCTTTTATGAGATACACCAGGCTGCTTCATATTTGCAAATGTTATTGAGTAAACTATGCTGTGTGTTGTTTGGTGGTGCTCCCCACCTCTCAGTTGATCTTGACAATTCATGGCAATGTTGTCTGATCCAGAGGCTTCTTGTATGGTGTCTCCAGCAACCAAACCAGGGACACCACATGTGAACAATGAAGATGGTAAGGAAAGCAAGCCAGAGGATTGTTGAGGGAAAATGCATGCATCTCCACCTGCAGATACAGAAGCTCCCTTTTCACAACCAGCAGAAGGAATCCTTGAATCATTCAAATAAACTCTAACCCTAGACCTTACAGACATGCAGAAGAAAAGAATGAAACCAATTGGCAAAAGCAGGCTACACATGAGAAACGGAGGAGAGATCACATGGTGGCTGACTGATGTAAAGATGGATTTCAAGCCCTTGCCGCAGCTGACACTTCGCAAAATCACCATCCACATCACTGGCCCACTCAAAGACTGCAGGTGATGATGCATGTTTCTTCAGAGCTTCAGCATCATCATGCTCTGGCTGACAGAGACGTTCAATCTCAGAGTAAAAGAACCTGCTCAGATCAGAAAAAAAAGGGAAATGCCATCAACTATGTGCAGCAACAACTCACACGTAGATATTCCACTATGTATGCAACAAAGAGCCCTGAGAAGAGCTTCTACCAAAATGTGAATACCTGCAATAGTGAAAGTGCAGCAGAGCACAAACCCTAAACAAAAGCAAAGGATACCTGAGAAGAGCTCTACGGGCAATAACTTCGGCATGCGAGTCGTTGACGACATCTCCCTGGACGCTCATGCGATCACGGCCTATGCACTTAGTTCCTGTACCTAGGGCAATCACTTGCAGTTGATCGCAGGAGGAGAGAAGAAGAAAAGCAGCCAGAACAGTTGTCTCCAGTCCCTGCGGCTTGCCTTGCTTGGGCAATGCTTCGTACTTGGCTTCCACAAGCTTCGCCACCCGACTCGGCCATGTCCTTCCCGTTGAATCCATGCTAGAATCCATCCATGCTCCGTCTTGGAATGCTTCACACCAACGTCATCGTTGACCAGGGAGCGTTCACCATATACGAATGGGAAGGACACTACCAAACCCCCAAACCCTAAATCCTTCAGTAGTGCATCAAACCCTAAATTCCTAACACATGCATCAACCGCTAAATACTTCACCACGAATCCTTCACAAACGCATCAAACCTTTAAATCCTTCACAAATACATCAAATTTTATATCCTTCACACAATCGAACTCTAAACCCTTCACAAATGCATCAAAGCCAAAATTCTTCACACGTCTATCAAACCTTAAATCCTTGACATATGCATCAAACCCTAAATCTTTCACGCATGCATCAAACCTTAAATCATTCACAAGTGCATCACACCATAAATCATTCACAATGTATCAAACCGTAAATCCTTCCCACATGCACAAACCTTAAATCCTTCACACATGCATCAAACCTTAAATCCTTCACACATGCATCAAACCCGAAATCCACTGACCCCTAAATCCCTCATCAAACCCTAAACCTCCATACATGTGCCAAACCCTAAATCCTTCACACATGCATATAAGCTCGATGCGCACCAACAGATAGTACGAATATTTTTGTTCCATTTAGCCGACTAACTTGGTTGTGAGGTTTTTTTATTTTCAAATTTTGTATTTTCAATTTTGTGATATAGTAAAATTTCACAAGATGATTTAACCAAAGTTGGTTACAGACGACATTTGAAAATTAAAATTTTAAGAATCCTATTTTTTTTTACTATTAGCTAGAACTTTGTTGCAAGGTTAAAATTATTAAAGTTTGAAGAATAAACTAAACCCTTAAGTCACACAAAGCCATACATTAAAATAATTCATGGGATTAATTGAAAGTTTTAGGCTTAGGGTGGAAAATTTAGATTCCAGTGTTCAAGATGACACTTGAACCACATGTGGTTAGGACAAAATAGAAAGGGATATTTTAATCTTTTGAAATCAAAGGGTCAAAAATTATTCCACCTTGACTTGAAGCCAAATTTAGAAAAATTAAAAATATTTATTCAAGGGTTAAGGTCATTTAAAATATTTATTTCCTCATTAACCCTAATGGCGAGGCATCATTTGCCAACTAATTTTTTTGGGTTATTTTATTATTTTGTGTGAATGGAATAGAGTTATGGTTAGTTTATTTTCTTAGTTTGTTCTCTTTATCACTTTGGTGTGATCTAATTATAAAGGAGCAAAATGATGAAACAAAAATGTTCAATTCATTCGAAAAGATCACATGTTCAATTCCTTTGCAAGGATCACATAAACAAGTGTAGTTCATTGTGAAACAATTGTTCATTTCATTTAAAATAAAAGTTCAACTCATCAACAAAGATTATGAAACAAAAAATTTCAAATTGTTACCAAGGATCATGAATACAAGTGTTCAACACTTTAACAAATAGTTAAGAAATAAATTGTTCAATTCACCAACAAAGAATATGAAACCAAGTGTTCGCTAAACAAGTGTTTCAACTCATCAACAAAACATGATGAACCAATTGTTCAACACAACAAAGATCATGAAACAAAATCGTTTCAATTCATCAACAAAGACGATGAACAATTTATTCAACTAATTATTCTAATGAACATTTTCAAGGCTCACACAAAATGCATGCAAATAATTGCAAATGCATTTATTAGCTCAAACCCTTTTGTGATGTGTTAACATGTTTGAACTAAAGTTGGGTGTGCATACAATGTTGTCACTAAAATTGTAGTCATGAATTTTAATACGAATGCAACAATTGGTATCAAAGAATGGGCTCACTTGGCATAACATGGTTGCTAATGTGCGTGATACCTTTGTGTTTTCATATATTCATTGACATTGAACTTTCATAATTTAATGTCAAAATTGGATATTTTGTTGTCTTACAACTCTAGGGTTTTGTAATTTTTTATAAACATGGATAAATCAAATGTGTGATATGATTTTCTTGTAACTCACATCAATATTTTTTAACTATGTTTTAAGCTTTTGAATTGAACAATATTTGCATATTCAACTTACATTTTAAACATATGTGTAACACATTGTGACTTTTTCATTTTGGGAATGCAAAAACATTTTTTGTAATTTTTTTGAGTTTCTTTGCAATGAATCGAGACCAATTAATTCAAAGGAATCTCATTTTGAACATTCAAGAGTTTCAAAAAGTTAATTCACAAAGTGAAAATTCATGTTGATAACCATTTGAACATTTTCCCTTGACTCTTAAACACTTCCACTTCATATGGGTGAATGTTGCACTTTCTATAGCCCTTACCATGTCTTAAACTTACATTCAACCTAATTCATTTTGAACCTTCATCTTGCCTTCAACTTCATTAAAACATTTTCTTCTTATTCTTAGGAATCCATCATGTAACTAAATTAAGGTCACAAAATAGGTTTACTTTCATAACATTTTTGGGTGTTTTATGTACCATTGAAATGTCATCCATAGGTATCTTAGGTTGCCCATTTTGCTAACTTAACAAATGCGTTATGCTTTGTGAACAAATGTTGACATAATTATAAGTAATTAATTCACATGGAATAAACACTTTCAATTTTTAAAATTTTCCAAAATTACTTATGCAATCTTTTGTAATTAACATCCTTAATATACACTAACAAAATTGATAAGTTTTGTTAAATGTACAATATAACAAAACCCATTTAAATGACAATCCAGGGAACCAAAATGAGTTCAAATTGTTATTTCATGAAAATGGATATTTAAAAAGTAGTGTTCAAACATTGCAAGAAATTTGCATATTAACAATTGGTTTTACAATTAATTTTTATTTAAAAATGCCACATACAAGCAAGGTAGATCTACAATATAATGAACCATTGTAAGTCTAAACACTGTTAAAAAATACACAAATTGATTTTCCCTAAGTTTCAAATTTAAAGTTATTTAGATATTTTCCATGTTATGTAATATAAATTCTTAGATAACATAAAAATTTGAATAATTTTCATTAAGTTATGAAGGTTGAAAAGGACTAATTTAACATTATAACCAATCATGAGTATCTTGCACCATAAGGAACCTTGTCAAATCTAACCCATACATTTGTGACTAATGTGATTGTCCTTTGTGGCACCTAGTAAAAATGACTTGTAATTACATAAATGACTATAAAGTGATTTATAGTTGCATATGTAATTTAAATTTGTGATTAATGTCGGTTTTGGATGAAAATGAAGATGAAAAGTACACTTATATCATTCCTTGTTTGTGACATCCCAAAATAAATGAAAATGTAGTTGTCTTTATAGCTTGGAAAGTGATTCATAGACCATTGGACATTATGTGGCATCTTTTCAACTTGATTTGTGATTATAAATCCCAATTGTAAATGTACATGTAATCAAATGTGAAAAAATATGAGTTGACCAATGAAATTATTAGACTTAGTGGTCTAATTTTTTTCCCTTAACTTTTTTCAATGAACTAATTATTAAATGTGTGTATGGTTTGATGGGTTTGTGAAAATTTAAAAAAACCCATGGCAATTAATGATAGAAATGGACCATTTTGAAATTTCTAACATTATAAGGTCCTTCATAATTTAGAATTAGGTGTGAAAAAAACACATTTATCATCCATTTTTTAGGGCATCCATGACAGATGAAAACATAATTTTTTTTGCAATTAATCATGTAAACAAAAGGTAGTAAATAATATGTATGTGGTTAAGTAGTAGGTATTTTATCATGTTGATATGTCATAATTTTTTAATTAATTAATTAATTAGGTAGGCTAGGTAATAGATAATAAGTATTAAGTAGTATGTAAGCAAGCTAATTAGCAATAAGTATTTTATTATGTTGAATGAAATAATGTTATGTTTGATTAATTAATTAGTCTAGGCAATTAATCAATTAGTAAATTGTAATTTGTAAAGTAATAAATAGTAGGCAATATGTATGTGGGTTAAGTGATAAGTATTTTATCATGTTGATATGTGATAATATTTTTGTATTAATTACTTAATTAAGTAGGCTATGTACGTAATTAATTTAACTATCAAATCGATAATAGGTAATAAATAGCCAATAGGTCATAATTATGTGGGTTAAAATAGTGGGTACTTTGTCATGTTGACGTGTGGTTTTGAATTAATTATCTAATTAGGTAGGCAATGTAATTTATTTATCAAATAAGCTAAATAGTAGGCAATAGGAATAATTTATGGTCCATTTATATATATCATACATTTAAATTACATTTTTTTAGTACAATTATGATCTATTATAAGAAAATTTATATAATATAATTTCTTAAATCAAACGGAAGTTTAAGATGTGAAAATACGTAGTTTATTTTTACATATAATTTTTAGATCAAAAAAAGGTTTAAAATATGATAGATATATAATTTTTTAATTATATTATCCATTTATAAATCATGTGCTTGAATTTTTTTTCCAAAGGAATGGTCATTGAAATGGTATTCAATAATGAAATTTTTTAAAAAATTCTTTTCAAATCAGTTTTTTAAAAAGGAAAAAAAAATATTTGTGCACATTATTGAAAGAGATTTAAAATTAAACTTTAATCTTATCATTTGGACAAAATCTTAGTAAGATACCAAATATCAAAAATGATGTTTTGTATCATGTTTTAAATAAAGTAAGCTAAATAGAATGCATATTATTATTTTGTCACAATAAATGGGATGGCTTGTGATAAAGGAATTGATCTCCATCCTTGTGGTTTAAAAATCAATTCTCACAAATGACATGGGTTATGGTCAACAATAGGATGTTGACCAAATATTATTTGCTTACATAATCAACATAGGTTAAATGTTTATTAAGTGGGCTTAAGTAAACATCATAGGTGGCATGCCTAACAACATAAACTAGTTTTTTGAGTCTAACCTAAGAAATGACATGTGTTGACATGGTATAAGTTGAAATGAATGAAATTATTAATAATATAAATATATATAACAATAATATTACTATTTCAATATTTAAATATAAAATAAATAAATAAAAATAATTTTCAACTAGGTTAGTTGTAAAATCAATCATTAAATAATGATGCCACATTAACTAATTTGAATGGATGAAAAGTTTATGTAAATCGCATTTTCATGTGACTACCATTATGACTTGGTGTCACATATTGTCTTTTGCAACTAGAATTTTATGCAACTTGTCTAAAGCATTAGGCCTTATAGTAATCATATGTGGTAATTATAACTAAAAATTAGTTATTAATTGAGTTGTTGGTTTGCAAATTCCTTATAGTTTTGAATGGGGTGTAAAATGTTCTCAAATTTGATTTTTTTTTTTAAATACATTATACATGCAAATCCATGCACTATTATATTCTACATGGTTTGGAATTAACCATTTAATTTTCATGATTTTTTTATACATTAGGTTAAATCTATTTGTATTTGTAATATTCAAATTCAAGAAATTAAATTTTAAGAATCTTAAATAATTTTATCATAAAGTTGATGAAGTATTAGACATTTATCTTATTTAAATTGTGTGGTTTGACTCATATTCTAACAAATGGCATTTATTACATGTGGCCAAATTTGATACATTCTAATAAAAAGGATGATGAACATGAATGAAAAAGGTTGATGAAGTAAGATGAGAAAGGAGGATGCACATGGGTAGAGATGGTGAACCTTAAATGTGCACTAAACTCTAAAAGGTTTCATTATGAGTGAAATGAAGTTCAAGTGTTTTGTGGGTTGAATTGATGAACTACATTTGTTGAGGAGATTTTTAAACATCTTTTGAGAATAAGTTACAATAGGCGAAAGGCAAAATGGTGGTGAAAAATATTGCAAACTATGGAGCATTCAAGAAGGTTTGGTTAAGAAAATTGATATTGTAATTTGGGTGATAGTGAAGCACATTACAACTTCATTGGAAGAGGAAAAAGATGATTCCAATAATCTACTATACACCCCTCTTCAAAAGCCCATCAAAGAAAATTTCAAAAAACCTTGAAGATCATATGTTTCATTTTATCATAGCAAAAGGTGATCAAAAACCTTGTTGGATTATCATGAAGCAATTGTAAAGCAATTATTGCACCTAACAAGGTATTTTTTAGCTTCTAAATGATTTGAATTTGCTTGTGTTTTGAACTTAAATATCACATTAAGGTTATAATTTCATGAAATTACATTTGTTCAAATATAGGTTTAATGTTTGAACTTTGGAGATTTTGGTAAAAGGGCAACCAATTCCATCATGTGAAATTCATGCCAGGGTCCAAATTCTTTAAAGTGTACCAAAATTTTGTCACAATGTCACCCTTTTCTGTCTTTTTTACCTAATCATTTTTTACCATGTAAACTCACATTTATAGATGATTATGATGGAATTTAAAATTGTAATGGTCTAAAATATAATCCTTCTAAAAAATTTGACAACTTTTGACTCATTAATTTTATGGGGATCAAAATATAGGGTAAAAAATGATTATAATAAAGATTAGGCCTTTTTTCATCCTATATGGTATAACTTAAGAGATTTTCACCTGCTAAAAAAACCCCAATTTGAAATTAGCAAAAAATAGAAAAACGGTGAAAGCACACTAAGGGTGAGCCACTTTTCACCAAAAAAGGTGATGTAGAACAAATATTAAAATACGTAATAAGCTAATATCTTGATTGTATCCTTTGGCTATCCTAAACGCAAGCAAAAAATTTTAAAATTTGCATGACAACCTTTTGAAATTCAAAGTTTACTTTGAGTTAAAATGAATCTTGATCCAATGATTAAATGAAGAGGATTGGATAAAATTAATGTACATATAATATATAAGTTATAGTTTTTCAACCGCCATAAGGCCTCATGTTTGTGGTTCATAAAACATTATCAAATAAAAGAAAATTGAAAAAATAATGCAATACCCATCTATAAAATCTCCTCCTCTTTGATATGATAGTGTTTTTTTTTCCCTAAAAAAAAAATTACTATGCATTTATTGTTTAAAATGAAAAAAACACATTTTTTAAATGAATTTACATCCAAAAACTTTAAATATCTAAATGGTATTAGATTTAATTCATGTACATCAATATCATACGCCATAAAAAAATTCACCCAATAATTCCACTCACAACCATAGTTTTGAAATATATATGCAATTTTTTCAAACTTTGTGACAAATATTATTTTGTCACAAATATACTCCATACATTCAAGTTTTTCATTGTTTGTTGGATTTTTAAAAAAATTGATTAGATTAAGTTTAAAGTTAATCAAATATATTTAAAACAAACAAAAACACTCCAAGATGTGATGTCCATACATTACCAAAAACATTAATTGCAGAAATATTATACTTGTGATTCCAATTTTGAGGGGGGCTTAGTTTGTTTATGCTTGAAACAAAAACATTAATGAGTTCAATGATGGTTTAAGGGAGGGGGAGGAAGAAATCAAAATCAAATACCACTCTTAATATGCATGGAAAAGGAAAGCAAATACATGTAAACATGTGAAGCAATGTAAGATGTGAAAAGTTATTCGCAAATTGTAGAAAATCAAGCACAACATGCATTTAAACTTCTTATTCATGTAAAAATTTCCAAACACTTTCAAAACCCAAATACAAAAAGTTAGTGTAGAGGTGTCTAGAAAATAAACACATTTGCTTTTGATAAGATGAAATAGTTGGAATTCAATGTCCAACAAGTTGTCAATGAGAAATTCCTTGCTTATCCATTAGTGAAGAACATGCTTCATGTTTACTTAACCAATTTACAATGTTTAAAAGCACATCAATAAGTAATGTCCAATTTGAATTAAAAGAATGGGATTATAGATCATTTAGTTGGTCAACAAAAAGCAGAAGTTGTGGTTGCCAAGGATATTGTTTGTATGTTGTCAACAAACAATTATAGGGGTTTTGCAAAGGTGTTGGATGTAGATAGGTAGAATATACAAAAGGCAATGGAGAGGCAAATTCAATTGGATATGGCAAAGGATGTTTTTTGGATTGGTTTTAGGCATGAAAAGTGCTCCAATTCCTTACCTCAATCTATGAGAGATTTGGTAGCACATTGGTGGCCAACACAAACCATTGTTTCCCCTATTGTAAAAAATGTAATAAGACCACGCATTGGCATGAAGTTGGATGAGATGCATCTAGCCCAATGCTAGGAAGTAAGCATGTGAATATGAGCATGAGCATGAGCCTATGAACAAAAACAAATATATTTGGAATATTTTGATGACAAGGACAAAATATTTTTAGAATATCTTTATGCCACATAGGAATGACGTGGAAAATATTTTTCCACATGTACATGGATGAAAGTCAAAAAATGGATGAAATCTTTGGATGAAAGATTCGTCAAGTTGAAATATATGGATGAAATTAATTCCAAAACAATTATGCTACATGAAAACCACATGTACATGAATGATAGTTACAAAAAAAATGAAATATTTGGATGAATGTGGAGCAAGTATGAACTTTTGGATGATAATTAAAAACAGACAAATTGTTTGGATGAAAGTAATTCCAAAATAGTTATGACAAATGGAAATTATTAGACTCACAAATTTTCATGTCCAACTTCATCCAGAAAAAAAGGTGTTAAAGGTCAAACTCGAGGGAGCATTATAATGCAAAAAGGTGAAATAATAACTTATGTAAGTTAAGTTAAGTCACATAGTAAGTCAAAGGTAGGATGTCCACATAATGATGGAATGGGAAAATGTTTGAAAAATTAATGAATAATGCACTCCACACATCATGCTAAAAAATATTTTTATTTCTACAACATAATGTATTCCAAAAGAATTGAACCCATGATAGTCATATTTAAAACCTAAATATAACACCATTAAAAATCATGTGGATAGAGCACTACACAAACTACCCATTTTCTAATGGTACCACTATAGTGTGTACCCAATGGCCTAGTGGTTTTGGATAATGGTTGGTCTCCGGTGGGATTAAGGAAACCACCAGGCAAGCATTTGGGTGGTTTAAAGCAATTTGACTTTTTTTTTGGGGCAAATCTTCTTAGGCAATGGGAAAATGCATTAATGGTTTTGATAGTGATTTCAAGCATTGGTCTTCAATTGCTTTGTTAATGTTTTTATGGGTTTTTTTATCAATGGGCGAGGCAGTTATCAACAAATGATTTTAGGGGTAATTTTTGTGTGATGGTTTTCAAATTATATATTAGTGGTTATGGCTAGTGGTCTATTTATGGTTTCTTAATGGGTTTAAAGGTAGTAAATATGTTTCAGTGGTGTTGCAATGTTGTTGTTGTTGTTAGAAATATTATTCGTTTCTAATTCCCAATGTTGATGAATGTGTCAAACATTCATCAAAAGGATAAATAATATTCGCATCCTTATAGTAGTTAGGTTAGGTTGAATAGTGGTGGTTAGGGTTTGGAAATGGAGGCTACATAGGGCTTGGCGATGGCTAGGGTTAGGGTTAAATGGCAACTACTTTGAGGTTAGGAGAAAGTATATAATGGAGTGATTTTGAATAGTCTTTCATTATTTCCTTTTATGGTTTTTGAGTGCACATAGAACCTTCAAGCCTTATTAGTTGTTACAAACCATAGTTTTGTGATTATAGCATTTGAAACATACAACCTTTGTAATCTTCTTGTTAATTAATACAATTGTTCCATTTCATGAACCTTGAATCTTTCATTTCTTACTTGTTTTCAAGTTGTTTCTAATAGATTATGGGCCCACACTAAACAAGACAAGGAACATTGTGTTGAAACAAATAGTGAAGGGTTTTGAGCTTGCATTGCATGGAAAAAAAAAAAGAATCCTTTTGAAAGAAGGCTTTTTAGTTTGTAAAGTGAGCGGGAGTTCATTTCCAAGTACTGGCATATAAGGAGCTTGCAACTTTTCAAGTGAGTGGGAGGTGTGAAAGAGACTTCCTCAAAATGTTCTAAGTTCTTAAATGTGGAAGAATGTTCTTTAAGTCTTTAAATTTCAAGTTTTAAGTTCAAAGTGTGTGGAAGAAAGTTCTTCAAGTTTTTGAGGGTTTCAACATTGAAATTTGAAAAAGTGTGTGAAGAGAGTTCTTCAAATTGTTGAGAATTTCAACGTTAAAGTTTGAAGTGTGTGCAAGAAAGGTTTTTCAACTTGTTGAAAGCTTCAAGTTTTAAGTGTGTCAAAGAAAGTTATTTGCCAATGTTACAAGTTTCAAGTCAAATTTCAAGTTTGTGCAAGAAAGTTTTTCAAATGTTTGAAGGTTTCTTGTAAAGGTTTTGTTTTGTGACATATAGTAATCAAGTGAGAGAGATTTGAAGTGAGGTCTTCAAACATTAGCAAGTTTTTCAACTTGAAAATTTCCCACTTGCATTTCATTTGAATAGAAAAACATAGAGTCTTTGTTTTAACATTTGTGTTCAACAAAATGTCATCCTTCTAAATGGAATCTTTGAAAGTCATGGAAAAGTTTGATGGTGGCAACTTTCACATTTGGAAGTTCAAGATGCGCATGATGCTTTCCAAGCATGGGCTTTGGAAGTTTATTAATGGGAGTGCAACAATTCACGATGATGAAGATCAAATCACGGATTATAACGAAAAGGCGACCAAGGCATGTGCATTACTTTGTGAACATCTCACATATGCACAACTTGCACACATTCAATATTATGAAAATGTCAAAAACACTTAGGAGACACTTCGCAGTGTCCACGAAGCCAAGACTATCAGAAACAAATTATTTTTTCGAAAGATGTTTTTCACCATCAAAATGCAAGAAGGGGAAAACTTGCATGTGCACAATAACATGGTGAATGCGCTTACGGATTAATTACGTTCCATTGAGGTGAAGATTGAAGATGAAGATGTGTACATGTGCATGGTACTTCTATGAGCCTTCCCCCATCTTTTGATAACTTGGTCATGAATTTGGAGTCCATGTCCACTATGAATATTGACCTTCAATTCATCATTGTTCAATTGCTTCATGAGGTTTCCAAAAGAAAATAAAGTGAAAGTACGAAAAATGTCACATTGCTTAACAAAACTCATAAGGCAAACAAAAAGATTTATTTTTATTGTAAAAAACCCAAACATTTTGTGAGGAATTGTTTAAAGAAAAAATGTGATGAGAAAGAAAAGGCAAACCAAGCTTGTGAAGATCAAGAACAAATGTTTGTTGCCACCTTAGGTGTTAATGATCATTCGACGTACGATTGGATGACCGATTCTAATGCAACACAACAAATGACATTTGAACGGAGTGGTTCACCACTTACAAATCCATTGTTCCATGGAAGGTGTACATGGGAGATGACACCATTTTGGAGGCCATCAACAAACGGAGCATCAAGGCCATAATGCAAGTTAGAGGTAGAAAGTTGCTTACAACCATCAATCAAGTTCTTCATGTTCCCAAAATGAATAATAATTTCATTTCTATTAGTAAACTCATTTTAGAGGGCTTGAAAGTGGATTTTGACAAGGATGGTTGTAAGGTCAACAATGTCCATGGAATCGTTGTGGCACAACACCCAGGGAAAATAACTTGTATCTTCTCAATGTTAATGTTCGAAAGGAAAGTGTGAATATGACAAAGTCTTTGAATGAAAGAACTACGCTTTAGCACCAACGATTTGGCCACCTCAACATGGCGAATTTTAAGAAGTTAAAGAAAATGGTCAATCGCTTGAATTTAAAAGAAATGCCATTGCACCATGTCTCTGAAGCTTGCATTGAAGGCAAACATTATAGGACATCTTTTCCTAAAGATGAAGCGACTAGGGCTTCCAAGCTTTTGGAACTTGTGCATAACGATGTGTGTGGACCGATGAATACCACATCTTGTGGTGGAGCACGATATTTTGTCACCTTCATTGTTAGAAATACTATTCGTTTCTAATTCCCAATGTTGATGAATGTGTTAAACATTCATCAAAAGGATGAATATTATTCATATCCTTGTAGTAGTTAGGTTAGGGTTTAGAAGTGGAGACTATTTAGGGTTTGGCGGCGGCTAGGGTTAAGGTTTGGTGGCGGTTAAGGTTAGGCGGCGGTTAGGGTTAGGGTTTGGTGGCGGTTAGGTTAGGGTTAAGTGATGGCTACTTTAGGGTTAGGAAATAGTATATAATGGAGTGGTTTTCAGTTGTTTTTCATTCTCTCCTTTCATGGTTTTGAGTGCACGTAGAACCTTCAAGCCTTGTTAGTAGTTACAAGTCATAGTTTTCTAATTGTAACATTTGAAGCATACAACCTTTGTGATTTCTTGTTAGTTAATACGATTGTTCCATTTCATGAACTTTGAATGTTTCATTTCTTGCTTGTTTTCAAGTTGTTTCCAATATTCATTAATGCCTTTTCAAGAAAAACTCATGTTTACATTTTGAAAGCGAAAGGAATATTGGAAACAACTTGAAAACAAACAAGAAATGAAACATTCAAAGTTCATGAAATGGAACAATCGTATTAACTAACAAGAAATCACAAAGGTTGTACGCTTCAAATGCTACAATCACAAAATTATGGCTTGTAACTATTAACAAAGCTTGAAGGTTCTAGGTGCATTCAAAACCATGAAAGGAGAGAATGAAAAACAACTCAAAACCACTCCATTATATATTATCTCCTAACCTTAAAATAGCCGCCACTTAGCCCTAACCTAACCGTCACCAAACCCTAACCCTAGCCACCACTTTAACCTAGCCGCCGCCAAACCTTAACCCTAACCGCCACTAAACCCTAACCCTAGCTGCCGCTAAACCCTAACCCTAGCTGCTGCCAAACCCTAGGTAATCTCTACTTCTAAACCCTAACCCTAGCTGCTGCCAAACCCTAAGTAATCTCCACTTTTAAACCCTAACCTAACTATTACAAGGACCTGAATACTATTCATCCTTTTGATGAATGTTTAACACATTCATCAACATTGGGAATTAGAAATGAATAATATTTGTAACACTCCCACTCTATGAAATTTCTAATTCGAACATGTTCATCAACTTATGATGTCGTTCTTTGGATAATGCCTTGGTAAGGACATCCGCCACCATGTGTTCCGTTGGACAATATTCAAATCGAACTTCTCCATTTTC
>Ga0116227_10003527_pt1 | contig 34684 bp, 46 predicted proteins | sample S1TSphgellanicum_FD_89693 | JGI IMG/M metagenome (GOLD analysis project Ga0116227, IMG submission 89693) | Host-associated microbial communities from peat moss isolated from Minnesota, USA - S1T2_Fb - Sphagnum magellanicum MG | ecosystem: Host-associated > Plants > Peat moss > Unclassified...
GCTCCTGGGCGAATATGAGGAAATAAGTATCGCATCGGTAATGATGGATATCTACAGCGCACAACCAACCAAAAAACAACGCGATATGGAATTTGAAAATTACTTTGAATCTGAATTTAAAGCCTGGGCTGATCAATACTTTGCAGTACCTGGGCCGAATGTTGATCGTTACATCATCAAAATTGAAGCTTATCGTGACTGCAGCGATCATCTGAAAGGGCCGCTTACGCTCAGCCGATTTGGTATGCTGTTAGGTAAGTACATCACCTCACAAGGCTTTTACTTCAATCCTGCCGAACTGATAACCGAGCACTTTACCAATAGGATTATTGCCAGGGTAACGCATCGGTATAAAAATAAAGATGGCGTTTGGGTGCCTACCGGTGAGCGCCAAGCCAAAGAATTATTCTACATCCAAACGGTGTTGCATCGCCCTTTAAACAAGCGGTTACCTGGTGCGAACGTACCTATCAAAAACAAACTGAAAAGATTTATCAGGAGCCTTAAATCGCTCTTTTAAGCATACCCTGGCGCGATCGTTCTTTATGGGTATATAATCAATTTATCACTTAGGTTATATTTTCTGTCTGAGAGCGCCACAGGCTTTTTAAATGGGAGGAGACAGACGCGGGCTGTTACCACCGGTTCGAATCCGGCCCTTCCACTCGGCGCGATGTTCTTTATACCCATGTTATGATTTAGGAAACTTAAAGGTTTAGGGCCGGTAGCGCCACCGGTATTTTGTGAGGGCCTGAGCGGCCAATGGATGTGATGGATGAACAGTGAGCCAGTACGGCAAAGCAGCAGCCGGGTGTAAAGTGCCCGGCTTAAAATATCCGATGATGACCGATAGTAATTTAAATAATTTTTTGTTAGGAAAAGCTTTCAGAAACGGGCAATACCCAGAAACTGAAATTCGGTACCGACTAAAATCAAACGATTTAAACCAGAAATATATAGTGATGGTTGGTGACTGGTGCGATTTAAATGATCGTACCTCAACCTTACATTTCTTAGAAGCAACAAATGAAAATATTGTCGTGATCAACGTCTACACAAACCACGTCAACTTTATCGCTATAGCTGACCTAATATTTTACGAAAACTAAACAATGCCTTCAACAACCAACAGGATCCAGATCTACAAAAAGGCCGGTAAAAACATGGATGGCGCTTACATTGGCCAGCTTGATTACGGCGAAACTCAAATACAGGTTTTCGCGGAAACCGTCCAGGAATGTAACCGGCTAATCGCCGGTATTAAAGACATTATCAAACCACTAAAAACTAAAAAGATATGAATTTTGAAGTAAGAATTTCCGGTATAGGTACCGGCATTGTAATGGCATCTATAGGTACAGATACCACTATTAAACCATCCGATAAGGATTTTCAATTGTTAGGCGCTCACCTTAAAAAATTGTGTCTGGAAATTGAGCAGAAATATGGAAAGGCCGACGAAGAAATCAAAAGCAGCCGTGAGCTTACTGATATCCTCGAATTGCTTCGCCTGTTCAAAAAGGTAAAAGATCAAACCTTTAAAAGCGATAATCCCAAAAACGCGGAATACGACAAAAAGATCGCTGAAATGGAGGAGCTTTTTTCACTTTTAAAAGACCTCGATATTTCTACCCCCCCTCATAAATAGTCATATATCATAAAATATTAAATAAAATGAGTAAGAATCTAAAAACATTCACTACGGAGTTAGCGGAACTCGCTCCAGTGATCAACGAATTTTCAGAACCGGTTCAAGTCCGGATCATCGACAAGTACCTGGAAATATTAGAGCTCGCATTTATGCCGGTTAAATTCCGTGCAAAGGAAGATCTACAGCAATACCAGATACAGCTTGATGAAGATGGCAACCCTCGCAAACCGATGATATCGATAATAAGTAATGGCCGTGCAACCAATCGTAAAAAGCCTGGCGCCACCAAAATTTTAAACCAAGTATTGCAGACCGAATTTTTTGAAGATGCCCGTACGATTGCCGAGATCGCCGACCATTGCGCTACCGTTTACGAATCATCCTTTGCCACATCGGAGCTTTCCGGGATTCTCTTAAAGCTGGCCAATGAGGAGCGGCTGGTGCGAACACGGGATGAGGTTAACAGGCGCTTTGTTTATTCCAAACCTGCAGCAGCATGAGCATTACGTATCGCGAATTAAAGGCTTTGCTGGATAAGGTTCCGGACGAGCAACTCGATCAAAGAGTTCCATACAATTCCGAAGCTAACTACATGAGTGGCGTTATCGAAGATTTTAAGCTGGCAACTGAGGATTTGATATGGGATGGCGGTGATGATCCAGCCACATTATATACCGAAGCTGATCTGAAAGAACGAGGTTTCGATGATGAAGAGATTTTCTATATGGACGTACAGATTGATAAGGGCCAGTATTACATAACCTTTTAAATTTTTAAGCATGACCTGGTGGCAAGCAATTTTAGGAATACTACTCCTGGACGGGGTAATAATGATCATCGACGCTTTGCAGCGATCAGGCCGTCGAAAAAAAGCTAATCGGGCTTATGATCAATTTAAAGGAACTAACAACATCCGCTAAAAGCCTTACGGTAAACCGTAAGGAGGCAATGAACAGCCTGGCTAATTTATCGCGCAACACCGCAACGCTTTTACGAAGGCTTGCGGTTTTGGTGGTATAAAACCTTAATGATGAAAAAAATAAAGATATCTGATGTTTGGTTCACCCCTCACTTTGATGGCGATATCATGGGCCTAAAGGGCACATACCGTGGGTTGCTTAGCGCTGATCTGTACAGAGCGGCACCTAAGAGCTTGAAAGAATACATACAAAGTGCTGAGCACACCGAGGATCAGCAAAAGATCACAGATCTGATACAGGAGCAATTGGATCGCCTAAACGAATAACATGGGCACCGAGCATGTCCTTTCAGATCCAAAACTGGAAACGTCTCTTTGGAGGGCTCCGGATATCCAGTGCCCATTTTGTAACGTGGTATGCTGGCCTGATGCAAAAGCTAAGGACGGCACTATCATTTATAACAAGCACAACTGCTGGCCTGTATGGGGCCGGGTTACTTATGACCGCCGGCTGGAGGTCGACCCTGATGGAAAATTATTGATCTAACATAGTACTAACCCTTATAACCCTAATTAATTACCCATGGCGGGAGACTACAGAATTAAAGCTGAGGACATTTTAAAAGCCACCAATGACGGTTTGGATATCATTATCGACGTATATCCTGAAGCGCAAAAGGCGGTTGACAAACCAGGTACAAAATTTAAGATCCGGGACGAAGGTACCGCGTCCACATCCCTATCCCCTCCGGGCAAAACTGCGAAAGGCGATTGGCGCGCCGCCTGGGTAGTAACAGATTTCGGCGATGATAGCAAGCCACTGGATGGCATCGGCTGTTATGCCAAAGAAAATAACCTGGAGTATTTTGAAGCACTAAAGCAGCTGGCCGCAAAATACGGCGTTTCCGGTGAGGAATTTGTACCGGTGGTTCATAAAGCAGCTTACAGCGGCCGTGACGCTACAGACGATGAACCGGATGGCCAGTGGACTTTCGAGGAACGTAACAGCTTTACTGATTTTGAGATTGAAACGGTTTTACCTAAAAATGCTTTGTACAGTATCGGTTGGAAGCAAGGCGAAGAAAAGCACAAGTACGCTTACAGCCTGATCGCCAAAAAATTTAAAACCTACAACTTCCGATCAGTACTCAGCTATACGATCATCACAGAACGTAAGGCACACACCTACTCGGCCACTGATCAGTACCCGATGTTCTTATTCCGGGAGAAATCAAAAGATGGTAAGAATGATTTTTATAAGCTATACCAGCCTAACCACGAGGATAAAGGCCGGAGGTTTATGTATCATGGTACCAAAGAGAAAAATTTCATACATGGCATTGAGCAGGCCCGCGCGATGTACGCCGCTAACGAGGCCGCTAATGTGCAGGTAACAGCTGATGCCATAGATTCGGCAGCGGTTACAAATAGCCTGGATAAAACGCCACCACCGGCGCCCGAAAAAAGGAAACCGGTAGAGCTTCCTGAGCTTGTGCTTTGCAGCGGTGGATCCGATGCGTTAACCCTGGCCATACTCGGCTATCATGTTTGTTGGATGAACAGTGAAACCGCTAAGCTGGATGGCTGGCAGTTTAAAGAAATGACGAAGCTGGCATCCAAAGTTTACCAATGCCCTGATATTGATGATACCGGTAAAAAGGCTGCTCATGCCCTGGCGCTCGAATACCTGGATCTGTACACCATTGTACTGCCGGAGGCGCTAAAAGAAAAAAGGGATCGCCGTGGTAAGCCCTGTAAAGATCTTCGCGATTATCTGAATCATTTTACAGTTAAAGAGCTCAAAGTTGAAATTGGTGAGGCCATCCCTTATGCGTTTTGGGAAATGACGGCCCGGTGGACCGGTAAAGGTGATGATAAGGTTTGGGCGGGCTGGAAATATGGCTTGCGATTGCTTAGGACATACAATTTTTTAAACGCCTGCGGGTTTTACCGTTTACCAGTAGAGGCCCGCAAAACCGATTATATCTTCATTCAGAAAGTGGGTAATGTGGTTAAAGAGGTTACCCCCAATAACGTTAAGACGTTTCTCCAGGACTTTGCCGAGGAGCGCCGTATGGATCATGATCTGCGTGAAATGCTGTACGAAACTACTCAGCTAAATGAAACCTCGCTGAGTAACCTAAAACAAACCACGATCGATTTTAAAAATTATGGCAAGCATAGCCAGTATGTGTTTTTTAAGAACGGTACCTGGGAGATCACCAAAGAAGGTATAACCCACATTAAAGCCGGCTCCGGTGACCGGTACGTATGGGAGCAGGATGTGATCGATCGCAATGTCAAAGTACTTGACACGCCTTTTACAATAACCGAGGATCCTGCCGGTGGTTACGATATCGTGATCCATCACAATAAATGCTTGTTTTTAAACTATCTGATCAATGTTTCCCGGATCCATTGGCGCAAAGAGCTCGAGGTAAACATCCTTAACCTGCCAACCCAGGAAGAGCAGGATCAATACCGGGCCGACAATCAATTTAACATAGCCGGCGAACTACTGGAAGATTACGAGGTGTGGGAGCAAAAGCAGCACCTGGTGAATAAAATTTTCTCGGTGGGCTATGGCATGCATCAATATAAAAATGAGAGCAAGCCCTGGATCACAGTGGCCATGGATAACAAGTATAGCTCTGATGGGCGAAGCTATGGCGGTACCGGTAAGTCGATCCTGTTTGGTCGGGCGCTCCCCCAGATCAACAAAACCGTATTTAAGATACCTGGTACCAACCCGAAAAAAACAGAGGATCCTCACATCTTTCACGGGATGAATAAAAATCATAGCATGGCCATCATTGATGATGCTGATAAGGGGTTACAATTCAGGTTCTTTTTTGAGTTCGCTACAACAGACGTTGTGGTCAATCCTAAGAACAACGCTCCTTATACAATTGATTTTGCCGATGTACCAAAGCTATATTGGCTTACCAACTTCGCTTTTATTGTAGATCCAAGTATGGAGCGCCGGATCCTTTACACGGTATTCAGCGATTTTTATCACTCAAAAAATATCGCCGATGGTTACCCTACTGGTTTCTCTCCGGAAGATCAGTTTGGTAAAAACCTATTTACAGATTTCAGTCCGGAGGAGTACAACCTGTTTTATAACACCATGGCCAGGTGCTGCCAGTTCTACCTGGGCACATCCAAAAAAATCGAGCCGCCTATGGATAACGTTACCAAACGTAACCTGCAGCGCGAAATGGGTGAAGAGTTTGAAAACTGGGCCAAAGATTACTTCTCTCCGGATAATGCAAATACCGATCGGTTTATCATACGCAAAGAGGCCTATGAGGATTGGATCGATGGCCGGGATAAAAAGAGTAATACCGAAACGCAATTCAAACGTAAGGTTGATGCTTTCTGCAGGTTCAATAAATACCTGTTCAACCCTACTGAGCTGATCAACGATAAAACCAATGGCCGGATCACACATCACGTTAAGATCCGGAGCAGGCAAAAGGATGGTTCTTACAGCGATACCGGAAGGAAAGGCTCAATGGAGGTATTCTATATCCAAACCGATTTTGAAAAGCCGTTAAACACTGCTTACATGCCTGGTGACGAACTGCCATTTTAATCACGCAAACTAAAAATTAATTATATGAACGGACATTTTTTTCAAAACGAATCAACTGGGGATGAACTACGAATTTCATTCAATAGAGTTGAAAAACAAGTTACACTGGAAGTATCAGAATCAGGAAATGATATTGCAATGATATTTGATAAGCCTGAGGAGCTACGCGAATTATCTCATATTCTATCGTCATTGGCTTACGATCTCGAAAGGGATTTAAATCCTAGTATTGATGATCTGGAAGGTGAAAAATTGGTAAAGGTTTATTCTGAAAGTGAGGTAGAAAATGGTTAGCCACATAAAAACGCCTTTCCTGATCACTCAGTTTAATGATGGTGCAGGTATCAACTATGATATTAAAATTATTCATAACGACTGCCTGTTCTTTAATTTTCTGATCCAAACATGCAGGATCCACTGGCGCAAAGAGCTGGAGTCGGAACTGCCGAAAATGAATCAAGGCTTTCAGGACGAATATTTAAGGGATCATAAATTTGCAATTGATGGGCCGTTACTTAGCGCTCACGAGATCAGGGAGCAAAAACAAGTCTTGATCAACAGGATATTAGCAATCGGCTATTTGCTTTACACGCCTAAAGATCGCGCTCGTGCCTGGGCGGTGGTACCGGTTGATATGGATTACGATAGTCCTAAGCACAGGGGCGGTACTGGTAAATCGTTGGTTTTTAATTATGCTTTTAAGAGGTTTAATCAGCAAATTTTTCAAATGCCGGCGAGTTATTACGGTAACGATCCACACGTATTTCACAGCCTCACGACTGGATTTGATATCATCCTGATTGATGATGCCAAAACAGGTTTTAAGCCGGTTTCGCTATTCGAAGCGATAACCGGTGATATTCTGGTTAACCCTCGAGGTAAGGCTCCTTTCACCATCCCTTTTGAAAAATCACCTAAAATCGTTTTAATTCCCGATCATCAACTTCCAACAGATCCAAGTGTTGACCGCCGAATCCTTTATACTTTGTTTAGCGATTACTATCACGTACAGTACGATGACGCCGGGCAACTAATATCGCGACGAAACCCTGTAGACGATTTTGGCAAAAATCTGTTTGAAGATTTTGATTTGAACGAAACAGGGCACTTTTATCAAACGATGGAAGGGTGTTTAAATTTCTATATGCTCAGGCCCGAAAAAATCAACCCGCCCAGATTAATTGGGCCGGAGAATGTGGATGACGCTATAGATGCGTTAAGAGGTGCTGTCGAAACATTTGAGAAGCCGATGCAGATACCTTTCAAACAGTGGCAAAAGACTTATCCGGATGCCCTAAAATTCACTGTTACATCTAAAAAGTATATCACCATAGCAGCTGCTCGAGAAATGCTTTACGGCGAAAATTTTAAGGATGCTGCATTATTGGTAAGTAAGCAAGTTGGCGACACTTATACTTTCATTTTTTCCGAACAAGCATTAAAGGAGACGATATCATGAAGTACCTGGTAATAACCCCTGCAGCATACCACATGCAGCACCCTAAAAATGGTATCGAGACGGCTGTATTTAATTTATTCAAAGAGCATTCCCGGAAGCTGATCGAGGCGCGTGGTATCAATGCTTTTAAGATCAAGATCTCCAAAGCTATCGAGCAGATCAACGCCGATCACCCGGAGAGCAAGCCACTGATCAGCCACTGGACGGCGGCATCATACCAAAGTAAGGACGAAAAAATTACCCTGGCTTACGGGCCTCAATTTGTGATCAAGATCCTGGCCTGTGAACCGGAGCCGGTTGTTGTGCCAGCGGTAACGATGGATATGGCAGCAATCACCAAAGCGATTAGTGAAGTAAAATTAAAAACCGAGCACAATCCGTCATGAAATTACCAAAAGATCAAACAGACCTGGAGCTATTCCACAAGCTGTTTAACGAGGAAAAATTTAAGCGCCATACCGGTAAGATAGAATACCGGGTGGCCAACCTGGAGTCAGAAATGGAACGCGCCCGTAAAATCATCAAATTTTATAAATTAAAGCTGGATGTGATATCGGATGGTAACCTTGCCAGCTTTAGAGCATTCGATGTAAAGGAGGTAGCAGCATGATAGATCCGGAAAATAAAAATTGCCCGATATGTGGTTACTCACTTGATGCGCACACGCGGATTGATGATTCAGAACCGGTAGAACCTACCGTTGGTGATATCTCCTTTTGCTTTAATTGCAGCTCATTATTGGAATTTAACCAGGGTTTAAGGTTGGTTATACCATCGGCAGAAACGGTAAGTGGGCTAAATAATAACCCGGTACTCATGGCCCAGATATCTGCAATAAGATTAGCGATTAAAAATAAACCAAGTCAAAATTAACTTACCGATATGGAATTTTTTAAACCCGAACGGCAGCAGCTGGCCTTGTTTGATGATTTGCCGGTATCGATGCCCGGCAGAAAACCAAAGGAGAAGGCTCCAGAAAAAAGTAAGGTGGTTAAGGTTAACCGCGAGCTGGCCGTCAAACGATATCACATCCACCAGCAGCTAAAAGGCATCTGCGAGATAGATGCGGCCAAACGAATTATCAAAGTACCTTACGCATCGTTTAAAGACATACCGGTGGGCAATGTACGCTACTGGATCGGTTTTCTAATCAAGTGTGGCTATGAACATCAATACACTCTCATATCATGATAATGAATTATATAGCAGGATTGAGGCTGCACTCCTGGTGGCAGGATCCTAGTGGCCGTTGGTTTGTGATCATCGACCGATATGCACCTCCTACAGAAGGTTTGCCATTTTGTGATCCCTATGTTACGCTGCTAGAGCTTAACTCCGAAAAGCATATAACCCAAAAGTGGGATACCATTGTTGAACTTTGCGAAAAAGGGCTGCTAATGGAACGATCAGTAACCTATCATCCAGATGATGATAAGGATCAATAACCGCTTTAGAATTTGGTATCCGGACGTAAGCCCGGATATTTTTGTTTTACGCCATTCTCAGGGCCTCTGAAACGATATCGCCGAGGATGCTGATATCCGCACCGGTGATCTCACTCCGCTCGTTAAAATAGCCCATCCACCGGCCATCCCTAAAATCTATCCACCCATCGTAGGTTCCACCTGTCATAATGTGGTAACCACCACCGCCACCATTAGGCGTGTAAATCTCAACCCGCCTGCTCTCACTTCCATATGCGCCCTCAAATACGATATTTTTTTCCAGCGATCTTGTTTCCATGTCATGTTTAAAAAGCCCATCATACTAATAAAACCGTGAGCAAACGAAGTGCAGCGAACACCGCTTAAACTGCCTGACGGCAGCGCCGTTTTCGTTTCCCCTTTCCCCCTTTACCTTAAATTTTAAGGAAATTTTTGTAATACTGTAATAAGTATTGAATTTTGAGTTTAAATGGCTCAAAACCAATGCTTTTTTTATTACAGTATTATTTTACTTTATTATAATAAAATTAAGCTATTACAAAAAAAGTGTAATAAAACAGTTCATTACAAAACCATTACAACTTTTTTTAAGAGTTGTAATAAACTGTTTTCAGAATAATTTATTGATTTATAAGCCCTTAAAGCCTTATTACAAAATTACAGAATTTTAGGCCTTTTTACCGGGATATCCACAACGCAATAATTTTTGAGTTTCTAAAGTGCCAATAATTTGAGGTTTTACCTTAAAATTTAACCATTTTTTATTGACCTATAGGCGTGGTGCCTTGTCTTACCGGCTGCTGTGTAAAAGTACGATATTTAAGTAAAGCAGAAATGCCGTATTTTTATCTAACTCCCTGATTAATGCAAGACGCTGTTTACCACATCCCGGTGCGTTCGCACGTGAAAAAATATCTGCAAAAATTTGTAGATATATCCCCTTTTAAGGTTACTACGCATAATGAATTCGGCACGCTGCTGTATATGTGCATAGAACAAAGCCCCGTAACGAAGCGGGAGCCCGCAATTCAGTATAACGACCGGATGCTCATCCGGATCCCGAAGTGTTACGTCGAATACCAGGGCGTTTATATCAGCAACAAAAAAATTGTGATCTTCAACGACCTGGTAGAAAAAATGATGATCAAAGAACTCCACTTAAAGCTCCAGTTGGGCAACAAAAAAATAGGCGATATCAAGCGCATAATTAACGAGTTTCGCGAAACTTATGGCATTAACGATACCGAGTTAGAGTACCATAATTTGCGAAAAGGGTACAATCGGGCGTGTGCGTGATTTAACTCGCTGAAAATGAACACAAAAAAATTTTCCAGTTTTTGTCCCACGGATTTGACCTTTTTTCACCGTTTTTCCGCCCCTAAAACTCCCCCTACAAGCCCGCTTTTACAGTCCTATATTAATGATCAGTCACCAGGTAGCTTAGCATCATGGCAGAAATTGAAAGAGTACCTGGTGATAATCCGGGCGGTAATAATTTAATCCAGTGGGCGCTTGCCGATGATATCCTGATCTATCCCCAGGTAGTTGATGGTGTGATCACCCAGGATCTGGTTTTTGTTGCCGGCAGAGGCTGGCAAACGATCAGGTGTATCGAGAACTCTCAAAGCTATGATGATGAGGGATCGCCCACCGAGAACGGCGCGCTCTACCCGGTAACAATCAAAGGATCCGTTCGCGGTGAATCCGCTATTAACAGGATCAGGTTTGCCAATGGCGCCAATGCTCAGCGATTTGTAGTTAAGATCCGGGATAACGCCTATCTCACCAAAATTGCCGGTACCCCTAACGAGGTATTAACCTTCAAGTATAAATACACTACCGGTAACAACATGCCGGCGATGCGAGGCTATTCCTTCGAGTTTTCGGGCACATTGACGGCGCCGGTTCCGATGCTGATACCCTAAAAGTACTGTCCTATAGATAAAATGCCTTTGACTGCATTATTGCAGGGAAGATGAAAGGCTCACAAACTATTTCGGCATTACTAAGCGATTTCTGGTTCATTGACCCGGTTTATGGCATGACTCACCAACAGGTGATCTTGAACCTCATATCCGGCAAAGCACCCATATTCGGCACACAGGGCCAGGCTGATCAGAGTAAGCCCATTATTCCATCTTCCCAGCAAAACGTTGGCATTTTACAAATTACTGGCCCTGTTTTTAAGTATGATGGCATGTGCGGTGAACCTGGTTATCTAACCTATGGATCACAGTTCGACGCCTTACTTGCCGATGATAGCGTTAGCATTATTTTCCTGGTTATTGATTCACCTGGTGGCCAGGGTAACGGCCTCCGGACTTTTGCCCAAAAAGTTAAGAACAGCACCAAACCGGTCATCGGTTTTGTGAGTGATGGTATGTGTTGCTCGGCGGCCTACTGGATAGCATCGCAGTGCAGCTGGATCATTGCATCACAGCCAACCGATACCATCGGATCCATTGGCGCTTACATGATCATCATTAATTACTTGTTGGCTGCAGAAAACGAAGGCACCCCGCTAATCGAGATCTACAGCTCGTTATCTACCGAAAAAAATCTGCCAACCCGCGAAGCCTTGAAAGGCAATGTGGCTCTGATCGTGGCCAACCTGGACGAGATGGTGCAGATCTACATCGATGATGTAAAAGAGGCTCGAGGCGATAAGCTCAACCTGGACGTAGCCGATCCATTTAAAGGCGCCGCTTACATGGCGCAAAGCACCACCGGCATTGATGCCCTGAGCATAGGCCTGATCGATGAGATCGGCTCATTCGAGTATGCCCTTGATTTTGCCTTCCAGGCAGGATCTGATCCCAATTTTTTCATTAATCAATCATCAAATATGAAGTTCCCAAAAGTAATTACCCTGGCAGCCAAAAAGGCTGATGAGGTAAGCGAAACAGAATTGGCGGCCATAAACGCCGAATTAACCGAGGCGGGCATTGTCGATTTTGGCATTTTCCCGGAAAGTGTGATCACCGAGGCCTCGAACGCGACAGCTGCTCTGGCCGAGCTTAACGAAACTATCGCTACCCAAAAAGGTACGATAACCACTTTCGGAGATAACGCTAAAAAAGATAAGGCAACTATCGCCCAATTAACCACTGAGCTACAAGCCTCAAAAGATCGTGTAGCTGAGCTTGAAGGCAAAAACCTTGCAGGCGGTAACAGCGGTAAAAAACCAAAGTCAGCAGGCGATTCCACTGCAGCTCCTGACCGTGAGTTGAACAGCTGGGAGAAAAAAGCGATGGGAAAATTCAGCGCTAAATAGCCTCACGCTCTTTTGATTTTCCATTCAATCAAGTAATTAACCCTAATTAATATCAAATGAAAAACCCTTTTTTAAAATTTACGCTCGCGATACTTGTTCTGGTATCACTGGCTACGTTCCAGGCTGATTTTATTGGCCAGATCTTCGGATCTCCGGTAATCGCTTTCGGCGTTTTTGCCGTCTTGATGGTTAAGTCTTTTTTGCCTACCGCAAGAATAAAAGGCGCTTTGTATGAGGCAAGCTCTGTCAATCTTACCAAATTAACCGATACTTTAGGCGCTTACTGCCAGGAGAACCGCGACATCCTGGTAAAAGAGACTTTACTTGATGAAGATTTCGAGAAGCGCTATACCTTAGTTGATGAGGTTACTGATGAGTTACCGCTTCCTAATTTGCAAATGGGTGACTTGGTAAAGCCTGCAGATCCTCTAAACTTTACCCCCACAAGTAATGCCGTAAACTTTGATGCCCGTGTTTTAAAAGTACGCGGATGCAAGGTCGATATCCAGCTTGTACCGCAGTTGATGGAAAAGACGTGGTTAGGTAAAATGAAGAAACCGAACGATGTTTTTGAAATGCCGTTTGAGGACTATATCCTGCAACAGATCAATGCTAAGACCAAAGAGAACATCCGTTTGAACGCGTTGTATAAAGGCGTTTATAATGCATCTGGCACCACTCCAAGCGCTACAATGAACGGTTTCGAGAAGTTGATCGATATCGAATTGGCAGCAAACAACCCTAATTTGGTACCTGTAGTAACCGGTGCCATCACCTCGACAAATATTGCCGATAAACTTCAGCTGGTTTACGACAGTTTGGGAGAAGCATACAAAGGCGTGCCTACAGTTTGTGATTTACCACCTCAGTATTTTGACTGGTACGTGCGCAAATTCCAGCCGGTTATCAATCCAACTTTAGTTGTTACCAATGGTGCTGCATCGATGGAATACCCGGTGGTTACCGAAGTACCATTGATCGGTACTAACGCTATATTAAGGCGCGAACCTGGTAAATCGCTTAACAAACCGTTCGTTTTCACATTGAAGGACAATACTTTCTTAGGTGTAGATAGCAGTACCTACGCTATCGAGATCCAGAAGTTTAACCGCTCTCTTAAAATCATGATCGACTTTAAGATGGGTGTAAACTACGCTCAATTGTTTAGCGGCGCTGTTGCCTTAAACCAAGTTTATACCGGCTAATCCTAATCCCCTAATTAATCCCCACCGGTTATCCGGTGGGTTTTTCAATTATTGATCATCTAACAAGTCATGTCAAAAAAAGAATTAACACTCGAAGAATACGCCGCCTTGGTTGGTGAGCTAAACAATAAAATTGCAACCCAGGAGGCAGCTGCACAAGAGAGCGCTGCAATTATAGTTACTCTAAAAAGTGATGTAACTAATCAGGCTGCTCAAATTAATACCCTAACTGCCGAAAAATCAACCCTGCAGGCCAACATCGAAACGTTAAATGCCAATTTGCAATCCGCATCGGTAATCATTAATGATTTAAAAGGCCAGGTTAACACAGCAGTTGCCAAAGAGGAAAGCACGGAAGCCGATAACGGTGTAATTACCCACAAAAACAAGAAGTATCCGGTTATGGCCAAACGCTTTAATTATAAAGGCCAGATCTACGAGTTGAAGGATCTGATTGGTAACACGGCCTTAATCCAGGAGCTTATTGATGAGCAAACTGGCGTGATCGGTAAAGAGATCAAGTAAGCCGGCAGAGTTAAATAACATAAATACATAACCTTAATATTTTATATTATGTCGAGTTATAAAAACCTTTTAGGGCCTGATGGCTCTGAAAATAACATGGGAGGTACTAAACAGTACCTTTCATTTATCCGTCATTCGGAGATCTTAACCTGGGCGGTACCGGCATTGACGCCGACTGATCCGGATGATAAGTACGTGATCGCTACTGCTCACACATGTGCCACCGGTTGCAACTTCGCGAAATTGTACACTACCAATGATACATCCGAACTGGAAGCTGCTATGAGCGGCCAGATCGATGGCCGTTCCGTAAAGCTTACAGCAAAGTTCTTTTATCCTGGCTCTAAAAAGGCACTGATCAGATTTATCAATGAATCAAAATCAGATACTTTCTTATTCCTGATACCGCTTACCGATGGTACGATCATACAGCTCGGTTCAGCGGATTTCTGCGCTTATGTAAGCCAAACCTTTAAATCGGATAAGACTACCGGTCGCGGTAAAGGTGCTGAGTTCACGGTTGAGTGCTGGATGGATAATATTTACATCTACAGCGCCGCAATTCCTTACACACCTGCAGCTTAATTATAATGGCAAAGGAAACCAAAACAAAGCCCGCAACCCCTCAATATAGGGTTGTGGGCGTTGTACCCGGCCCGATCTACTTCGCCGGGCGCAATTGGGATCTGGCAGTGGTTACGCTTGAGCAGTTCGACGAGCTGCACAAACTGGAGTGCCCTTATGTCGAGCTTATCGAAGCTGAATAACAAGTTTTTCCTGTTTTTTTAATTTTAGTTTGAGATCCTGCACCTGATACCTGCAGGATCTTTTTTTTATCAATTATGAAAAAAGATAATGATCCGGATGAGTTTATCGACGGCCTGCTTACGGCGGTGGTTGATATTATTGATGAGTATTACGAGCGTGTAGAGAATTTGCGCGAGGTAGAGCAGCTATTGAGCACCGAGGATATTTACGAGGCCGTGCAGCAGATTTTACCATCGGGTTTATACGGCCCGGAATACCTGGCTAAGATTCTGCTCGATCACGGGTTTTCATTTATCCCGATCCAGGGCCCTGCGATGCAATTCGCCTGGCTGATCAAACGCCGTTAACGTCCTATATTTTACAGCAGCTCCGGGCTAACCTTGTTACATGTTAGCGGTAACTGCGATCAAGGCCTGGTTAGATAACCCCTCAAATTACGATGAGGGGTTAAAGCTGTTTGCGGCTTATTCAAAAAATACCTTCCTGCTTGGCATGCTCGAAACCGGCCCGGATCATTATAACAAAACCAAATTGTTTAGTGAGCTGGAGCAACTGCTTGCAAATCTTGATCAGGTTGAGCCGGAGCAAAAGCCGGAGATCCTGGCCGAGCAAAAGAACGAAGCTGACCAGCTGATGGATCAGCGCGCGGAACTTAAAGCCAGGTTAAGATTTTTAGCTCACAACGATGATGCTAAGGACGAGCGTAAACTAATCGCCTATGAGATCCTGAGTATCACATCCCGCCTCGATAACATTTTCAATACCCAGGAATTTTATCAGGAGCACGGCTATCTACCTACGGGCCTGCTCGAGCCTGGTGATGATCCTATCCAGTTGAAGGCCCGGCAAACTACTGTACGCACCTACGTTTCCAAATATCAAAAAGCCGGAAAGCTGGAGAAGCTGCTGCACTACCAGAGCGAGCTCGCTATTATCGATAAGAAGTTAGAATCATTTAAACCGGAATCATGAGTAAGAAAAACGAGATAACCCGGTTTGAAGATAATTATGATCAGATCGTAAAACACTACTTTGATGAAACCGGTAAGCACGAATTAAGCCAGGTATTAAAGGATCAGCTGGTACGATGGAAGTTCGTCCGGATGGTTTACTCATCCTGGAGGGTAGCGCTTAAACGTGAGGTTGTGAACGCCCTGATGCGTGAATTCAAAATCGATGAGGCTACAGCTTACCGCGATATCGCAAACGCTCAGCGCCTGTTTGTTCGCCTGGAGGAAGTTAACCGGGAATTTGAGCGTATTATCCGGATCGACGAAATTAAACAGCTTCGCGTTAAAGCAATTGGCAAAGGTGACCTTAAAACGGCTGCCGAATGCGATAAAAGCCTGATTAAGATCGGCGGTTATGATCAGGAGCTTAAACCTGCACCTATCGTTAACATCATCAAAAATGAACTGGTATTCGATCCGCGCCTGGTAGATGGTGAGGAGATCCCGAACCTGGAGAAAGTTGTCGCTTCATTCATTACCAAAAAGAAAAAGCAACTCGAAAACGTCGAGGATGCGGATATAATTGAGGAGGAGCTGAAAAATGGAGGCTCCTGATTACTCAGCGCTGGCCAAAGCCGGCTTTATTTATGAGGGCCATGATCAGGAGATTATTAAACGCCTTCACTACAATAAACCGCAATTAAGATCTCTCTTAATCGGCGCGAATGAGGAAACCGCGATATGGGGACGCGGTACCGGTAAGAGTACCGGCTTGATCGCTCCCAGATCTATCGAATGTATTTTTGCGATGCCCAGATCACGCGGCGCCTTTGTTGGCGAAACGTACCTGCAGCTGATGGAGCGCACGCTACCACCGGTTATCCAGGGCTGGGAAGAAATGGGTTATAAACGTGGCCCTGATGGCGATTTTGTCGTTTGCGTCCAACCGCCAAAAGAATGGCCACGACCTTATATCGGCCCTTTAAAACCTGATCATACTATTTTCTGGAAAAACGGAACTGTGATATCGCTGATCAGCCAGGATCGCCCTGGTACCTCAAACGGTATGTCCATAGACTGGATAGTTGGCGATGAGGCCAAATTATTGAATAAAGAGCGTCTGGATAACGAGTTGTTACCTACCAACCGGGGTAACGAGCGTTATTTTAGAGGTATTCCAGAACATCACTCGGTTTTATGGGCGAGTGATATGCCTACATCGCCAAAATCGAAATGGCTGCTCGATACGGAAAAACAAGTCGATAAAGAACTGATCCGGATGATTCTGGCTGTTTGCGTTGGCATGTACAAAGCCCGGATGAAGGGTAACGCTGCAACATTTAACAGGCTTAAAAAGCAGCGTGATCAGTTGCGCGCGATGGCTGTTTTCAGCTCCAGGGCATCAACTTTGGATAACATCGAAGTTTTGGGCCTTAAATACATACAGCGCCTAAAACGTACGCTTCCGGAGCTTGTTTTTCAGACTGCAGTATTAAATATGCCGCTCACCCAAGTTGAGAACGGCTTTTATGCTATGCTGGATGAGGATTACCATTGTTACCAGGATAGTGATACCATAGACTACAATTACATTGACAGCCTGCAATTGTACCTACCTGGCCAGGGTAGTATAAGCGACTGCCGTAAAGATGCTGACCTGGACAGATCCAGGCCCTTATCTATGTCGATGGATTACCAGGCCTCGATTATTCCCATGGTAATAGGCCAGCGCTTTGGCCAGTACTTCCGTTTTCAGAATGCCATGTATGTGCTGCACCCCCTACGCATAAAGGATATGTGCAGGGAGTTTCTTAACTACTATAAGCATTACCCTACAAAAGAGCTCAATTACTACTATGATCATACATCCATTGGCCGGGGTAACGCATCTAATGATTACAGTTATAGTGATGAGGTGTACGATCTGTTAGATAAAGGTGGTTGGCAAGTAAACATGAAGGGCATGGGCCACACACCCAGCCCATACTCACGCTACATGCTATGGGGTTACTCATTGAGCGGTGATGATGATCGCTTCTTACAACCACGGTTCAACAAGACTAACTGCAAGTACCTGCTGCTATCTATGCAACAGACAGAGGTTAAACAGTTCGGTGATGAGTTCCGTAAGAACAAGGCAGGTGAGCGTAAGCTTACGCTTGATCAGCGGGAGACACCACACTTCAGCGATGCTGCTGATAACCTGCTATGGGGTGAGAACGAACAGTACATGCGTGGTGATAGCACCTTGCTCGAGACTATGTTCTTAAAGTAATACCATCTCGTGTGGTATTGTACAATCCTTTAATGCGTTCATAATTATACCTAATCCCTGCACTGATCCACCATCGGTGGGGTGTATGATCACTGATATCTTATCCACTTCAATAGATTGCCAATGCCTAATGGCACGCACCAGCCGCCTGGCAGTGGGCATGTCTACCATCTTGATGTTGAACGTCACACTCATTATCAAATTTATTACATAAAAAATTGGCCCCATTCATATAACGCGCCGGCCCCCGGCATGCAATTGCAATTCGCCAACAGTGCGTGGTGGGGTGATTCGTGAGGCAAAAGGCATCGTTTTTCCAGTTTCGATTGATAAAGTGTTGATTTGTAAGTAAAAGAGCAAATCCGGGTGAGAATTTGCTCTTAATAATGGTTGTTTAGATCTTATAGATCCTATCGTTCGCCTCCAAACCTAACTGTCGAACCCTGCTCAACTTAATATTTATCTCGTTTGTTCGATCTGCACCTCTGATAAGAGAATGAATAGCACTATCCGGATTCATTAGATCCTGATGAAACGAATTTCTTATTAGTGAACGATCAAAATTTTCTTGGTTAATCACATGGCCATCTGGATCTATTAATTTAATCAACTCTAAAGCGGTGGTAACATACTCGCCTTCCAAGCCAAGTATTTCTTTTACCCTGGTCAATTCCCCTTTATCTCTATATTCATAATCTGGGTTTGCTTCAATAGCAATCAGCATAAATTCTGCACCTTGAATGTTTTCAAAGGCTTCATTGAAAATCTGAACAATGTTTAAATACTCGCTTTCTTCCATGTTTAAAGTTTTAAGTTTCTCGAATGTAAGCATTATTCACTAATCATCCCGCTCGCCGTTTCCGTCCTATAATTCGCCTGCAGGTGCGGGTACTTTAGTATCATGCTAAAGCTAAAGGATGCACTCATCATCATGGAATCAATACTGGCCAGCGGTAAACCGAAGGCTTTCAGTATTCTATTCTGTACTGCCGATAAGTCCCGCGGCACCGGTGGCGAAATTATTTATATCGATAAGGCAATTTTAAGCCGGCTAAAGTATCAGCGCCAACCAAAGCGCGACCAAATCAGCCGGCCAAACGCACCGCGCCACCATAAAAACCGAACCCGAAACATTTGCGCCCTGGGAACTTCCGAGATCCGGAAGTTAAATATCGATCTCATCCTGGAGCTTAACGGTCAACAAATACCATAATGGAAGTTATAATACACGAAAATTACGCGATCCTACCCGATGCCGGAATGAGGGTTATGATGGGAGCAGACAGTGGATCCGGTGGGCTTCAACCTATCCGAGGTAGAAATACCGAGCGCGCCCCAATCGTTCGCGATCCGTTGATGAATCTATCCTTTGCTTATTGGGGTATGCGCAATGATTTCCCTCAGCAGGTGATCGTCCAGATCGCAAAAAGTTCCATAATCGGGCCAACACTTGATAAAAAAGTGTGCATGGCACAGGGCAAATCAGTGCTGCCGGTGACTTTAGATTGGGATGAAGCCGGTAATCAAAAAATATCGGTGGTGAAAGACCCTGAAATATGGGATTTTTTAGATCATCCATCTACCCAAAAGTACTTTAACGAGGCGCTAACTGACTTGTTTTGGTTCTATAATGTATTCCCGAAGCTCACTTACAATGTCAATCACACCAAGATTTTGAAGATAGAAACCGAATGGGCGGCGTTCTGCAGGTGGGGTGTACAAAATGACATGGGTTTACTGGACACCGTTTATGTAAATGCTAACTGGCCGCGCGCTCAGATCTCCGATGGTTACACCATTACCTATAAGGCAATAGATCCTTACGCCTATGACCTGGTGCGTGAAGCTAAAAACATCAACGATGATTGTTTTATCTATCCGGTGAGTTATCCGACACCAGGCAAAGTATTCTACTCGCTGGCGCATTGGGATGGCATTCGTCAAAGCGGGTGGATGGAAGTGATCGAGAAGATCCCGAAGTTCAAAAACTACATGATGGATAACCGGAAAAAAGTTCAGTTCCAAATTGAGTTCCCGGATTATTACTTCGATGAAAAATTCGGTGATGTATATAAGAAAGCAAAACCGGAAGAAAAATCGGCTATGCGCACTAAGGAACTGCAGGCCTGGAACGACTTTTTATCGGGTGTAGAGAACGCCGGCAAATCTATAGCATCAATTTTTAAAGTATTAAACGGCAAGGATAAGGCACCTGGTGTTACCATCACACCGATCCCGGATAACAATAAGGATGGTGAGATGATCGACGATAACCAAGAGGCCATGAGCAACCTGCTTTACGCGCTCGGTTTGGATCCTACGCTCGTAGGTTTTGCACCTGGTAGCAAGATGGGAAGCGGAGCCGGCTCTGATAAGCGTGAGGCATTCCTGATCTTCCTGGCCACAGTGGATCCTTACCGTCGTAAAATACTGGAGCCTTTAAATTTTATAGCGAAGTACAACGGCTGGAAAGATAAATATCCTTTCCTAAGATTCGAATTTCAGGACACGATCCTTACCACACTGGATAAAGGTAAAGGCACCGAAACAGCAGTTAACACAGGTCAAAACCCTCAAAGCAAAGCAGCTTAATGGCACTAACAAATAAATCCAACTTCCAAAAATTCGTACCGGTAAACAGTTCGTTTGTCGAAGGCGAAAGCATAGATAATTTTATTAATCTGGCCGAGGAAAAATATCTGATTCCCTTACTCGGTCAGGACTTTTACGACGAGTTATGTGCCATCGACAGCCCATCCGAAGAGGAATTGAAGCTGTTAAACCCGATATACCGGGCCGTTTCTTTCATTGCAGCCTGGTTATATATGCCATTTGGTAACGTCCAGATCAGTGAAAGCGGAATGCAAATCGTTTCTACCAATGATCGCAAGCCTGCTTTCCAGTGGCAGATCGATAAAATTGAGCAGGCATCGGCCAATATGGGTATGGATGCGCTCGAAAAAGTGCTGAGTTACCTGGAAACTAACCTGGGTGAGTGGGCAACCTATGCCGATGGTGACGCGCGCAAAGCCAACAACTCGCTATTTATTAATACTGCAGAACAGTTTGATGATGCCTATGGTATAAGCCGGTCGCGCCTAACGTATATCTGTTTGCGCTCCCTGGTTGTACAGGCCGAAGAAGAAATGATCATCCCGCTGATCGGCAAGGCCACCGCCAACACCTACAAACAAAAGATAGCCGACAAAACCTTAACTGAAGATGATGAAACGGCCATACGTTGCATCCGGAAAGCTATTGCTCACCTGGCCATCAAAGATGCTTTGGCCACGCTTGCTGTAGATCTATCTCCGGATGGCTTATCGGTTCGCTTTTTATCGCAATCGCTCACTACTAAAGCATCTGTACCGGCACCGGATCTCAGGATCACGTCAACACTGAGCCATGTAAAAGAGAAGATAGTGCAGTACCTGGCAGAGATCCCCACCCTTTTACCGGGCTATGTTGCACCGGTTACCGGCGAGGTGTATAACGTCGATAACAAATTGCTCAAAACCATTTTTGCCACCTTCTAAATATTACCATGAATCCACAACTCACCATCATTATTTCAAACCTTATTTCCGGTTGCTTAGTAGCTCTGGTGATCTGGTTGCTTGGTCGCAAAAAGAGCAAAACCGAGATACAGCTTAACAGTACAGCGGCTCAGCTTAACAACACGGCCGCTTATAGTTCCTTACTACATGATCTGGAGAATAAACTGAATGCCCAGGCAAAGCAGATCACTCAGCTGGAGGAGAAATTAAAAATCTATACCGAGATGATATTGAATTATCAAAACCGGGAATCGGAATTTCTCGCCCGGATCTACACACTCGAAACAGAGAATAAAAAACTAACCACTCAAATCAATGCACGAACTAAAAGAAACAGTATCTAAGGCCAGGCTTTGGATAACTTCAATCATTTATTCCCGCCGGGAATTATTAACCATCATCGTATCGGCGCTGGTGGTACTGAAATTACCAATCTATTTGCGCGGATATGTGGACGCTTCAGCGCAAGTTCCAGATATAGGTAAAATGGGATCACTGGCTATGGCAATCTGTACCGTACTTATTGTTAAGAGCCTTACCTGGTTCCTGCTCAGAATGCTATGGCCGGATCTGGCCTTTTACTTTCAAAACAAATTTTCGGAAGACTTTAATTCATTACAGCCATGCGCACGCGTCCTTATTTCTTTAGGCTTTTACTGTGTTTTATTTGCATCGCCTATGTTGGTTCTTTTGGCGTTTCAATAGCGCAAAAGCGGGCATTAGTTACCAAAATTTACACTTCGCAAATCGGGGTTAGAGAATTAACCGGGCATAACGACGGCAAGCAGGTAGAAACTTTTTTGCGCTATTGTGGCCTGGGTAAGGGTAATCCTTATTGCGCCTCTTTTGTTTGCTGGACATTCGGTCAGGCCGGGATCATTAACCCACGATCAGGTTATTGTCCAGATCTGTTCAGGCCTAAAGTAGTTATTTGGACAAGAGCATCACCAGGTACAATCATTCCCCAACCTGGTGATGCATTCGGGCTGTTTTTTCCGGAGAAAGGCCGAATCGCTCATGCTGGTTTTATACACGCATGGGGTAAAAAATACGCTATTACAGTCGAGGCGAATACCAATGTTGCCGGATCCCGTGAGGGTGATGGCGTGTACATGAAGCAACGCCCTATAAGTTCGATATATGTTGTTGCACGCTACATTAATCAATAATCATGGAAACTAATAAGACAATAGGCATCATGGAAATGATGTTTCTGATAATTTTTCTATTTGCAGGGGTATTTGAATTTTCAAGCTGTAAAGCCCGCAAAACGGCGAAACAAACGATCGAGGTTTCCGATAAATCGAAGTTAACGATTGATCAGCATAGCGATGTTACCACGGTTGATACCTCGAATTTGTTAAGCAGGTTTAACCAGGTCAAGGCCGACAGCTCCGATAATCAAATGATCATCGAAAACGAATCCGGGCAACAGCAGCATATCCATGCTAACCCGGACGGGTCTATCGATTATACCGGTAACGCGCGCAAGGTTCTGGTTAAAACAAAAAAGAAAGTTAACCAGGTTACCAACCAAAATACCCAGGAGAAAAAGGCGGTCGTTACGCATCAACAGCAAACAAGCAAAACCCAGCAACAAAACAACAAAAAGGGCAAATTAGCAATCAAAACCACCGAAAGCAAAAGCGATATCGGCACTACGCTGGAGCTTATCGCTTGCATAGGCCTCGCGGGCGGAGCGATATTCTTAGGTGTTAAATACTGGCTATCCCTTAAAAAGTTATGATGCCGGATCTGTACATATATATCGGCGGTTTCGTCCTGCTCATCGCGCTGTTCGTCCGCTACAGAGCCGGCAAAAACAAGTACGATTACTTTAACCATTGAGTATGCAAAGTATTATCCTGGCTAAAAAGCACCGTTTTACAGGGCCTGGCAATTTCGAAGAGATTAGCCAGGCTCAGCTCGTTACAATCATGCGTGTGCAGCGTACCATCCCCGGCGAAATACTCCAGGCTATGGAGCTTGCACATCTAATTTTTAAGATCCCGGCAAAGCTGATCAATAAGCTGACAGATGCCCAGGTGATGCAATTGATATCGATATGGAACTTCGTTTACATGCCGACCATTTGTTTTGAAAAATGGATCATCAAAAAATTACCCGGCTTAAAGCTTTACGGACCGTCCGATTCGTTGGATAATATTTCTTTTGACGAGTTGATGCACGCCGATCAGGCGCTTGATGCTTATAAAGATTCTGAAGATGAGCAGCACCTGGACGAGCTGGTGGCTGTTCTTTATCGCCCTAAAACTTCGCGCAAATTATACCAGGACACCGGCGATATCCGCATACTATTTAACAAAAATCACCTGAGCGAACGGGCAAAAACTATACGTAAAACCCTCGATATCGACGTAAAACAGGCCATTAGGTTCAATTATATCGCATGCCGGGCCGTTATGGCAATGCCATTCGTACACCTCTTTCCTGAGGCTGATGATGAGGAGATCGGCGATAAAAAAGCCTCAAACGGCAATTGGCTGGATGTTTCTATCAGTTTAGCCCGTAAAGAGCCTGTATTGGGGAATTTCCATGATATCGAGCGGGATAATGCGTACCTGGTACTCAAAGTGCTCGACCAGGTGATGAAAGATTACAAAGAACAGATGGCAGAAATAGAAAAAAGGAAATGACAGAAGATTTTTATATCGATTATTTTACCAATATGGCCCAAAAAGTTAAGGCCATTAGTGATGATCCCGCCGAAAAAAAACGCGCGTTTTTTGTTATTGAGGATATGGATAGCATACCTGAAGTACAGGAGGCTATACGTAGCCGGTTAAAACCATGTGCCTTATTACTCGAGGAATTCGATGATGACCTAACCGATAACAATGCAGATAATCACCAGGAGTTTTTACATGGTGCATTCGCAGTGATCATCAAAGTTGGCCAGGGTACAGCAGTTGATCGCCGTTCCGCTCGCAAAACCGCGCGAGCTGCAGGTAAGCTGATCATTGCCGAAATGAAGCGGGAAGCTTTGGACGGCGTATTGAGTGATCAGGGAATTATTGTTAAAATCCAGAGCAAGGGTTTTGGTGTCGGCCCGGTCGCTGATAATTATTATGGTTGGCGCTATACTTTCACCTGGCAATCGTTTTTAAATACCGCGCGCGACCCTAACGATTTCAATTCTTAGTGTCCGTTTCCGTCCTATAATTAGCCTGGTGCTGCCAATACTTTAGTACCATGGCAGTAACGCTTAGCACATCACCACAAACACTTTCGCTTAGCCGTAACCCTATACCGGTTGCGCTTAGGAGTAACGACTATTTGGTAGATCCGGGTAGCGCGGCCAGTGTGCAGCTGATCATCGGCAGCGCCATCGCGCCGGGCGTTGTGATCACCATGTCCTGGGCGGCGGCTACTATTAATTTCACGTTCGCTGCCGTGCCTGATGATTCGGGCAAGCAGCTACCGAGCGGCGACGGATCACCGGCGCACGTTACCGCGATCGTTACCTGGTTAAATCATAATGCCTATCTATCCCGCGATTATACTATTGTTGCCACCGGTAACCATAGTGGCCAGGAAATAGATATTGCCTCGAAAGCTTTCGGGATCAATTATAATTTGAGCCTGACATTGGCACCGGGTGTAACGGCTACCAATAATCCCGGTACCGATACCGAACTGAAGCCAAATTTCAGGCACTTTTTACAGGTATGGCGCAAAACAGCGAACGGCGATATCAGCCTTTACAGCTATAACCTTCAGCTTGATAATCCGCAAGACGGCACAACGACAAAGGATCTGCAGGAGGTGCTGCACAATTATCTGGATTACGATATCCCGAACCTTACTACGGTTTGGCAACCCTGTACAAAATCAATTTTTGAGTACTACGTGAGCTATGGCCAGTACTTTGGTGACAAGCCCGAGCTGCAGCGCCTGTATCAAACTCAAAGTTATTTCGTTGCCCTGGGCGGTTATAGTAACCTGGCCAGGAACGTGATCACCCTTCCGGATCATTTTCAAAAAATGTTAATGCCGGATCCATCGCTGTATATGTTTCAGCGCTGGATGGAAACTTACCCGGTTGATCGTTTTACAGTGCGTACCAATACGCCGGCATTCCTGTATTTTATCAATAACCGTAATGTGGCCGAAACCCTGGATATCCGGGTAGCGCTCAGTTTCTCCGATAACTCGCCGATCCAGGAATTTACGGTTGCCGGTGGATTAATGCAGCCATTTGATAAGGTTTGTATCGCGTGCGGGTACGAAGCGCTCAATCTTCAAACGCACACTACAACGAATGTTAAAGTGACCGGTTATGCGATCCGGATGATAGAGCGGGTATCGGGAACTAATCGCAGTGTGGTTAAATACTTTACCGTAGATCGCAATTATCAGCCCTATACCAGGTATATCCTGTATTCAGATTCAGCCGGGAACTTCAAAACGTTGACACTTTACGGCCAATCTCAATTAAGTACGGAGATTACAGACAGCCAGGCGCAAGGTTTCCCGGATCTGGACACTCCTAAAAACGGAAATATCAAACGTTACGATATCGAATCTCTCGAAAGCGATGCCATAAATACCGGTTTTATCACCGGCAAAAACGCTTACGACAGTTTAAAGGAACTGCTCCTGGCCAGGTATGCCTTTAGGATCATCGGATCTGCAATGGTGCCGATCGTGATCACATCCAAAAAGTTTGATTACTCAGCCGATGGGCGCAATCAAAACGCCTTTAAAGTGGAATATACGCTGGCTTACCAAGAAGAAAACTACACCGGCAGCACCGGCGCTCTGATCGTGCCTATGCTTAACAGCCCTCAACAATCATTAGACGGAATTTAATATGGACGGCCTTTTATCAGCTTTAGAACAATATTTTTATACCCAGGGCCTCACGTTCAACCGGGTCGAGGTTACAACTTTAATTGCGGCAGCGGTCGAAGGTACGTCGTCCGGAGGCGCTATATTTTCAATTGATAATACCGATCCTGTTTTCTATATGCAGACCGGTACCGACGCGGTGATCACTCATCCTTTGTTGATGGGTAAAGAAGGTTACCCGGTATCTACCACTCAAAGCAATACCTTTTGGAGGCCAGGAGAAATAATTTGTAATAAGGCCGATGGCAAACTAACCATACCAAATTTTAGCCTGGCTAATGGTGAGGTAATTATCATTTTCGCTATAGGTGCAAAAGCTCCTGACGATATCACCGGCATTGTGGCCAGGTTAACCCGCCTCGAGAAAGCTATGAAACCTATAACGGATGGCGATGTGATCATCCCATGGTTAGAGCAGGATCTTACTAAGTCGCCACCGGTACCATGGGTAGAAGTGTTTGATCTTGCTGGTCGTGTCCCTATTGGTTTATACACGTCAAAAGCATTAATGAGTGTTGTTGGGCAAATTGGAGGCACCGATGTGCTTACCGATATCCCTGCTCACCATCATTCTAATCCGTCATTTAAAGTAACTGTAACACCAGGTTTATCCGAAATTATAGGCCTCTCACAGGAGGCCGGAACCACACCAGGCCAAACCGGAACAACCGGTACGACTGACCCTATATCTATTTTAAACCCATACTTTATTGTGAGATGGATAAAGCTTGATCCAACGAAGGTAATCTAATACAACATGGCAAAAACTAAATATTCTCGTACCAGGTCAAGTAATCAATTTGTTGCCGATGATTCTTTATCGGTAGAAAAGTACCTGGCTATACCATCAAATAATGACGCCGGTACCGGTACCTTTCCCTCAAACCTAAAGTTGATCAGGGTTAACACCAACACCCTGAATTTTGAAGTTTGGAACGGTACTGCCTGGATCCAGCCTGGTGCGGATATGACCGCCGTAAACCAGGCGATAGCCGATGCAATAAATAATTTGGTACACGCTGCACCCGGCACGCTGGATACATTAAAGGAACTGGCAGACGCCCTGGGTGATGATCCTAATTTCGCCGCAACTATCACAGCCGCGCTCGCTAACGTGCAAACCCAAGTAAGTGCTTTGAGCTCCGCCTTAGTACCTCATCCTACATATACATTGCCGAACGTGTCGCTCACCTCGTCTCAAACCACGGCAGGCCTGGAAGTCGGTCAGACTATTAATATTCCTATAGCCATAGGTTTTAATCAAAATGATGGCGGCGCTGAAGGTGCAATAATCCTGAAAAAAGACGGGGTGCAAATATCAACCGCGACGCCATACACGGATAACGGGGTTGTGTTGAGCCTTGTCGCGAAGGTTTACCAGGCAACTGTTAGCTATGGCCAGGGGCCGATCAAAAATAACATTATAGGCGTTCAGGATCCTACTGGCAGGATAGCTGCCGGATCAGCGATAAGTAACAGCTTATCCTATGTTGGAAACTTAAGGGTATTTTTTGGAGCTACGGATACGCTCATTGATGCCAGCAATATCCGCACGGCATTAGGATCTGTAATATTATCGGCAGGATCAACAGTGAATTTTCAATCAGGCGCTACTTATAAAAACTTTTATATATGGGTCGCTACCGGTCATGCATTAACCAGTTGGTTTGATAGCGCTACTAACGCCGATCTAAAAGCAGCTTCCACCAATTCAAGCCTAACCATACCTGATGCTGGATCTGGAACGGTTGCAGGAACTCTATATAAAGTATCTGCCGGTTCACCATTCCCTGGCCCTAATGGAGATTTATTCAAATTCATAGTTACGTAATCATGTCAGCAGTATTCCCCATAGTAACCCCCGTACGCGTGCTCAATCCGGTTTTATTGGATGATAAAGAAGGGCCATATATTCACGCTACCGAAGCAGGAGCCATTGCGCTTGCAAACGCCGGCGTTCCTATTGGCGTAAGGCAGCAAGGGCAATCGGCGGTACTAATTATTTCAGGCGTTTCAAAGCGGTATCATTGGCAAAATGGTAATGCCGACACAGACTTGGTGCCGTTAACTACCCCGCTACCGCAGGCTTTGGGAGTGACAGATAATCCAACGTTTGGCGATACCACAGTGGCAAGCATCGCGGTTACCGGTCCTAATGCAACCAAATTACGCAAGACCATTGGTGGCGGTGCGGAATCCGCACTGATCGTGGAAAGTTTATGTAATGCAAACCAAGCTGGCGTAAATGTGCTTAATGTATCGGCCATCAACAATACAGATGGTGCCACGGTAAAAATAGCTTTTAGAGTAACATCTCGAGCAACCGGCGCTGGTAATGCTGATATATTCATCGATATCGCATCCGGTGGAACACTCGCCACTACAGATCAGATTAACGCGCACGCGGGTAGAACCGATAACCCGCACACTACCACGTTGGAGCAGGCGCGAGCGGCAGGTAACGCTGTTGCCGGTGATATCAATATGGCCGGGCATCGATTAATCAATATCCCGGATGCCGTAAACCCAAACGATCCGGTTAGCAAACAACAGTTTGATACCTACAATAACAGTGTTGGAGGAGATAGGGCCGGTATTGATTGTTCTACTAATCCAAATTATCCTGCCGCACTTAAAGGTGATCGATTTGAAGTGCTACAGCCTGGAAAAATCGGTGGATCTGCTGGTGTCGCTGTTGATACTTATAACGAAATAGTTTGCGCCACTCCAAGTGCAGCCGGCAATCACGCAGCAGTAGGTGCTAATTTTTATATCGTTAGAGGCAATATGCAACGCGCTACTACCTCAACAAGTGGTTATGTGCAGTTGGCAACAAGTGCTGAGGCAATAGCTGGTACGGAAACAAATAACCCGGTTACACCCGCCACCGCGTTGGCGCTTGTTCTGGATCAGCGTAAAACTTACAAAAAAAGCATTTCGGTTAGTCGTGGTACACCTTTTATGAACGAAGCAGTGGTTTATTTCGATGCCGCAAGCATCATCTCGTCAATCGTGGGATCCCAGGTTACCAATATCATGGTTAAAACTACAGTCGGTGGTACTTACACCACCGTAGCGTCAATGCTCCCGCTCGCTATGGGATCAGCGAGCTCGCTGTTCATTCAATTCGATTTTTCAAGTTCAACATTTTTAAACGGTGCCATCACCATTAACGGAAAGGACAACTAATGGCTTATTCAGGATCTAATACAATACACGCATCAATAAACTGGAACCCGGCCTATGATGCATACAAGCACGTGGCCATGTGGGGCAACGATACGCTCGGTGATGGTACGAAAACAAAACCTTACCGCACCATTGGAAAGGCCATGAGCAACGCCACGGTTTTAAACGTGGTGATAGGTGCCGGCACTTATCGTGAATCTATTTTTACTCCGGCATCTACCGGAGCATGGAATTTAGTGGCTGATGGAAACGTGATCATCGATGTGAGTAACAACTCCTTATTTTCAACCAGCTCGAGTTTTACGAATGCTGTGATCACCGGTATATATTTCAGAGGATCAGGAAACTTTGTAGCGGCCTCAACAGCAGAGCCGACGATCGCATTCACCAGCTGCACTTTTGAGGGATGCCATTTCGCCCTTAAATATGCTGGCAGCCAAACATACTGCACCTATCTAAACGCGCCAAATATTCAGTCGGGTACATCCGGATGTTATGGAAGCTTTACGTACTGTACTTTTTTCGCAAGTAACATGGCTTTTAACGTTCGGGGTAACTTATTTACTAAGTGTATTTTTAGTACTTGTATTATCCTTTGGTCTACAGATATAAATAGCCCGTGGGCCGGTTTTACATACATAAATCTTTACAATACTTCTCAAAAGTTTCCAGGTCAAAGCGTATTCACCAATTATAGTGATACCACAACACTGAAGGCGGCGCTAACCGCATTATCTAACCCGGCATCGTTCCCTACAACGGTGGTAAACAATTTGTTTTATGTTGATCCACTGTTCAACAACTCAGCTCATTTGGATGTTTCTATCGCGCTCACATCGCCCTGCAAAAACATGGCTTACGATGGTACTATAATCGGCTCAAAACCTATCGGGATCAACTTTGCCGCCTCGACCAACGCGACCAGCTCGGCGTTTGATAACGCTTCGCTCGTTAATATGACGATCGACCCGACAACCGCAGCGTTAACTATGACAAATACCGCGCTGCTCGCTCAGGCAACTTTAAAACCGTTTGCCAACCTGTTTGGGCGAAACTTTCAATACTTGCCTAATTACGGTTTTTTCTCTGATCGGAGCGGCCAGTACATCGATGCCACACCCGATATGGATCTAACCGGCGTTTACTCTGCCGGGGATGCCCTTACCGATGGCCGTATTTATATTGTTGATGGATCAGGTGGCCAGATTATTTATGGCGGTACCACGCTGGCCGTTGGTGATAGGTTCACTTGCAAGTCAGCAACTGCAACTGTTTTTACAAATGTATCTGTAGCAGGGTACGTTCGCGAGATCATCGAAGCACCAACCAGACAGAACATTGAGGCGCGTTTCTCTAACGGCACCGGTACGTTTAAAGCCAATGGCGATATACTTACCACCGGATCTTGGTACCATCTATCGGCCGGTTCGGCTGTTTTAAGCGGGGTTACTTATAATGCTGCACTACAAACAAATCCAATTCAAACCTATATCAAAGGAGATGGAACGGCTATTACCCTAACCGGTGCTACACTGGAGGAAGTGTTCACTGCTGCTGATCCATATTTATACTATGAATCTTTCGGCCAGGTAACCTGCAATAGAACCGGTAACGTGATCACCGGCAGTATAACGAAAGGTAATGGCGATCCCTCTTTTGACCGCACTACCGGGAATATCTTCAAGATATCCTCTAAGCATTGCCAAACCCGCTATACAATGCAGCCGTCCAACTTAATCCCTTAAGCTATGCCTGCAGAAATAACCATCATAAAAAGCGTAGGCGTAAGCTTTGAATCTACTGTAGTGGACAAGATTGGCGCGCCCGCTTTTGGCAGTACGAAGCTTCAATCTATCGGGGTAACATTTGAGATGAACGCCGCCGACCGCAAATTTTTGGAAACTACAACAGTGCGATCGGTGGGCGTAACTTTCGAGTACAGCCAATTATATGTCGAAATGATTAATACCCACAGAGGATAGTATGTTTAAAATCGTAAACACCCAGGGCTTGGTGCTCGAGCTTGATCCGGATGAAAAAATTACGGTAGAGAAAAACGATCCGTTATTTAACGACGCGGATAAATTACTCCAGGATAAAAGCCAGTCTTTTAAAGTGCCGGCAACGGAAAACAATAAGCGATTTATGAAACTGGCACACCTCGCCGAGGTCAATAATTCCGCTTACCGGCAAGCTGTACAGGTACTTTATAAAGGGGATGTTTTCCTGATCGGCAACCTGAAATGTAGTGTTGTTGAGGGTAATTACGAACCTAACCTGGAGCCTAACCTGGTTGCAATAAATCCGCTGATCAAGGGCATCGTTATGACGGATATCCCATCTAACGATAGCTTTTTGAATATCGCACCTGGTGGTAACCCGAACGGTGGGGATCCGGTCAACTTCGAGGAGTTTGACGCCTTTATGCTCGATACGGTGGTTAATCCGGAAAAGTATCCATTTTACTTTTTGCCGGTTCAAAATAAAGTCATCGTTCTGGATGATCTGTTTCTCCCTTATGAGTGGGTAAACTATTTTGATAAAACGGCTCAACGTTTCCGGAGCTTTAACGCGATTGAATCGCCGTTTTATAAGCTACCGTACATGCTTAAAGTGATAGCCGGCTATTTGGGCTTAACTCCTGTCGGTAGTTTTTTTTCAGATCCTAATTGGGAAACTGTATGTATTTATACCACCCAGGTAACCACTATCTTTTATGTGCTGGAGAGCATGAAATACATGCCGGGCATCCAGCTATCGGAATTTTTAAAGCAGATTCGCGAACGGTTTCATATCTGTATCGATATCAACCTCACCACTAATGAATTTACGGTTGAGACTTTTAAATCCATAAGCCAGAGCAAGGCACGCGATATATCAAAGTGGGTTACTGATTACGATCAGGAGTTGCCGGAGGCCGTCTACAATAAGATCACGTTAAAAACCGACGAGCAGGATCAGGCTTTTGCCGTTACCATTGACGAAACCACAACTTACCCGGCGCTCTACCAGCTCACCGTTGGCGATGGTACCACTGCAGATGTAACGCTGGACGCCGGCACATTGAAAGGTATAGATCTATCTACTGCCGACGTGCGCGGGGAGCGGTTCTGCCAGGTGAATCAGTTTAATTATCGTGATGGCGTATGCGCCAATGGCCACGGCGATGATTACCCGGATCTGTCGTTCAGCGCGAAACTATCCGATTACAGACAGTTTAACCTACGCTTTATAAGATTCCTGGGGTATAATGAAATTGCGCCTGGTGTATTCTATCCGGAGTCAGGGCCGATAGAACTAAACGATAATGATATCGCCTGGAATCAATTTGTAAATGACAGCAAAAGGCTTACCATCACGGCAAACGTACCGCCTGCAGAACTGGCCACATGGAAAACAACCGATAAGATAACGATCAAAACACCTGGTTATAATTATATAGATCTGATCATCGAAAAATTCAGCTACGATATCGGGCCTAATACAGATCTGGTACCGGTTAAGATCTACGCCCGGACTTTGAATTTTGAGCCGGAAACTACGATTACTATCACCACGATCAACAGCGCCCCGGATTCAGATTTTGCTTATACAGACGGTTCTATCAGGGTGGTTAAATTGGTTAAGGCATACTTTGATCCGGCATTACACGGCATTACGCAGGTAGATTTTGATTTTGTGGTTACCGAGTTTCCGGACGTTTATGGCCAATATAAAAGTAAGCCGGTGCTTACACCTACAAATGCTAAGGGTGCCGGTGGCATTCCGGCTTATGTGTACCTGGTAAAGAATGGCGATGCCGGGCCTGCAGAGATCCGGGTAAGATCCGGGCATCCGAAATACTTATCGATCAATGGCCAGCGCTTTAATTTTTTGCCGCGCGATGGCTATTACTATGTGAGCGTAACTGCTTACAACGATGGTATATTTTTTAACGATTACTACACCATTTTTTATTGATCATGGCAAAGGATTTAAACCAGATCATCCAGGAGAAAATTAACCTCAATTTGATGGTTGATGAGTTCCTGGATATCATGATCGAGCGGTTCCTAAAATCTATAGCTGAACATGGCGTAGGTACCTCGAAAAACGCTACTGGTAAGCTGGTTAAATCATTCAAAAAAGCTTTGCTGTATAACGGTGGTGACGTTCAAAAAGCTAGTATCAGCTTCTTAATGTATGGGCGTTTCCCGGAAATGGCTGTTGGCCGGGGTATGCAAAAAGGCAGTAAAGTATCACTTGGTCATGAGCTTTACAGTAAAAAACGTAACGATAAAGGGCAACTGCATTCACATAGCCGGGTATCAAAACCATGGTACTCTAAAACTAAGGCCAGCCAGTTAAAAAGGTTCCGTGAGATCTTATCCCGCGAATACAATAAGCACCTGGTGCTCGAGATCGAAAATCAACTAAAGGCAAGTATTACTCTAAATAACATACTGTAATGAATCAAAAAGAACAGGCCACCATTGACCTGGTGATTAACGGCCAGACGGCAGCGGCTTCGGTTAGCGAAGTGGGTAAAGCTCTTGCTTCTTTGAGAAAAGAGGTTTTAAGTATGAAAGAAGCCGATAACCCGGCTGATTACGCTCGTAAAAAAGACGATCTGGCCAAGCTTAGTGCTGCCTATAAGGACATGAAAGGCAGTGTCGATAAGGTTTCCGAGGCTCAAGATGCTTTTAAGTCACATCATCAATCGATGGTTAATTCTCTAAAATCACAGATCAGTGGCAACGAAAGCGTATCTAAAGTATATAACCTGGCCGTTAGCGGAATGGAAATGGTTACCGGCGCCTATGGTAAAATGATCGCGCTATCTAAAGCGTTTACTACCGAGATCGAGGCGCAAAACATAGCTTATGCTCAGGCACTCGCCGACGAGATCGCAGCAAATGAAGCCGTGGCCGCAAACGCAGCTGAGCAGGCAATTTTAACGGCAGCAGTTTTAGCAGCTACTACAGCGCTCGAGGCTCAAAATGCTCAGTTGGCACTTA
>Ga0116227_10003528_pt1 | contig 34675 bp, 26 predicted proteins | sample S1TSphgellanicum_FD_89693 | JGI IMG/M metagenome (GOLD analysis project Ga0116227, IMG submission 89693) | Host-associated microbial communities from peat moss isolated from Minnesota, USA - S1T2_Fb - Sphagnum magellanicum MG | ecosystem: Host-associated > Plants > Peat moss > Unclassified...
AAAAAAAAAATAAATAAATAGTTGGTATAAAAAAAATATAAAAAAAAAAAAAAAATACATCTTTGTTATATATATATATATATATATATATATATATATATATATGTTTTATTGGTATCAAAAAGTTAAGTCTAAAAGTTGATAACTGAACAACACTAGTGACAACACAAAAGTGAACCTCTCCCATTAATAAAGAAACTCGCGCTTCCCATTGGAAAACCATGCACTCTTCCCAATTGAAAAGCCCCCATATTCCCCATTCATTATGAAAAAAATCGACTCGTCACATTTTTAAAAAAAAACTCCCCTTTCTTCCCCTTTTAAAGAAGATCCACACTCGTCCCAAAATTAAAAAACACCACTCTTCCAATTAAAAATTAAAAAGGCCAATCTTCCCCTTTAATAACCCATAGGTACTCTTTCCATTAAATTTATTTAAAATTACAATTACAATTACAATGTATTTTTTATTTTACTTATTTAAAGAAAGAAAAACCATGTGTGGTAGCGGCTAGGAGCAGGTGTCCAATTACCAACTGAAGGAGAGATTGTTGAACCAATTGATTATTACTATTGGGAACATGGATAACAGATGAATGGGCGAGCAAGCAAGCAGAAAGAGTTTGGGAGCTACTCTCTCCTCTTTGAGGAGGCCCTCTCTCTCCCTTTGCTCTCAACAAAGCCCAATTGCACGGAGGAGGAGACTGGAGGACCACAGCAGTTACCATGGCTGGTTTGCCTTTGCCTTCGCTTGTAATCAAGCTCCCTTCTTCTTTGCCTCTCTTCTTGCCCTTTCTCAATCTCCTCCTCCTCCTCCTTCTTGCTGCTGTTGCTGCTGCTGCTTGTTTTGCACCTATGAAGATTGTGTCCATGTTTGGCAGTGACAAACAAGTAGTCTCATCTTTGGCAATCAATCAATCAATCATGGCTGGCTTTGTGCCCATGAGATCAATTTGTTGTTGTTGTTGTTTTATCTTTGTTGTCTTTGAAGGCTGTTTCTTTCTTTCTTTCTGTTTTCTGGCTGGATTTTGCTTTGCTGAAATTTGGAATTTTGGGTATCTGCATCATCACAGGCAACCCGTAATACTTACACTTACTGCAATGCAACAACAGCAGCAACAACAACGTCGGCATGTCAACAACAGACAAGGCAAGAGACATTTCGGCCCAGTGGTGAAAAGGCGGCTGCTGCTGCTGTGGTGATACTGCAGGCGATAACAACAGCTAAATCCTTGAATGTTGCAGTGACAACAACAACAACAACAACAACAAGAAGGGGATCATCATGTTGCAAAGCCAGCACCACCCAAAACGATTTGCTGTCCAGGAGACAAATCGCTCTGGCCACGCTTCTTGCGGGTGTCTCGTTTGGTCCGTTGTCTTATTACCTTGTAGATGAAGAACCTCTTCCCTGTTCAATTTATTCTAGTGCTACTTATATTGGAGACTTTTTGTGTTGAAGGAAATTGAAATTAGGGTTCTGGGATTTTGGGTCACAATCATTTGTTTGTATGGAAAGATTTTGTTTGCACAAACATTTCAGGGGAAGATAATTTGTAAGAGAATTTTTATTGAAGAAAATCTTCTTGTGTTGGTTGGCAGCAACAAACTTGAGCATTCATGGTGAGGAGGCAGAAGCCGTCTCCTCAAGTAGGCGGGCGGTAAGTAAGTGGGCTTTACTAGGTCTCATGACAGTAAGCAAGCAAGATTTGGGCTTCCTAGTTCTTCTACACATGCCTGCATTTCCAAGCTACCACATCATCTGTTTGTCCAGGGGTGTTAAGAAGGAACAGGTGGGATGATGATGATTCTGTGGGGGCAGCTGCGAGCTGAGCAGGTACCTGAAAGTGAGTATAAGACACTTCCAAATGGTCTCAAGTGAGTGAGTTCATGTCCCTCCCCTTTCACCTGTCAGGATTGAAGGTTGTTGTGCAAATTTGTGTGCTGCATAACCCGTGGACTAAGATAGATAGAAGAAGAGAATCAACCAAGCAATCCTCTCCCAAGAAAAAAAATTTGGGTCATTAGAATTAGGTTAGGTCAGACAGGATCTACATGGGTGTAGGGAAAAAAAAAACCTGAGCTTGAATGGGCAAATGGCAGATACTATGATGTGAAAGTGGGAGGTGGTAAGGCAGCTGAGAAGGGTTCCCGAGTTGCGGTCAGTTCATCTTTTCTCCCACCAACCCAAAAAATGCAGACCCTGAGGGCAACAAACACTGAAGTCTTTTTTGGGCTTCAAGGTTGTTGATGTTTTTTTTTCCACACTTGTTTTTATTATTCCTCTTCCAGAGCAGTAGTAAATAGCATGGCCTTTGTCATCCTAGCAAAAGAAAAGGCAGGACCTGGAGTGTGCCAACTTGTGCATGCTTCATTTACTTGATTCATCAAGTGCATTTTGGCAGATACACTATGTGGCAAAATGGAAAGGTTTGACATTTATGACAAGCCGCCAGGGCATGGGAGTCACTGGGGGAACAGTGAGTTTCCTTCCCCCCATCATCAAATATTTGTCATTGCAATAATACTTGGTGCATGCTGTCAAGGGAGAGTGTGTGTGTATGCTTCATTTGCATAACAATATTACACATTCAAGCTGTCAACTGGAATTTATAATGTGCTACCAACTCTCTCACATAGTGCAAATGTTGTTGTGATGCAGCCTTACGGATTTGATGTAGGAGCCTCAGACTATGGCATTGTTCTGAAAGGGTTGGATTATGGGGTTGCTGGCATGCGGGTGGGAGGACAAGTAAGCTCTTCTCTGTAACTATGGTTTTAAAGCTTTCACCTTTTGTCCCTGCAAGATGGAAAATATCTTCTCTGATCATGTGTGTTACGTCTGAAATCTTTTCAAGTAATCTGCACCTGAATCACTCTCAGAGATCATTTCATGGTAGTGAAGTACAATCTGCCCAAAAAAAAGACATAAATAAAAACCCGGCTTTCTGCTCAGAAATTAGCTTGCTGCATCAAGGTGGGTCAATTGTCAATATCTATGATTGCATACCTGCAGTCAGGTCCCACATGTTGCAAGGAGTTTTTAAGTAGCATTTACAGCTGGGGTTGCTTCTTGCAGCGTTTGCTGATTGTTCCACCTGAACTAGCATACGGAAGTAGGGGCATCCAAGAGATTCCTCCCAATGCTACACTACAGGTAAGCCATCTTTACTCATGGATATTACTCCTCTTGATTGCTTATGGTTTATACTAGTAGATCCCTAAGATCCATAATGTTAGGTCTTCTAAAGATAAGGTTTGAAACACCTTTATTCTGGCTATGCCTTCTTTAGTCATGAGTATTGAGATTTCTCAAAACTCATGAGAGTTTTATTGTTTCTTGCAACTCTCTGTCTCTCTTGTGCAGTTTGATGTGGAGCTGCTGAGTATCAAGCAGAACGCATTTGGGTCAGTTCCCCTTGCCATGGCTCCCTCCATAAATAATGACATCGTGATTTTGAAGAGATATAGCCAGTGAAGTTTGTTGTCAGTCGAAACAGACTTGTGCGCAGTAGCAAATTGATGATGAGATGATGGTGGTTCCTGTGCAGGTCACAAGTGAAACTAGTGGAGGGCTAAAAAAACCTACAACAGGGTTCTATGTTCTTTCGGCTACTTCACTTTGTGTCCTTTCAATTTCCACAGTTTCCATTCTTTTCTCTCTCTCTGTGGCTTTCATTTGTTTTTGCAGATAGAGTGCTTGAACATTTGTATAACAGACTTCCTCCAGCTTCATAACCTCATCCTTAATTCATCACAAAGACTTTAACAAAAAAATTCTTTGTTCATTTCAACAGCCAGCTTAATCATGAAGTCAGCCTTTTATGGCACATTTCATAAAGGACCCAGTTGTGAAGTTAGTCTCTTAGGGCACATTTCATAAGACCCCTTCAATTGGGACATCCTACACTTATAATATGTAGAGGTATGTGTAATTTCTTCTACCTTTCATCAGTTTCTTTTCATTTATTTTCTTTGGATTAGTGTTTTCTTTTGTGTATTTCTTTGTTGATAATTTCTTGTTAGGTATTGTTGATTTATTCAGCCAAGATTTTTTTGGTGAATTTTTGCACAGTGCAACAACCTTTCTGGGAATTTTTTGAAGGTTTCTAATTTTCCAGTGCAATTTCAACTAAATTTGGTGTTTTTTTGACATCTCTTACCACTTATTTACCTTGCCAAATTGAAAAGAAGTCCTCAATCATAGGTCTGAAAATTACAAAATCATCTTGGGGTACCTGTACTCATCAAATTTGGTGTAATGCTAGCTAACAATAGCAGATTTTCTGAAATTTTTCATTTTCCATATCTATTGAATTTGAAGTGATGAAAATGCTCTGTTTTCATCACTGAAAATTCAATAACTCCTGCATTGTTAGTGAAAACCTTATGGAATCACCGCAGGGCACCCTTACTCCCTGGGCCTTGCAGGTGGCACCAAGAACAGAGCCAAAGGCCCCGTGGTTGGGGGGGATCTCAATGTGACCAAACAAAACAAACAAAACTACCTTCCTTAATAGTAGGATGGCGATAAGCTTCCTATGCCTCATAAGGTCCCTATATTGGGTAGATATAGGGAGCTTACAACCATAACTCCCTTGTCAGGGATCCTTACCCTAAGCATAAAAACCTCCTCCGATCTTTCTAGTATATTTTGTAGAGAGTGAGTTGCAAAGCATAAAAACCCATGGGGCATTTTGTGTTTCAAAATGAATGTAGGCATGGGCATTCCATTTGTGCTGTGGGCTTACCAGAATTGATCTCATACCTGGCTCCACCTCATGTGGGCCCTTGTTCTGATAAAGCATGGAGACTTGGGCTTTGCCCTACACATAAAAACCCATTGATGTTTTTGCCTTTGTTGATCTTGCCTACCAAGGCAAGGATATTGTGCTTAGATTCATTATAGAGTATAGTAGCTTAAGGGATTTTGGCCCCTAGGTGATAATAGGTCTATTTTTATATGAGGATTTTTGAAACACGATATTTTGGCTTATATTGAAACTCGAGATTAGTTATGGAGTAATATAATATCTTGAAGGATTTTTGTCTTTTTAGAGGATTTTTTGAAGATTATATTTTTGCATGGTCAAATATTTGAGTTTCCATAACTCTTCTTTTGCCTTGAGACACATTTCAGTGTAAATGGCAAGGCCACAATGTGACACATCCCTTGTTCCTTAAGGCAATTGTGTGACACAATATTGCTTAGTTTTGAGGGCAGCCCATGGGGAGCAAATTATACATGTAAAGGCCCTTTGACAATTGGCATTTACTGTTTTGATCAGTTTTGATAGGCTTTTACTAGTGTTGGGCGGGTATCACATGGGTTGGTTTTTAGGCTAGTTCTCAGGCCGGTTTTCAAAATGAGAATTAAAAAGTTCTCACTTCAGGGGAGAATCACCACCTCTCTGAGAACCACTAGGCTGTCATGTGGGCTTAAATTTGATACCTGGGAAAGTTACAAAGGTCCAATTCTCAAGTTAGTAAAAATAGAAAACCTTCTAAAAAGTAGGTGCTTAGCCTAGTAGTAAAATTTGATCTAAGGCCTTTTTGGTTTCAATCAATGTCTTTATCACTAAGCCACAACCTTTAATCTGTAAATACAAGAAGAACCTTTTTTATTTAAAATTTACACATGCCAATAATTTTAACTTGAAAATTGTTGACATAATTGAACTTTAAATCAAAATAGTCACTTATATGTTGAATGTGTAAAGTTATGTCCTTGTGGTTATGACATTGAACCCTCTCTATGGAGTCCTGAGTTTAAGTCTCAACAAGGTTTTGGCTCAACTTGAAAACCAACAATTCCTTTTTTCGAGACATTTTGAAAACTAAGGTGAATATGAAAATTTAGAAAACAAAAATTGTTCAAGACCCATACTTGTGTTTTGACACTCTTGTAAGAATGGAAATCAACCATTCTTTAAAAACAAATGTGAACCACCCAACACTGGTTTTTACTTTTTACACCAAGGTACTTTTTACACCCTAACTTGGCACCCAAATGTTGAATGAATTATTTTTTGGGTCTTGGGTACCTTAACACCATGAATAACTATTTTGAGATTTTGACACTTAGAAGTCTTGATTATTTTAAGATTTCAACATATAGAGAGTCAAACTTGATTTACATCGGTAAAGGCAATTATCAAATCATTGGTCAAATCCCCTTCCTTTTAGGATCTCCACCTCAATGATTTATAAAGTTATTAAAATGTTATGAAATTTTATGTATCACTTACTTTAGTGACGATAATCAAAACTATTTTAGGTGAAATAGGTATAAGGTCCATTAGAGATCGTCACCATGACAGTTTTGAACATTGACCACTTGACAATTATGAAAACATTTCATAATTATCTAACAACCTTGCTACTTTCACCAACTTAGTGACATGTACATGACATGTGTCTTCTCATAAGTTGAGCTTTTATAATTTGGTTGAATTCTACTTGACAAAATTATGAAAAAAATCAGTTGAAGTCAATTTGAATTCAATTCAATCAAATTCAATTAAATTCAAATTTCAATAAAAACACCAACCATTTTGAATCCAAAGGAAAAAAATAAAAATCAATTCAATTCACTTTAATTTTAAAAATTAAATTAGATCTAAGCTTAATTGAATTCAAATTCAATTGAGTCACATTCAATTCAAGTTGCATTATGCAAATTCATTCAATATTAAATAATTCAAATCAAACTTAATTTTTACAAAATCAATTCAACATCGTTGGTAGTGTGTAGTATTGTGGAGTCCAAGTTATAAATATGTTGAATACATACAAAATAATCATAAATCAGAGACTTCAAATGCCTATTCATTAACAAGTTTATTACTGTTCCTACCAAACTTTGTCTAAAAATATATGTACAATTTATATTGGTGAAACAACCTTTTAAAATGTTATATTATAGTTTCAGATTCCTACATACTTAATATGTATTGAAAACTTCAAAATTTTCTGAATTTTTTTGACATATCAAGGGAATTTTCTCAAACTTTTCAACATTGCAAATTTTAATTAGTTTGTGTCAAATCTGACATCAACCTAGGGTATTATGATTCTAAGCTGTAAGCTCCCACTACCTGAGGAAGCAAACTTTTTGGGCCTTGGGTGAACCAACACCCACACTAGTACCATAGTAAAAACCACAAAATCCATTTAAATTGCTTTAAAATATTACAGTTATCCCATGCATGCTCTAAGTCAGGGGCCCGAGTCCAAATCTTACATTTTCTGGGCTTAACATGACCACTAACAAGAGGCCTGACTCAAAAAGGTGAAGGTACCAAACCCTAAACCCTGGCCTACTTTTAGGTCCTTCTTTCTGGCAACGTAGTCTTGGAAGTAGACTTGCATGATCCCAGGACTTATCCTTTCTGGAGTACTGTAGGCTTGTAAATGCCATCACTGGGGCCAATGATAGTGGCCAACTGATCAAAAGAGGTCATTACTTTAAATTGGGCCTTGTGCTAAGCGCCTGGACTTGTCTTTGGGTCCTGTTAGTTATGCAGGTGTTGGACTTGTAATGGACACCTAAACATTACAAGTCCTAAAAAACATGCGTGACATGGGTCCAAAGTGTGTTGACATCATCCATCTCTTTTAAGTAAAAGATGATGCATCAGGCCAAAAGGGCAGACAAGGAGAAAAATGAAGCTGTTTTATACTGCCTGCAATGCAACTATGTGCACACATATATAATGAGATCTGGTTGTCTAGAGAATGAACAAACTCTTCATTTAGAGATATAGAGTTCTTGATCTCCATCCATTCAAATTTTTTTTATGCTTGATGCTGGTATAAGCACAGACTATTGTACACCAACTTTCTGGAGCTCTATGGACCAGGTAACTAACTGGCAAGAGGTTGCTGGTCATTCCATGTGCTCCAGCATACGTCATGGAAGTCAGCTTATCAGGGAAGAGAAGTGTAGGCAAATGCGAGCAGGAAGGAGAATATGTGATATGACTGGGGAGCTCTTGTCCAATGGCGAGACTATGTACAAACTTGTCCAATCTGTGCTTTTCAAAATGTGAGAAGATAATGTTCTTGGTTTCCATATGACCCATTTCTGTCCTCCTCTTGGCCACTACAATATGTTGTATTCAATATGGATTCTCTTATTCCCCCTCTTCCCACATTGTTCAGGTATGAACCAGTGTGGGGTGGGGTATGATTTTTGTAATACCTGCCAGTTCTGGGTATTTAAAAAGATTCAGAATCAGAGAACTCCCAGAGTTCTAGGTATTTGAAAATTTTCAGGATCAAAGAACTCCCGGTTCTGGGTATTTGAAATATTTCAGAATCAAAGAACCATTGGGTTTCATGAAAGAGCTGGCAGAGTCCCAACCACTTTAGGTGGACATTTGATTTTTTTAATAATCACGGTTATCAACTTTGATACTCAGCTTGATACCCAATGAAGGTTTGATGCAATTTCTAATACCCACCCCACCTCTGGTATGAACCATGAACCCTAAGTATGCCACCCATAGTGTTATTTTTTTAGTAATCACAATGATGGGTTACACAATCAAGCTGTACTCTCATAATGTTTAAATGACCTGGAATTAGTTTGCTTGTTCACATCGGATTATCACATAAAAGAACAACCATGAGACAACATTTGTGAATCCCTAATGTGATGAGATTGAACATTGTGGACCATCTGCGTGTGTAGGGATCAATGTGTTAATGGATGCAAAACATGAAGGTAGAGATGAGCAAGGCATGTATGTACATGTGGTTGAGGATCTAATGGAGTGGGAAGAACCAACTTGGGGTAGTGTGAACTAGAGGTTTGTCTTTGTAGATTCCTTTGAGCCATTGTGTGTTGGTGAGTCATAAATATCTTGTGGATATGTTAGACAACTCAGTTGTGATTGCTGATTTGTAAATCATTTATAATGTGTGGTGTGCACCAATTTAAGATATGGGTTCATGCATGTAAATTGTACAATTTAGGGACTGAATATCATAGGAAATTCTTGTGTTGATTAACCTTTTTTTTCTTTTTGGGTACCAAAATTAAAATTTATAAGTGTGACATGTGCTGTTGAGCACATATTGTAACATAGTATTACAACATACATTCACTGTTGAACCATTAAATAAGGCCAATTCAAAAGTTGAACAAAATTTATTCAAAATTCAATAACTCTCACACCATAGGTTTGAAAATTACAAAATCACCTTTGTGAACTGGTACTCATAAAGTGCTTTTCAACAATATCAAGAGTACACCCCCCAAATTTCCCTAAAATTTTAAAATTTTACTGAATTTTTAGTGATGAAAATACACAAATTTTTACACTCCTACATCGCGTCTAAAAATTATGAAATCACCTTGGTCCACCCCTACTCATTGAGGCTGGGATAAAATGCACAAATAATTGGATATAATAATATGCTCTTAAAGGTTACAAATTATTATTATTCTCTGAATTTATCCAGAGTCTATGATTTCAAGTATCGTATATTTGTGCACCCTAATTTTTGAAAAGACACATTTGGACTTAATTACACGGCAAAAGATGCACTGTTTGATTTTCATTTTTTTCAAAACTTCTATAGCAAAATCGGAAAACACAGACAGAAACAAACGAGGATTAAAGCAAAGTTTGCTTTTAAGCCACGACTTTGTTCCAGAAATCGATTTCCTTTGGAGTCATACATAGAAGGTAATGGCGAGAAACCGTGTGGGAACATGAACAACGATGACGCATCAATTGCGACGATTCCGCGTTGGTGACATCTAGAAATTCGGGGGTTATTGTTACCTTTGATCGATTACGTGCGGTCAGACTTTGAGGATTTAGGCAGGATCTTTGCTCCTTAATGATGCATCTTCTTCGCTCTTTGCACTAAGTAGTCCTACCTATTCTACCAAAAAATACAGCAACAATTGGACATTGTTCACGACTTTCTTGCTTTCCATGCTTGTCTTCATTATAATTTATACATCATCTCAGGGTTATTTGCAAATTTGAAACTGAAGGCAACAAACAAATATGATCCATATTTTGTTGCTTCTGCACAAAACATCTTCTAAAACAAGCTTTTTGCAACAAGAGTGTCCATCGCCTTCTCTCCAAGAACAACAGATCAAACATCACAGTTTCCACACAACATGTAAAGGTAATGTACTATGATCCCATTCTCCTGACTCCATTTGCAAGTACATACATACATAACCAATTCCAAAAGCTTCTCTGATGATGAGAGTGTGTTGTTGCCGATACTTGTAAGTACAGAAAGACCCACATGGAGCAAAGTTATGCCACCAAGTGGAGAGTCATCTGTTATAACATCAGCCAAAACCCATGTTCTCATATGCAAACATTCTGAAAGAACCTACAAAAAACAAAAGGTCAAATGTATGGCAGCCTGCAAGCAACAAACGATTCTCCTACTACACAATAATCACGTGGGCACCATCATGCCTGTGCTGCAAGCCAATCTCAGAATTGGGCATGCTACTACTTGCGAAGAAGGAAAGGTTTCAATATAAGAAACCCAAAAGTCCACCCACAAAAAACTTCTAAGAGTGTTATATAACAGCAACCATGGTTTACAGCCATTCCAAATCTCTCGCAAAAAAATGTAAGGCCATTCCTTGCATTAAGGTAGGTACTGATTCTTTCATCATTCTCTATTGCACTGCAATCAACACAAGAATTGATCAAGAATTCAATCAATATTATCATCCCAGAAAGTTATTCCAAACTTTCAACGGATCAATAGTTTTCTTGAATTCCAAGGCTAGGAAATCCACGTGAATGTCTAGAATATGATGATACGTATATCTTTGAACAAAGGGCAGTGTTGAGGCAGCAATAGATATCGAGGAATGTATCATGAAACAAAAAAACTAAGTACCCATTAGAGCTGCACAATGTAATCAGATCATCGGAGTTTCTTTTTGTGACTCCTAAGTTAGCTTCCTTGTCAGAAATCAGTTCCTTCAAATCTGTCATAGTTGCATCAACATGAGCGGAGTACAGGGCTTTTTTTCAGGCCCAATTCCACAGCAGTAGCAACTGATTCTTCTTCCCCAACCACCATGAATTGAGTCATCTTCCTCCAAAGCTTGCACACCCAGACTGATTTCCAGCATTCAGTTGTTCAATGTAGGTTTGGACATACTCCTCCTCCACCTACTTAGTGTTGTTGCAACTCATCATTTAGCATCAAAAAACCTCAAACATGGTCTGGGTCATTGTCAGCTGCACTCTCAACATCTGCCTCTCGATTTTATGTTGCATTTCTGGAAGCAACAGGAAGACGAGTGTTCTTCGCCTTCTTGCCACATGACACACCATTCAACTGCACATCGAGGAAAACCAATCAAAGCTCCATAAATCGAGCTGTTTTTCCCACTCTATAAAAGAAACCCAATACAGATAAAAACAACATAAAAACCAAAATCACCTCAACAAGCATAAATGATGCGCAAAGGATCACGAGAATGTGATGAAGAAGCTAGAAGATGTGCGCGCCAACCCCAGCGGCAAGCTGGAAGAGAAAGCTTTGGATCCCACCATCGCCGCTATGAAGTTCGGTGTGTACTACCCGGAAATGCAGAATTGCATACCCTAATTCCATTTGACCACAAATCTGTTTTTTCCCAATTTTGAAATCAATTAAAAATACAATTAAAATTTGAAATTGCCAGATTTAGACGATACGTTCTAGCGTGTCTGCCTTCGTTTCTGACGTCTAGACAAATTTGGCTAAATCCTCCTGTGGATGATCGCCAGCCAGCATTTTTTTTGGGCTGACTATCTGTAGCCGGAAATCTATATTAAAATTAATTTAGTACCATAGTCAAGTTTTCTTAAAACTTTCAATAGCCATAATTTGAAAATATATATATACAAAAAATCGCCAGATTTCTTTACATGGTTCAAGTAGGGTATGCCGAATAAAAAGGGGATGTTCAAAAAAATTATTTTCATATTTAGCTTGTAGCTAAATTTGGCTAAATCCTCCAGTTGATCATTACCACTTTGGCTACATTAGAAAATTGACCAAAAGAACATCATTGCCAATCCACCTACCTCACAAATAATTTTAAAAAATTTAATTATGTTATCTTGAAATGAACATGTAAGTAACTATATATTTTTTAGAATTTAATTTTTATGTGTGCACTTGTGTTTTTTGTCCTTTTTTTCCCCCTTTTTTTTTTCCTTTTTTGGCAATGGTTGGTTTTTAGGTGTGGTACGTAGGTACAGCTCTTGATGGATGATTGGATGGTTGATGGTCATTATCTTCGATTGTCAACAATGGGTTGGATATGCTGATAGCTATTCTTTAGATTTATTGAGAGTCTATGATTTCAAGTTGCTCGTATGGATGAAAATAGGTGATATTTTAAGATTATAAAAAGATATTTATCAACAACATACTTATGAAAAGTAACAATAGATCAAAAGAGCATGATGAGTAAATTAAAAAATATATATGAAATTATTTTCAAATTGAAGAAAAGTGTTTTTTTAGCACCGTGCTCAAAATCATATCTTTTGTTCAAAGTTGCATATCAGAAGTTTATATCTTTGACTCAATGGGATAGAAAATTTAAGTTGTATTTTGAAAGTTTTGACTAAAAACTTTGATAACTTATTCTAATGATGAGTCAATTAAAAAGACTTATTGCTAAGATGCTTAGTTATGATGTATACTTATGCTTTGAATTGAAATACTTGCATGCAAAAATCATGACATGATCCTTTCAGATTGTTTTTTTATTATTAATATATATATATTTTCAATCCAGAGCTCTTTCCTCAGTCAGGAGGTTCTAAGTAAAGGATGTTCAAATTTAATGAGGATTATTCGTGCTTAGGCCAATGTATGTGCAAAATTCAAAAGGTGGTATCCTATAAATAGGTTACATAAGATAATAAATTTAAACTCTAAACTACCACCTGAATTGAATTCCCACTCAAAGAGGTCCTCCATGTCTTCACAATTATTGACCTTCATGAAAGGCCCCATACTTGGAGTGCAAGAGATATGATGGAATCTCAATACATACCCAAATTGAAGGCAACACTATGGGTGAAAAGGGGTAGCAGGAACCATTGTGCGGTAGGTAAAGCCCCATCCATGATTGGGGCATTACTGAAATAAGGGACCCCAAGGTGGGAGCCAAGGGTGTTCCTGAATTTCAATAACGGGCCCAGTCCATGGGCTTTATGAAATTCGGGCATGCTTTGAAAAAAAAGGGGTTTGATTTGTGTATGACAAATCTATGGACATATTTGACAAACACTTTTGACAATTGAAGCTTCAAGATGATTGAGTCTACCTATATAATGGATGGGTGCATGAAGCTTGAGGCAATTAGTCATTTGATATGTGGTTAAATAATTGCTTCAATCCATCATGAACATTTAGGCAAATATTTAAACCGTAATGTCAAGTGAGAAGACTATTTCATCTTGAGCAATAGGACTTCAATACATGTTTGGCTTATGCCAAATCTCCATAGGGTGAATTGCTCTGGCATGTCAAGTGAATTAACCCCATATTGCATGTTGGATTGGACTTCTGAAAATTAGACTTAAACTATTGTGTGTCCTCATACTCAATGGTTTCCAAGCATTGGAATAACATGAATATCAGGTACCTGTGAGACAAAACTTGGTTATAGCACTTCATTCTATTTTCAAAATTTTCATTATTTCAATTACTCAAGGTTCTCTTGGTTTAAAAAAAAAAAGTCCAATCGCTATATTCATGATACCATAGTACCAGGGCAGCTTCAACACATCTCTGTTGAATAAATAATAAATTATGGTCCCAAATAGAATACTCTCAAAGATTTTTTAATTTTCTTCTCAATTTCTGTTTTTTCAAAAAAAAATAATGAAAATTTAATCATTTCTGAAAATAGTATAATTAGTGTGGAAGCTGCCAAGGTACTATGGTTCGTGTGAGACAATATTTTGTGAAATGTAGCTTATAGTGTTAATGCACTAATATACAAAGGGTTTCAAATAGGATCGTGTCTAGGTGTGTAGAAAAAATGTTACGGCCAATGAAATTGCTGGATTTAGTGAGCTGAATTATTTTTCTTAGTAATCTTGAAGGAACTAATAGTTAAATGTGTGGGAAGGTTTGGGAGGTCTGTGAGGATTGTAGAGGATCAATGAAATGCTAGAAAAGGACCATTTTTTTCAATGTTCAATAGAATAAGGTTGTGTGTAGGCCTAAGATTTTATTTGTAAGCAAATGAGATTGTTAGATTTGGTGGTCTAAATTAGTTTTTTAAATTATTCTTGAGTCAACTAACAATCAGTGTGTATAGCTAGATATTTCAAACAAGGTTTAGCACATTACTTGTGCACTTTGTTTTTATTATTTGTTAACACAAAAATGTACTCAACATTTGTCTACCACCTATGTAGGTGATGACACAATTGTTATGCACAAACATACAACCAAAAGAAGAAAAATACTCAAGTTTCATGATGTCGTTCAACTTATGCATAACAATCGATTATTGTACCAATTCTTTGTTGTATTATGTGAGCCATTACCTTGAACAAGTGCACCATCCATTGGGAACATGATATTGTACCTACGATTGTTGTTCGATTCAAAGTAATTCATGAGAGGATTTTGTCATAAAAACAAAAAATCATTTGCTACTTCTTGCCAAAATCCATGGGAATTGAACTCTCATTTTCTTCCAGGGTTTTCAATATTCCAACCAATGGGATAACATTACAAACACAAAAATATAAGAAGCATTTTAAATAATTATTCTTTAATTGTAAGAATTTTAAAAATAAAAATTGAGATTGCCAAACCTCATTTTCTCAAATAAATAAATATTTCAACATCACATTACCAAACATGAATCATAAGTACAGTATGGATTATGTGTGGATTAATTGCAACAAGGTTACTAAGGTTCCAATACTGAACTAACACGCGCCAATGCACCATACACAATGCCTAATGTGTGTGGATAGGAAACATTTGTTTGTTGTATTCTAGTCCCACAATTAACCACAATGATTAACAATGTACTAGTTGTTCACATGCATTCACCTACTTAATAACTACCAATTGCCTTAGCAACTTACCTACTTACATAATAATTATTTAACATCATTTCACACTTGTTATTAAACTATCACAAATGACTAAAAATGGTAGTTAATTAATGAAAAAGGTGATTAATTAATTCATTTAAAAAGTAACTAATTAGTTTTGTTATTTTAATTTAGAAAAAATTCATTATCTTTGTTCACATATGTCACACCCATTTAGGTTGGTGACATATTAACTATTAGTTGGGTTATTGCGATTCACAATGACCTCAAAAATGATATGATTTCATCATATGCCTTGAGGAGATGAGTGTACAAAAAAAAAGGGGAGATTGCTCAAAGATCATGGCAATGGCAAACATGATTAACGATGAGGGATTTATTAGTAAATGAATGGCTTGAAAAGTAAGCCCTAGGGATTGGTTAGCATGGTGTTTCTAAAGACAATGAACAAGCCATGAGAAGTGATAAGTTTGATAGCATGGAGTTTCCGGAATCACAATTGCCAACACTAGACTACAAAAAGTTCACATTGGCCTACACACATTTAATGCATGTTATAATCAAACACACATACACAAAAAGGATCTATGACATAATGTATTACATTAATGATCTTTGGTAGCATGTGGTGGTGAAGATCTAAAAAGCTATGTAGCATATGGTGATGCTTGTTATGATCAACAAGAGTTTTTTTGCCATTGGTGACAATTATTAGCAAGCTTTGAATCATGGGAAAGCTTGTCATTTTGATGATATTCCTAGATGTGGATGTACAAAGTAATGAAGGTTTTAGAAACCTTTCAATGTTGCAAGTGAACACATAATCTTTCCAACTATTGTTTTGTTCTTCTCATAGGTTGATCATTTTTTTTATTAAAGGTACATCCACATTTGCTAATAATGCCAATGATAAGTTGTCGAAATGCAATCTTTGTTCAAACATCACATTGGTTTTTTAATAAATTGTTGATGTGTCAAGGGTTATCACTAAGGTTATCACCCGCTAATAGTGAAAATGGTAAACTAACAACAGGTCAATAATTTTTTTTTAATATGTAGATTCTTATTCAAAATTGTGGTTGGCAAGTTATTGATCTAAAACTTAAAATAATAACATATTAATCCACTATAAGCTCCCTTCCATCCTCTTAAACAACTCCGTTGTGCATGCCTAACTCCATTGCCATCAACTTTTGTTGCGGAGCTTTAGACCTGATGTGATGATGGAAGATCATTAATTGCAAAATTCTGCAAGATCAAGAAGAGGGAGAAGCAATGGAAGTGGAAGGGGGGGACCATCTCATCAAGTGCAATTGAAAGCATCTCCAATAGTGGGAGTTAATGCAACATTGGGAACACATGCAACATCACAAGGAACACCGGATGCAAGAACAACTATAGCATTGAAGGCAAACACAAGACTGGGAGTAACATCAAACATAGATCCTAGACCTTTTCACCAACAACAAAATAATTGGGATTACTATAAAGTTTTATCTTTAATTTGATGCAAAATAGGAGCACATTGCTTTGAGAAAATTGGTTGATCCTCGCTTTCACATGGTACTTGCCACATAGAAGCATGATAAGATTATTGATGAACTATAAAGATCACAAAGTTGAAAGTCCTTCACAATGGAGAAATGTGCAAAGATAATGGAATGGTCTAAATTCTAACTACAAAAAAATCATAGAGTATAATGCAAGGACTAACCATCACATTCAATTTTGCAATCTCACAACTAAAAAACACAATCATCATCATTTTCCTAAATAGTTTAACCAAGAATTTTATGAAGCTCAAATTTTGCACCATAATCATGGTTGATCCAATCTTACGTTTGCAAAACCAATTGAAAGAATAACAACAAAAGAGAAAACCACAATGACGCATTGCAACAAAACCAAAAGTAAAGCTTTGCAATCTCAAAGATCATAGCAAGAAATGAAAGTAAAATTTGCCCTCCTTCTATGATGATTGAACAAATACAATTCAAGAACGAAAATGCACATACATAGTGATGATGAAGTTTTTGGGCTTTAAAGCTTTTGGCCATGCAACTTCATCATTAATCATTGTTTTTTTCTTGGCGAAAATGAACTTGTGATTTTAGAGGTTTTCAATTGCCGGAAATGAGAAAATAAAATAAAATAAATGGCGAGATTAAATTACAATGGTTTTTAGAATGTAGCCAAATATATTGAAAGATAACCACCAATTTGCATTTCATATATGGTTAATAGCCATTTTAGGTTAAATCTTTGGCATCATTAAAAGAATCCTAAATAAAATACTATAATGATGATTGGATTTTGGAAGGGAACACACTATACGTGGCGACAAATAATAGGTTTAACCTTTTGATGCGACCTTTAACAACTATAAAACTTTTGATTATGATGAGGTTACTTACCTAAATGGGAGCACCATATGTGAACATGAGTAATAGACAAATAATTTAATGGAGTTAGTAAGTTTCAAAACTTATTAATTAACTAACATTTTCCCTTGTTATTAATAATGCATCAACAAATGTGAAGTGGCCTTAATGAAGCTTAATTTCAAAACAATGGTGCACATAGGATGGATAGTGTGAAGCTCATGCATGTTAAACAGAGCTCATATGATGTGAAGCTTGTGCACACAAAAGAAGGTTTGGCATGGAGGAGACATGGCAATGCATTAGTAGTCTACCACCCTAGGTGCAAGATTGATAGTTTTCCAACCAAGATAGGTTTGAAAATGTAGAAGATTATATTGAAACTTTAGTAGTTTACCATTTTCGCTATCATTTGGTGATAGTGTTATTGATAACTTGCAACATCACTATGCTCTATTTGCCAAAAAAAGTGTCTTATATTTTGATCAGAGGTTGCAAATTGTTAAGTTTCATCTGCATTACTAGCAAGTGTGAACTGACTTTTATATACCTTAATTACTTACCTTTCATACACACCCAGATGCACAGGTATGTAGTTACATAGTCACCGAGCTAGTGTGAGGTGAAAGTATGAGAGTCTATACGATAGATTAGCAAGGTAGTTCATCCACAACTGAGTCACAAGGGGTTTCCAAGGGATGGTACACTGATAGGGTGGTTGCTGGGTCACATAATCCAAAATCAGAGTACCGAAACAACACAATTTTCAAGGTCTTTTAGTTTTTTATACACATTCAAATTTCATTCATTCACAACTTTACCAAGTCTCCACCACCATAGAAGAAGTTAACCAAAGAAAATTAGATTGCATGGAAGTTTCTTGGCATGGAAGTTAACCAAACAAATAAATCCATCCAAGTCAACCAAGAAAATAAAATTACATCAAAAGTAACCAATAATTTTTTTTAAAAAAGAAAAATTGGAGGAAACCCACAAGGGGAAGAGCCAAAAAACAAGGCATCAAAAAAAAAGCAAACCCTAAAACCTGGCCCCCCCTCCTTTTACCAAGTGGCAAGAAGATGTCAAAAATGGGCCCCAAATTAGTTTTCAATTAAAAAAATTAACCCACCACAAACTTGATAAGGTTCTTAAATACTAAAAGTGTTAATAATAAACTCAGTCAACTTCAAGGAAACTTCCTCCCTTGGACCACATAGGTAACTGTTTATCTGGAGCAGGGTTTCCTTTCTTTTTCTATTTTTTGATATCGAGAATTTGGCGAAATTTTCAAATAATTAGCAAAAATTAGTGTAATTTACACTATAAAACAAGAATTGTCTTTTTTGGGGGGATAAAATTTGTGCGAAGAAAATAATGATATGGAGCAGTGTTTTTCTTCTCTTTTGGCAGAATTTCATAGCGCAGGGACAAATAAATAAATAAAAAGCAGCGACCCCGTCAAAGAACGGGTGACGTCGCGGACCCGGTCAAAGAACGGGTGAGCTGATTCGTCTTTTGTGCTGTGTGCGCGCTCGCTGTGTTCGCGCGTGTTCGTCGCTGAAGCATTTGTGCATAGGACTCAACAGCTTCAGCTTTCTTCCCGCCCCGGTTTTTTGGTCTGGAGCCCAGGTGGAGAACAGAGCAGCTGAGAGGCTTGGTGAAGTTGCAAAGAGTCAGACAGGGATTTGGAATTTTTTTGGGGGGTTTTGCTCTGGGGAGGGAAGGGGGCGGCTAGGGGGTAATGGATAGCGGGAGTTTAGATGATATCATAGCTAGGTTGTTGGACGTGAGGAGTGGAAGGCCCGGGAAGCAAGTGCAGTTGTCGGAGGCAGAGATTCGGCAGCTTTGTGTCACGTCGAAGGATATCTTCTTGACTCAGCCTAACCTTCTGGAGCTTGAAGCGCCTATCAAGATATGCGGTAATAATAATAATACTTCTTCTCTACTTTTTTCTGTTCTTTTCTTTGTTCAGACTTTCTTGTTTCTTTCTCTCTTGCTTGTTCCTCTTCGCATTTTTGGTTTACCTGCTTCTTGTTGCGGTCGAGAAAAAACACAAGATTGGACGATCTCGTCGCAGTTGATCCACAGAGCGCGCAAAACAGAACGGTCTTGTTTTGTTTTGATTTTTGAAGTAGGGATGTGCCGTTAGCCACCCGCTCAACCTCGAATATCTAGAGTCTCGTCCAGACGTGTTGAAAGCACACTAGTTCACAACAGGAAAGGTGGAAAGGAGATGTCATTTCGTCTGCAGAACTAATAATATGATGAACCTAGGTTGTTGTTGTAGTTTTCGTCGTCGTCTTCGTCGTCGTTTGCAGCAGATATTTTGCCGGCTTACTTAGCAGGACGGAAGGAAGGAAATTCTAACTCTAGGACTTCTACTATGCTTTTGAACTTTAGATAGTTTAGGTCTTTTGGAAATTGAGCTCATGAGTAGTAGTTCTTGTAAGGATTTTACACATCATTTGAGGATTTCCCGATCACCGAGTAATCAAATTGTTGATATTGCTCTTGCATGCCTATCTATAGCTTAGCGGATGGTTTTGGAAAGTAAGCTTCTGTGTGTGTCTTTGCAAAGAATCAGTCATACTTCTGTTGAATTTTATGCTTGATGGTGCATTCATAGTAATTCTCCCACCATCATCATGGTAATGCATCTAATCAATGATGTGTTGCATTTGTAGCACCTATGCATTCATTCAACTCTATGATGGACTTCACTCCCTGTGGCATCTTCTTCTTCTTCACCAGTTCAAACCTTCATACTGATGGAGGTTGAAGCTGAATTTGCAGATATGGACTAATCTTTGGAGTTCATATGCCTCATGTGGAATTCAATATTCTGGTGGATACTGCCAAATTTGGAGGAGTCTTTAATAGTTTGTTTGTATTATTCTCAAGGATTTTCTAGCTCAAAAGAGTTGTTGAGTCACATGTCAAGCTTAATTAGTCTTTTTGAAGAGAGAGGAAAGGTCACTCTTCACCATTTTTATTACTATGAACCAGAGGTTTGCATAACAAAAGAAAGATGTCTGTTTGGTGTTTCTGACTTCCAAATCTTCTTCAGAATGACATTTCAAGTGGTTCTTAATTCTGAAGGGGGATCTTTTCAGAGCCCACTTTGTAGTCAGAAGATCATGCTCTTGAAGTTTCACTGTCATGTTTCTCTCATTTTCTTCCTCTTTAGTTGTTTGGTTCTTTTTGGGGTGTTTCCCTTTTGTGGTCCCCCTTCTTCCTGGCTTTCCTTTGTCATCATCATCTCCCTATCTTTCATGTTACATTGAGCTAGCCAGTATCCGGACTTTGTCCTCCTGTGATAGAAACTCAGTACTTTGGTTAATGTATTGCACTGGCCTCCACAACCCAGTGCCAGGAACTAATGAAGTTAGTGGGAATGCTCTGGTGGCTAATCAACACCTTAAATGTCACCGAACAGGTGTGTCTGTCACTGTAATTCTCACTTCTCCCCAGTTTTTTCCCATTTTTCAGGGCTTGGTCTCCTCTTTTTCCTGTTCACTGATTTGTCGTTAGAATTGAAATTTTTGTAGTCTTATTATTGTGCTATGTCTCAGTTCTATTCTTGACTTAAATTGTAAGTATGCTGAAGTTCTCAAACTTTGAAGATACATGAACTATGCATCAGCACCCATGTGATTTTAGCCCATGTGGCTTTGTGAGTTGTCAGGTTCTGTGCAACAGAGGGTTTTCACCAATTTGTGCAAATGTAAAGGTTCTGCTCAGCTGTAACAAGGAAATATAGTCTAACAGAGTGTTTGGGGTTCTTAGTTGGATTGTGTTATTTGTGTTGAAGGCAATACCAAGGGGCTTGATGGATGAGGGTTGTGAGGTTGCAGGTGACATTCATGGACAGTATTCAGACCTGTTAAGGCTTTTCGAGTATGGTGGCTTCCCACCAGAATCTAATTACTTGTTCTTAGGAGACTATGTTGATCGTGGAAAACAGAGCCTAGAGACCATATGCCTTTTACTTGCCTATAAGATTAAGTACCCAGAAAACTTCTTCTTGTTAAGGGGAAACCATGAATGTGCATCAATCAATCGGATATATGGTTTTTATGATGAGTGTAAACGTCGATTCAATATCCGGCTATGGAAGACATTCACAGATTGCTTCAACTGCTTACCAGTTGCTGCCCTGATTGAGGAGAGGATTGTGTGCATGCATGGAGGACTTTCTCCTGAACTCAAGAGCCTGGATCAGATAAAAAAAATTCCAAGGCCTACAGACGTACCAGATGCAGGTTTATTGTGTGACCTGCTATGGGCAGACCCTGATAAAGACGTCCAAGGTTGGGGTGAGAATGACAGAGGTGTCTCACATACTTTTGGCCCAGACACTGTCTCTGAGTTTCTTCAAAAGCATGATTTGGATCTCATCTGCCGAGCACACCAGGTAGAGCTCCTGACAGTGACTGGTCTCAAAGCTGATGTCCAATTTGACTTTAGGGAGCCTTTTTTTTATTGAGTGTTTTGTGCAAAATTTGACATAGTGGGCATGATGCAGGTTGTGGAGGATGGATATGAGTTTTTTGCTAAGCGACAGCTTGTCACCATATTCTCAGCCCCAAACTACTGCGGTGAATTTGACAATGCTGGAGCTATGATGAGTGTGGATGACACTCTAATGTGCTCTTTCCAAATTTTAAAACCCGCTGAGAAGAAGCAAAAATTTGCCACATATGCCAATGGCACAAGACCTGGCACTCCTCCACGTACTGTGAAGGTTGGGTTTTCCCTGGCAGGGCTGTTTGGGTAGACACACAACTATCCTCCACTACTATCTACACTTGTAACAAGCCTAGATCGATCCTTGACATCAGCCACATTTTCTTTGTTTTTGCCAACACCAGTAGTGTTGCCAACTTTTGGTGAAAGGACATTGACTATTGCTTAGCATGACCCAGCATAGTGACCTTTTGTCAGCTGTATATATTTAAATTGTCATAACTGAAGGCTAGAGAACTTATGGGAATAGTGCAATGATGCAATTTTTTGCTGGTGACCTAAACATTGATCTCAAGTTCCAAACCTACTGGAATTTTCTTGATTTTGTGGTGCACTCAAAGGTTAAGGTTTGACAGTCAAGCTTGTGCCAGTTTTGGTGACCATGAAGCTTGTCTTTAGGTACTTTTATGGACAATAGGAGGTTGAGTACAGAGGCATTTGCTGCTTACTTTGTTATGTCTTGCCATTCTCTTTTAGGTTCTGGTGTCCTCTATTATTCTATCAGATAACTGCTGTACATTTCCTCTCCAGGGTTTATTGTATAGTGATTTAACAGCCAAGATGGAAGTTTGCATGATCCTTGCTTTATATTCTCATTCTTTTGTGAACCCATTTTAACTTGGGTAAGATAGCTGGAGATCAAATGCTGGACAGGTCAAGAAGTGCAGACTGTTTGGAATTTGCGGAGGTGGATGGAGCAGGTGTGTTGTATCTGAAAGGATCTTCTCATGTTGTAGGCTGGAGAATCATGGGTGCATCATGAACACAAAGCTGGATGGAGGAGATGTCCAGGTGCAGCTTAGCAGATTGCTGTCAGTAGCTTTGACCTTCAGTGTACACGTCTTTTAAATTGCATTTATCATCCATTTTGCCATGAGTAGTGACCATTTGGCTAGTGTGCAAGCTCTGGAAGATGGTTACATTCAATGGTTGAACCAAGTTCTACATTAACTTCCAGGATCCCCCTTGTTGGGGGATTTTAAAGTAGCTACAATTGATGTTCACAAGCTCACAAGAACTGGCAAGGTGGTTGTGAGGGTCAGAGATAAATGTGTGATCCTAGCTTACTGGTTTTGAAACTGCACCAACAACTCATCAGCCACAAGCTCACAAGAACTGGCAAGTTGGTTGTGAGGGTCAGAGATAAATGTGTATGAATCCTAGCTCACTGATTTGAAACTGCACCAACAACTCATCAGCCAACAACAGAAAACTGCATGAAAGTCTGTTGATGAGCTTGGGAGATACCATCAGTTGCACTATCTGGGTAGCAAATCTCCAATCAGATTCTGTGGGGAAGGTGAGGTGTCTGCAACAACACTGGATCCAGAGGTTGAGATCATGACCAACCACTTGAAAGCAATGATGCTGGTAAGATATCTCTAATCAAAAGTTATGATAAGATCATTGGGATTCACACACCAAAAATTAAAGGGGTGCTCCAGGGTACAAAGTAAGGTTTTGTGAAAAATATTGTTTGGCTTTCAATTACCAGTTCTGCAGCACTTGCAACCAAGCACACTTGCAGTCAAAATAGTCTCATCAAAATAGTCTCATGGACCAAACAGGAATATGCAAGGACTGGACCTGACAAAGTGAATCAGATCATGAAGCTCTGCAGCTCCAGGGAGGGACATAAATGAAATGCAACAAAATCTTAGTATAAGGATCTCCAGTTTACTCACAAAAAAGTCAGATAAAAATTGCAAGTAGTCCTAAATGCGCTGCTGACTTGACTTGATAAGAGCTAGTTTCCAGCGCAAGGACACATTAGTCTGCTGGTTTACACCTGCAAGAAATGCACAAGACCAGCTCAAATGTGAAATTTTCTGACTGATTGGATAGAAATGCAAACCCAATGAATGAAGGCTCTGTCTGCTCATGCATTGGTAGATAGTCAATTAGTCTTAAATTCAGAACTTTTTCCCTCAAGGTTGACTAAGAAAATATAGTACCTGTCCAGTTTTTGAATTCTTGGATCTCTATCAACAGCAACTGGGGAACTGAGTCTTCACATTCCTCCCAGAGCTGTCATTTTGTCAAATCCCTTTTCCAAATCATGCTCAATAAACTTCTCAGCCTGTCTGCTCCAAACTCTCATCACCACTTGCCAATTTCAAGTGGGCATCAAGCAAATGCACACACTGTAGTAGTACAACAATCAAGAGTCCTGTGAGATATTTGAGGCTGACTCCCAAACTCCAACTAAAAGTAGCAGCCCATACTGCCAAATCCATGTGTACTTTAGATATAAGATTCAGTACAAGCCAGATATGTATAAGAACACAAAATAGAGAGCCAAGTAAAAGCTGATTATCCATCAGACTAACTCAAGCTCCATTACCAGATCCATGCTACAGAAATTCAGGATTAGTGACAAACACTCCAGGAATAAAGAAAAATACCCCCAAAATTGCCAGATTGCAAGCAGGCATTAATCTAGGCCCAAAACATGAACAAAACAGCAGAAGGATTACTGAATTACAGATTTGTGATGATTACCGAATCATCATCAAAATACAATTTGGGATCAATATTAGTAAAACAGTAGTAAGAGAGAAAGTACCAACCCAAACAGCAATATCACAAGCAATGCAGAAATGTGACAATATAAACAGTATAGGCAAAATTCACGATCAATCCACTACCCAAAGATCCCCATAAAATGTTGAACAGGCACAAACTTGGATAGTGTGACCCAAAATTGATTCTGGTGATATGAAGGTAACAAGGAGGAATCACAACATGATCAACAAGAAGCACAGACTACTGGGATAAAGTGTGACTCTAATGATAGAAAACCTGCAGATCACCAGTTTGAGAAACTTACATTACTGGTAAGATTGTTCTGGAGGAGCAAATTCAAGAACAAACTAAATGCATCTCAAATGCATATTCGTGATGGAACTGCAGAGGCCATATATGCAGACAATTACTGAACCTGAAACTGAGATGAGCACATAGAATGTACTTAATAGTTAGCGACTCAAAATGTGAAACTTAAATGCATTCCTGCCACAGAATTCTTGCAGGCTACTTGGAAGCAAATTGTCCATGACTTTCATACATCTTTCAGGGTATAACATTTTCCTTACCCCTAATTTCTCTAGCAAATGGTCTCCACATCCAATAAGGTACAGATATTTTACATGTCTCTGATGACACCAGCACTTGGCTACAGTTATGGCAAGGTCTGATGACCATTGCTGTGTTGCTTGATCCTTGTGTCTCTTTGATTCCAGTCCTGTGCCTCCTTAATCCTACCTTTTCTGCATGGCTTCAGCCATTGTGCCAATTACATCCACTAGTTTATTAAGGACTTCAACAAGGCCTCGGGATTGCTCTTTCCTTAGTTCCCGGTCTAGACTGAGATGTCGTTGCAGGTCTTGGCTACTCCTTTCCAACACTGAGATTAACTGCTCTTCCATTGACTCCCTTTGTCGTTTCTTTTTCTTTTTCCCCATTGGATAGACTCCTGCCTCGTCATCAGCATCTATCACATGCAAACCATATCACACACCTATCAAACCTCTCAAATGATTCTTACTGTTACCTGGTAATCATTGATTACCACAAGAGCTCATGCGATGGCATGCAGCTACATGGTTATCCTATTCTCATCACCATACAAAGATGTGAATACACATCCCAAACAGGAGTTGGTGGTTCTTAGAGGAATAAAGGCAACAGCTCCTTCTTGCACTATCTTGTTGCACATGATTGTTTAAAAAACTACAGACTGCCTTAAAACAAACAAACAAACAATTAACCTGGATCATGTGCCAGATTTACCTCCATTATCCATCAGCAAATCCTCTTGCATTGGGCCTTCTTGAACTTCGGGGATCAAATCAACTGATTTTTTGTAGCTTGATGGAACATTATCAAAGGCAGCTTTTGGAGCAATGGCAGGTATTCTCCTACAATACATTTCAAGTGCTTCAAAAATATCACGCTCAAAACTTGCTGCCAATTTGTGCTCCCGTCGGAGTTCTGCACTCATGGTCCAGTAGGACCCAACTCCACATAAGTTTTCATGATCCTTGATTTTCTTATAGTCTTTGTACAGGCTGTGCCACCGTTTGCGACATTGGCTCGCGTCTCGGTCCACCCCAAATTGTTTGCAGTACTGGAAAACTGTGACCCACTTGACATCGGATGCTGTATCAATGCCCCGTGCAGTTCCATCCAATGTTTTCTCAATCTCCTTCTTTTTTGCAGCAACCAGGGTTAGGGTTTCATGTTTAGTCCATCGCAAGCCTCTGGGGCCCTTGTCAATTGCCTCCACTTTTTGTGAATCACCACCCTCGCCCGTCATCTGCAGAGAGGCATCCAATAAACCGAAGCTAAGTTTATTATGTACTGTGGATAGCTTCAGAGTCTCTTCAAGAATCTCTGTGGATGCTTAGACCAACAATGAAAACTTGTGGATCATAGCATCATCATAATACTCAACAAAGAAAAAAAATCATCTCTGCTAACACAAATCCAGAACCAAAGAAAAAACCAAAAAATCAATTTGAAGGAAACAAAAACAAACACTCCTAAATAGAGATGACCCATCACAGGTTACACTTGAACAGATTCTATCTGAGAAATAACTCTCAGAAGAGAGAGTCCATACTATGTAAAATTGTGGACCTTGCACAAGAAGCAGCCCAGCAAACTGATATAAAATTCTTCACCACTTCTTAGCTCCATTCAAGGACAAAACAAGAATTGAGAATTCAAGGAACCCCACAATTCAAGAGAACCATGAGTAGTTTTTTAAAAAAATTTAATTCCACAAATTTTTTTCTTTTAAATCACAGAACACTGAAAACAACTTTTACCCACAAGAACTCATCTGAGAGAGAGAATGTCAACAAAAAAAGGGATAAAAACTCTTCTCCAGTGCTTTTGCAACATCAGAAGAAGAACCACTTCAAACACACAGGCAAGAAGATGACGACCCATTTTACAGTAAGACTCAAATCTAAAAAGAGGGAACACAACAACCGAAACAAGATACTACTACAGGAAGACGGATACCGGAAGAGGGTTCTTTTGGAGGGATCTTCTTACAGTGATGATGACGCACTTGCGAGAGCTGCATTCCTGGAGCTTTAGCGCACCAAAAGGAGCTGCTGCTGGTGGGAAGGAAGGAAGGAAGGAAGGAAGGAAAGCGCGACGGATACACGCAGAAGAGAAAGAGCAGGCAAGAGATGAGAGAGAGAAAACAAGGGAAGAAAAAGAAAAGCAGAAAAAAATACCACTTTCAGAAACGCTGTGTTCTGGAAGCGCAGGATGGAACCAATCGCCTACTGCCACGTACTGGTATCTTTCGTCCACTCCCAGCTCTCCCTCCTCCCCCAGTTTCAGATCCCAAGTCGATCCAGGTGCTGGACGAGGTCCTGAACGAGGCCCTAGACGAGATCCTGAGAGAGGTCTTGAACGAGGTCTCTGCTTCAGGAGTCAACTTATGTGTCATGTTCAGAATCTACATTTTGCTTCCCAACTTATGCTTGGAATGTGCCTTACGGAGTGCATTCCGCCTTGTAGTTCAGCACTAGGCTTGACTTGACATCCTAGTTCATCACTAGGGGTAGGCCAAGCCTAGTGATAAAAAAGAGGAGGCAACCGAGCCTATTGACAAACTAGGAGTAGGCCAAGCCTAGTTATTAAATTAGGTGGCAGAATGTGTCCCCTAGGGCACATTCCTTAGCATAATGGTCCAAAGGTAGGTCCTAAAGTGAGGACAAATATAGAACATGAAATATCTCTTGGGCCATCCATGCTAGGTCTAGGTACCTTGTGACCATGTGCCCTCTAGTGTCCACACAATTCTCGGGTACATATTGCCCTTATTTAGGCCACAAGGTATTTCTTTGAGTAAACCTACTAGTATGTAGGTACTACAATTTTGGAGCCAGAATGAACCAGCACCCACCAGCGCACCATCCACAGGATGCCAGCAGATATTACTCAATTGTGGATGAACCTCAACTGAGTTAATATTTGGTTTCAACCTGGTAATGAATTCTGTAGGAAGTAGGTCTCATACATAGGTACAGAAAAAAAAAAGCAAGTGAGCTAACCACCATGGTTAGCTAGCGAACTGGAACCCAACAGAGAACTGTTTCCTGACCAGTTATCATTCATCCTTCATGGTGTGATGGTGGGTGCTGGTTCACTGTGGCCCAATTTTCGAATCATCGAAGTAAACTTTTCCCAAGGCCAAAAATCCAATGCAATTTTGTTCACTGTTTATTTTTCAAGCATTTTTCTTTGTGACATTAGAAATATCCTTCAAGCATTTTCTTTGTGACGTTAGAGATATCCCTTTCAACTGGCGCCTTGTTCGTCACCCTGTCTCATCCTGACTTTAACTATTGACCGTGACTTTAATATTTCCTTAAAAGTTCCCATAAACTGGGACCCAAACTCAAAATACCGGGTGGAAACTGGATCAGTTTTTGAGGGAGTACATGTTTTGCCTACTCGCCTTACCTCCCTAAGGGGTTTCCTTACATTCGTAAGCCTCCTTAGAGCATCTACCTCGGGGATTTATTTCATCTATCTAAAGGGTCTATTTATCCACCTAGGAAGTCTACTTAAAATTAAAAGGTGCAAGCAAGATATTTTGCACATACTTGTTTTTTTTTTAAAACTTGAAAACCAAAAATAATAATTGTATAATTTTTTTAATATTTCAAAATAAATAAATAATTTAATTTTTTTCATGAATATCTTTAGTCTCTTTTTAGTTTCTCAAAGCAATTTGTGTCATATCATTTGAATTTGAAAAAATATCTCAAAAATATCTTCAATAATTACATCATTTTTTAGAGGTCAAAAATGATTTTAATTATTTTAAAACATTCATGAACCAAAAAAATAATAGTAAAATGTTCACCACATCAATATTGAGGTGCATGAGAAAAATTCAAATATTTACAAAAATATTTCATCTATTTTCAAACTATCACAAATTTTAGGTCCAATTCAAATATTTACAAGTAATTGAAAAAAACATGATTATAACAATTTAGCTCTTGAAGTCCATGTAAACAAGAGTTAATAAATAATGTACTCAAAAATAACATTATTATCCCCATAAAATTCATTTACTTGTTAGTCATTTTATTTTAAAATCTCAATATTTTGTCGCTTACACTACTTGTTGTATATATTTTATTATGTTTTCATCGTAAGAACCTACCTAGATGGTTTACCTAGGAGTCTATCTACTTACATATTTAATCATTTGCCTAGGCTACCTACTTTCCTATCTTTGCCCCCATCTTATTTATCGACCTGCTTGCCCACCTATTTAAACTACCTATCATCATACCTAGATTACCTAGACTTTAGCCTACTTACATAAAGACCCAACCACTTAACCTACTATCATACCTAGACTACCTAGACTTTAGCCTACTTCCATGAAGACCCAACCATTTAACCTACCTACTTACATAGGCCACCAACTACCAAATGGCTACAAATACCTATAAAAACTAAAAATTAAATAAATCACCTAATTATCACATTAGCCCAGTTGGGTATCTAATGGGACCAAAAACATTTTGGTAGCAAAATTTTCATTAACAAAAAAAATGAACATCCAAGGCTAAAAATTTGAGCCAGGTCTCCAAAAAACTTCTAATACACCAAGTTCTTTCCTCAAAGATCTTCTTTTCATCATTAGTATCACTAAAGCAAAATCCCTTTATGGATTAATTATTGAAACTTTCTCAAAAGGTGTTTTTTGAATTGTTATTGAGGTTTATCAAAAGGTGTCCTTTTGATTTTTTAATGCATTTTCAAAGGTGCCCTTCAAATTATTTTTGAGAGATTCCTCTAAGTGGGTTTCTAGATTATTTACGGCATTTCCTATTCTTTTCATAGATTGTTATTTAGGGTTAAGCAAAGTTCTTCTTTAGGGTCATTTTCCATCCAATAACAATATGGATGATTTTTCATGCACTTTTAACATTTCTAGCATTTCTGATTCTTTAAGCTCTAATGCATTTAAAATTGAGAAGATTATTGATGACATTGATGTCAAGGCTTTCATGTTCTTTGATGGCTTTTAGATGGCATCAATGTTGATAATTCAACGAAGTTTTTCACAATGAGTGAAATGATGCCAAATGTCAATCAATTGATGACTCAAATGTTGTCATTTGAGATGTGTTGGTGACAATATTTGTGACATTTAAATCATTTTGAACCTTGACCAATTTCATTTAAACCCAATTTAAAAAGTCAATGATGTTAATGGTGCTAACTATCATCAATCATGTGAGATTAAAGTATAACATCAGGTGGCTTTCTAATCGACTGTGTAAGTTGATGCCAAAGCAACACCTTTTTAATTTCATTCCCTACTTCAAGCACCACAATGTGATCATGTATGATGTATTCATGTGAAATCGGTCCAAGCCTTCAATGTGCAACAATGTATTTCTCATTTCATCATGCATTAATGAAGCTTATTGTGAATTAGATTTGATGGCCAACAATTTTAAAAAGGGTTACATTGGCTATTGAAATTTGAGATTGAAGATTTCTTAGGTTACATCAAATTCATTGACAAAACCTTGGCTGAAATACACAAGCCATGGAATAATGTGGCACATCAAATTCAACAATAAAAAGAAACTTCACTTGATGAACAACAGAGTCATTGTTGATGATTAAGGTCTTTTCATCTACATCAACATGAATACCTAAGGTCGCACCATGATGTGACAATATTGCAACACTTTGACATTTATGCCAATTGGTATAACCAAACTGAAATTTTGAAAGTTTGAAAGTTATAACAATCATTTCAAAACTAAAGGTTGAATTTGAAAATTGTTATTTCAATTTGAAATTTTTAAATCATTACTTTATTTTTGAAAATTGGTAATTGAATCTAACTTTTGATTGAATTTGAAAACTTATGTTTTAATTCTGAAAATTGTTGTTTTATTTCTGAAAACTTCTATTTGAACTGAGGAAATTGTTATTTAATTCTAGAAACTATGTTTTGGGAAGGTTTATTTTTGGAAACTTGGACACTTTGGTTTCATTTTTGGAAACTAGTAGTTAAAGACCAAAGATTGTTTTACTTCCCATTTGAACTCATCATCAAATATTACACCCATATTCTTACCTTCTTTGAGGTTTGCAATCTTGGTCTTGTGTTTTTGTTTGGTAATGCCAACTTGGGCCACTAAAAGAACATCTCTAGTCTCACTATTTGACTAAAATTATTTGGCCATGAATGCAAATATTGATAGACTATATGTGTAACATTTTAGCCTTGGAAATGAGTTTTTAAAACTTTTTGATGGATACATTTATGAAGGATTGCTACCAAGTTTTAAAACATTCTTAGAAATGTGGCCGTTAGTGGCCATCAATTGGGCTAAAACTTTGTCACATTGGAAAGTAGCCTTCTCCAAATCTTCTTCATTGGAAATCCTTGTTTTTAATTCCTTTAACATCTCCTATTGGCCCTTTAATGTCTCTTCTTGGAATGGGGAGTCCAAGTACTATGCCTAATAAGAAGCATGCATGCTCTTCCACATTGCAATAAGAATTAATCAGATCATATGTTTTATCCCCTTACTATATTACCCAAAATGTATATGGTATGCAATTACCATGGTGCTAAGGTGTAAGGATTTCACAAATGGTCTATGGGTTGGTTCCTTCCATGCCTCCTTTGGCTTTTAGTGTGTTGTTGGTTCCAAATGTTGTAGTTGAACTCTTATAGAAATGTGTGACAATCATTTGGTGCAACTCCGTGAAAAAATTAGGATACGCTATACTTGATGGACTACCAAAGAGAAGGTAAGAGCAATTTTTTTGGGGAAAAAAATGAATTTGAAATGGGTTGCCAAAGAAAGAAAAATATTCTGAAAACGTTTGAAAAAGAGGTTATTGGTCTAAAATGGATTGCCATATAAAAATAAATACTGTAAATTTTTTGAAAAAAGGGTTTAAAATGGACTCTCAAATAGAAATAGAAAGAAAAAAAAATTATGAGGAAGGCTATGGGTCTAAAATGGATAGCCACCCAAAAAAAAGATTTTTTTTTTTGGCAAGGGTTTGTGAAGGTTGATTAAAAATAGAATAACCATTTGTACAATTTTCAACAAATGAACAAAAAAATTGCAATCACATTTCACAAAAATAATGAAAGTTTTGGCAATTACATGAAGTCATTTCCATACTTGCCTATCTAGGGATCTTTAAACCACTCCAAACATAATCGAAAGATCTTGAATCTAAATCATATAAGGTAGAGATGTTTAAGTCATTAGATTTCAACCATTTTTTCAAGCATTGAAGCTCAAGCTTGAAGCAATTTTGAAAAGATTATTTTGAATGATCATCTTTCACAATTGATTGAAGATAAGATCTATGGTTAATTCTCACCAACTCCAATGCATTCCAAAAGACAAATGTATGAACTATTTAGTGGCTCATTTTAGGTAGATGCAATATTCACAAAAATCATAAACAAGTTTTTATAAATGATCCATATAGATCTGATTTTAAATTCTAAAATTTCATTAGTGTAGTACTTGATTATTAAACTTTTAGTCGTGTATGAAACCTTTTTAAACTAGGTCAAAACTAATATCAAAAAAATGTTGTTATTAGCTAGTATGGTGAAATCATTTTTAAAAACCCTATAAATTTCATAAGAATAAAAACTCATTTAGATATTTCAATTATGTACTTATTAAACACAAAAAATATGACAAACGAAAAAAATCATTTAAAAATGACTTTTGAAAACAAGGTTCAATTTTGACCTTTCAAAAGTTCATAACTACCGTTTGGTTAAGGTTTCATAAAAAAAGATTTCACATTTAACTTTATGATTTCATTTTTCAACTCGTATATAATCACCATAAACAATTTGAGTTATTTAGCAATCCAGTCAACTAATCAATCCATATTTTTAATTTCAAAAGTCCATTATTGATAATGAATACATTATTTTCAAAAAATAATTATGCAAATTTTTTCATAATCAAATTGATAATTTAAAATTAATCATCATTTAATGCATTTAAAATTAAATTACTCACAAAGCACCCTACAAAAAACATTATTCTAACTCCCAAATGAACCACCATACCTTGCATTCACCCAAACAATTTCTTTTACAACCATAAACCATGCATTATCTACTTTCACAAAGATGCCATAGCACGAAAGGTATCAGAACGTGTGGGAAAATGTGTGCAAGACAATATGTAAGAGGAGGTAACAAGATGCACTTGGGTTGAATGCACATTTCTGGGTGTGGGTTAGGTTAACATGTAGGTCAATAGGAATCACACTAAGCTTTGTTGAAAGATGAATTAACCAAATGGCAACTAAAATTTGCACACATTTGGAAAGTTTGTAGCAAAGGGTGGCAAGAGACCACATATAAAAAAAGACAACTTCCCAAACAAACAATTTGTTTCAATAATCATAAAAAATGTTCACATTTTCACAAGTTTTGAAAAACAACCATGGTTGCAAAAAGGTTTTTCTTTTAACCTCAAGAAATATAATGACACACAAGTTGGGTTAGTAAACTTGACTTCATCAACCTCAAAAAAAACTTGATTTCACCTTGCACCCCTTGTTCACTCCTCACTTGATTGTTGGTGCCTTGAGGAACCTCATAAGAGGCTTTGCTTTCTAATGTGTTTTCACAACCTTCAACTACAGTTTTTTTTTCCCCCTCCAACAATTACTTTCTTTTTCTTTCTAACCACCTTCCTCTTATATTGAGACCTTTTGCATTTTTCTCTCTTTGTGATGTGTTGTTCTAACCTCCACCTTCCTTTCTCTCTTGCCCCACCTTTTTCATTCAAAAGCTCTCCAATCGCTTCCTTCTCTAATTGCCTCAAAGCTTTCCAATCGCCTCTTTTGTTTTCGCTTGTTTTAGCCTCCTTCAAATATATGGGCTCTTATTACCTAAAACCTCTCACATTTGCACATGTTCTCAAATAATAAACACCGATGACATTCAAAACACCTTCTAAAACTTAGTAAGTTTGACCTCACCCTTTTTTTTGGGCTTGTACTGTGTTCACAATAGTCGTCCCTTGTTTTGCCCAAATTTGTTGTGTAGGCACTAGGTTTTGGAAACTTTGTGAATATTTTTAATTAAATAATACATATTATATAAAAAAAGCTTGATAATAGTCACCTAAAGTAACTAGAATCTATTGAGAACAATGTCAAGTGATTTTTCATGGTTTCATCAATTCACAATTTGTGCCCTTTCTATTACCCAAGCCAAAAATGATGACAAACAATGTTTAAAATAAAAATTTCCTGTAGCTAATGAAAAGGCTCCACACTCATGAAGATTTTTTTCTGGGGGGGGGGGGGGGGGGGTGGGGGGTGTCAATTTTTTTTTTTTTTTTTTTTTTCTCTGGTTGTTTACAAAATTTGGCACCCCTTTTTGCAAAA
>Ga0116227_10003531_pt1 | contig 34652 bp, 29 predicted proteins | sample S1TSphgellanicum_FD_89693 | JGI IMG/M metagenome (GOLD analysis project Ga0116227, IMG submission 89693) | Host-associated microbial communities from peat moss isolated from Minnesota, USA - S1T2_Fb - Sphagnum magellanicum MG | ecosystem: Host-associated > Plants > Peat moss > Unclassified...
GCCTGGCGGCCATAGCGAGTGGGAACCACCCGATCCCTTTTCGAACTCGGAAGTGAAAACGCTCTGCGCCGATGCTAGTGTCGACTTTGTCGATGTGAAAGTAGGTCACTGCCAGGCTCTTAAATTTGAGATACCGTCCCGGTATCTGCAGAACCAAACCCCTCGTTGGCGTAGAGCTGGCGAGGGGTTTTTTTTGCGCCCGGCAGGGCGCGGCACTGGGTCTCTCTCAGGCGCCGCGAACGGAGCGCAGCTTTTCCTGGTTCTGATCGGCCCACCAGCCGTCGATATTGGCGGTGAGCCCGGCGAGATCGAGGCCGGCGGCCGCGAGGCAGGTGTCGCGCGAGCCGTGCTCGATGAACTTGTCCGGAATGCCGATCTGGTGCAAGGGGATTTGGACGCCGGCGGCAGCGAGTACCTCGCCCACCGCGGAACCGGCGCCGCCCATGACGGCGTTTTCCTCGATGGTCACGAGGGCGCGATGTCGGTTTGCGAGGGCGACCACCAGCGCTTCGTCCAGCGGCTTGATGAAACGCATGTTGACCAGGGTGGCGTCCAGCCGCTCGGCAATCTTACGGGCCGACTCGAGCAGGGTGCCGAACACCAGAATCCCCAGACCGCTGCGGCCGTCGCGTTTTAAGAGCGCCTTGCCGACCGGCACGGCGGTCATTTCCGCGATCAGCGGGACACCGGGTCCGGTGCCGCGGGGATAACGTATGGCGGAGGGCGACGATAGCGTGGTTCCCGTGTACAGCATCTGACGGCATTCGTTCTCGTCGGCCGGCGCCATGACCACCATGTTGGGAATGGTGCGCAGGAAGGACAGATCGTAGCTACCCTGATGGGTCGCGCCGTCGCTGCCCACGAGCCCGGCGCGATCCAGCGCGAATACCACCGGCAGGTTTTGCAAGGCCACGTCGTGAATGAGCTGGTCGTAGGCGCGTTGCAGGAACGTCGAGTAGATCGCCACCACCGGCTTTAAGCCCTCGCAGGCCAAGCCGGCGGCAAAGGTCACCGCATGTTGCTCGGCGATGGCGACGTCGAAGTAGCGGTCCGGGAAGCGCTTGGAATATTCGACTAGGCCTGAGCCCTCGCGCATGGCCGGCGTGATGCCGATAATGCTGGGGTCGGCCGCCGCCATGTCGCACAGCCATTGTCCGAAGATCTGCGAATAGGACGGACCGGTACTGACTTCCTTGAAAATCTTGCCGCTGGCGGGATCGAACGGACCTGGCCCATGCCATTTGATGGGATCCTCTTCCGCCGGTGCGTAGCCCTTGCCCTTGCGCGTCACGACATGCAGGAATTGCGGGCCGCTCAACTTCTTGACATTGTTGAGCGTGGCGACCAGCGCCTTCACATCGTGGCCGTCGACCGGACCTAAGTAATTGAATCCCATCTCTTCGAACAAGGTGCCGGGAAGCACCATGCCCTTCAAATGTTCTTCGGAACGGCGCGCCAATTCCCACACGGTGGGCATCTTGCGCAGCACCTTCTTGCCGCCGTCCCGCAGGTGCGAGTACATGCGACCCGACAATGCCCGCGCCAGGTAATTGGAGAGTGCGCCGACATTCTCCGAAATCGACATGTCGTTGTCGTTCAGAATGATGAGCAGATCGGCCGGTGCCGAGCCCGCATGATTCAGCGCCTCGAACGCCATCCCGGCGGTCAGCGCGCCGTCGCCGATGATCGCCACCGCACGGCGATTCTCACCGCGCCGCGCGGCTGCAATGGCCATGCCCAGCGCGGCGCTGATGGAGGTGCTCGAGTGGCCCACCCCGAAGGTGTCGTACTCGCTTTCGCTGCGGGTCGGGAACGGCGCCAGACCGTCGGCCTGTTTGATGGTGTGCAGCCGGTTGCGCCGGCCGGTCAGGACCTTGTGCGGGTAGGCCTGGTGTCCCACGTCCCAGACCAGGCGGTCGTGTGGAGTGTTGAACACATAATGCAGAGCGATGGTCAGTTCGACGGTGCCGAGACCGGCCGCAAAGTGGCCGCCGCGCGTGCTGACGCTATGGATCAGGAACTGGCGCAGTTCCGCCGCCAGTTCAGCAAGCTTAGGTAGCGGCAGGCGGCGAAGATCGGCCGGCGTGTCGATGGATTCCAGGAGCGGATACGTAATGAGCGGGTCGGCCATCGGATACAGTTTATACCGTCAGCCCCCCTCACTGCCATCGGCAGATGAGCTGTAGCAAATTTGCTACGGATTCGCGCGCCGGACTGTGGCGCGCCTCCGGGAGGTGTCCTTTGCGCCACAGCCAGCGGTGCTGGGGGGTGCTATCCCGTCCGATTTCCGAGATACTGTTGCGATGGATTCCGGCGTTTCCGATGCAGTCTATCAAGACCAAATACTCCCGCACGTCTCGCGCACCTTCGCGCTGACGATTCCGCAGCTGCCTGCTGCTTTGCGGATTGCGGTGACCAATGCCTATCTGTTGTGTCGGATCGCCGACACGATCGAGGATGAACCGGCGCTCTCACCGCCCGAAACGCTGGCGTTCATGCAACGCTTCATGGACACGGTGGCGGGCCGGGGCGAAGCGGAGGCGCTGGCGCGCGCACTCGAAACGCGCTTATCGGACCGCACCTTGGCGACCGAGCGTGAGCTGGTGAGCCACATGCGGCGCGTCATCAACGTGACGGCTGAATTGAGCGTCGCGCAGCGCGCGGCGATTCACCGCTGCGTGGAGCTCATGTGCTATGGAATGCCGCGTTTCCAGTCGACCGCGAGCCTGCGTGGCCTGCCGCGAGTGGTGGATCTGGACGAGTATTGCTACTACGTCGCCGGTGTCGTCGGCGACATGCTGACCGAGCTGTTTTGCGAGTATTCGCCGGTCATTGCGCGCAGTCGTGCGGGGCTGCAAAGCCTCGCGGTGTCGTTCGCGCAGGGGCTGCAGATGACGAATATCCTCAAGGATGTCTGGGAGGATCGGAGTCGCGGCGCCTGCTGGCTGCCGCAGGAAGTCTTCTCCCGCCACGGGGTCGATTTGGCGCGCTTGAGCGCAAAACCGTATGATCCACGGTTCGCCGCCGGCATGCGTGAGCTGGTCGCGGTGGCTCATGGCCATCTGCGCAACGCGCTCGAGTACACCTTGCTGATCCCGAGCAAGGAAATCGGTATCCGGCGCTTCTGTCTTTGGGCCATTGGGCTTGCGGTGCTGACATTGCAGAAAATTAATCAGAATCCAGAGTTTACGGCAGGTGTTCAGGTGAAGGTTTCCCGAAGAGCGGTCGCCATGACCCGCGTATTGACCGATTTGACCGGCCGCAGCGATTGGATGCTGCGGCGCCTGTTCGGTCTGGCGGCCCGCGGCCTGCCGCTGACGCGCGTGACCGAGGCGCGCCGGCCCTACACCGCCCATCAGGGAACCCCGGAATTCGCGGTGGACCCAGCCGCGCGCGGCCGCGAGTCCGAGCAAGCGCCGTTGCGCTCCTATGGGAGCTCCGCCCAGTGACGCGCATCGCTCAGAAATTCAACGTCCTCGAGGCGTCCGCCGCGCCGGCGCGCGCCGATATCGTGGCCCATGCCGTGACCAAGACCACCGGGGTGTCGGTGCTCGACCGCGTCGTGGCCGACGCCCGCGACGCCTTGCTGAACCGGCAAAGTGCACCCGGATTCTGGTTGTTCGAGCTCGAGGCCGATTGCACCATTCCGGCCGAATACATCATGATGATGCACTTCTTGGACGAGATCGACGCTGAGCTGGAGAAGAAGCTCGCGGTGTATCTGCGCAATACCCAGGCCGACTTCGGTGGCTGGTCGCTCTACCACGGTGGCGCGTTCAACATGAGCTGCACCGTCAAGGCCTATTACGCGCTCAAGCTGGCCGGCGACGCTATCGATGCGCCACACATGGCGCGCGCGCGCGCCGCGATTCTCGAGCGCGGCGGCGCTGCCCGCGCCAATGTCTTTACGCGGATCGCGCTCGCGCTGTTCGGGCAGCTACCGTGGCGCGGCGTGCCCTACGTGCCGGTCGAATTGATGCTGCTGCCGAAATGGTTCCCGTTTCATCTCGACAAGGTGGCGTATTGGTCGCGCACGGTGATGGTGCCGCTCTCCATCCTGTGCACGTTGCGACCGCTGGCAAAGAATCCACGGCAGGTGAATATTCGCGAGTTGTTCACCATCGCTCCGGAGAAGGAGCGGGACTATTTCAGGGATGCGATCCGGCAGGGCGGCATGATTGCGCGCGCATTTCTACTGGCCGACCGCTTGGGCCGCTTCTTCGAACCGCTGGTGCCGCGCCGCATGCGCGCGCGCGCCACGCGACTCGCGGAGCAGTGGACGCTCGAGCGGCTGAACGGGGAGGACGGCATCGGTGCCATTTTCCCGGCCATGGTCAATGCGCTGGAGGCCATGACCATACTCGGCTATCCCAACGACGACCCACGGCGGGTCACCGCCAAGCTCGCCTTGCAGAAGCTGCTGGTGATCGGCCCATCCAGCGCCTATTGCCAGCCCTGTGTGTCGCCGGTCTGGGATACCGGTCTCGCCAGCCTCGCCATGCAGGCGGCCGCCGATCCGGCATCGATCGGCGCCTCGACGCGGGCCTTGGATTGGCTCAAGACCAAGCAGATTCTCGACGAGCCAGGGGACTGGCGGGTCAATCGGGCGGACATCCCGGGCGGTGGGTGGGCGTTCCAATTCGCGAACCCGCACTATCCGGATCTCGACGACACCGCCGTGGTGGCCTGGTCGATGGATCAGGCGCACAACGCCGAGGATTACCGCGAGAACATACGGCGGGCCTTGGATTGGCTGGTCGGCATGCAGAGCAAGAATGGCGGATTCGCCGCCTTCGACGCAGACAATACCTATTACTCGCTGAACAAGATTCCCTTCGCCGATCACGGTGCCATGCTCGATCCGCCGACCAGCGACGTGACCGGCCGGGTCGTGACGCTGTTGGCGCGCATCGGGCGTCCGCAGGACAAGCCTGCTCTGGCTCGAGCGATCGCCTATCTGCGGGCCGAACAGGAAGCCGACGGCTCGTGGTTCGGTCGTTGGGGTACCAACTACATCTACGGTACCTGGTCGGTCATGATGGGCCTCGCACAGGCCGGCTTGGGCGTTCAGGACCCGGCCATGCGCAAGGCGGTGGCGTGGCTGAAGAGCCGCCAGAACGCCGACGGTGGCTGGGGCGAGAGCAACGACACCTATGCGCACGCGGACGGCACCATGGCGAGCACGCCCTACCAGACGGCCTGGGCGCTGCTGGCGCTGCTGTCGGCCGGAGAAGTCGCTTCGGAGGCGGTGCGGCGCGGCGTGGACCGACTGGTGCGAACGCAGGAAGCGAACGGCTTGTGGAGCGATCCGACGTTCACCGCGCCTGGCTTTCCGCGCGTGTTCTATCTCAAGTATCACGGCTACAGCGCGTATTTTCCGCTGTGGGCGCTGGCCTCCTACCGCACGCTCATTCGGCGCGGAACCACTCATTGAGCGCCGGCGTGGTCGCGGCGCTTGAGGCCGAGGCGCGCACTTTAGGGACCTTGATGCGGCGTACCGACGGCCTCGCCGCCACCCCAGAGGGCGTGCTCGTGGCTATCAGCGGCATCGGCGCGCCGGCCGCGGCCGTTGCGGCGCGCCTACTCGCGGATGCCGGCGCCACCGCACTGGTCAGCTGGGGTCTCGCGGGAGGCCTCGATCCCGGTCTGGCCGGCGGCACCATTTGCCTGCCCAGTGTGGTGCTGGCGGATCCCGGTACCGCCTTCACCACCGACCATCACTGGCGCGAATTGGTAACGGCGGCCATCGCCGCGCGGCGCGCGGTCGTCGGTGGCACGCTGTTCACCAGCGAGCGCGCCATCGAGGATATCGCGGGCAAGGCGGTGGCGTTTCGGCGCACCGGCGCCGCGGCGGTGGACATGGAGAGCGTGGCCGTCGCGCAAGTCGCCGCCCTGCGCGGGCTGCCGTTCATCGCGGTGCGCGTGATCATCGATACCGCCGCCGACGAACTGCCCGGAGCAGTGCTGGCGGCGAGCAGCGCGGGTCAGGTGCGTACCGGGCGGCTGCTCCAGGGACTGCTGCGCGCGCCGCGCGATATTCCACCGCTGCTGCGCCTGGCGATGCGCTATCGCGCGGCGCGGCGCGCCCTCGTGGCGGTGGCCGAGAGCGGGGCGTTATCGCCGCTGGCGTTCGCGGCCGCCGCGAGCCGCCGGGCATGAAGGCCCTGGTTACCGGCGCCTCGGGATTCGTCGGCGCGGCGGTGGCGCGCGCCTTGCTGGCCGAGGGCTGGCAGGTCCGGGCGCTGGTACGCAAGGCGTCCGACCGCGGTAATCTTCAGCACCTGCCGCTGCAGATCGCGGAAGGGGATCTGACGGTGGCCGCGACGCTGCGCGGCGCGGTGGCGGGCTGTGAGGCGTTGTTTCACGTCGCCGCGGATTATCGTCTGGGCGCTCCCGACCCCGCGCAGCTCTATCGCACCAACGTGGATGGCACACGCAATCTCCTGACCGCCGCCAATGAGGCGGGGGTCCAGAGGATCGTCTACACCAGCAGCGTGGCGACGATGGGCATTCCCCCGGGTGGAGTGCCCGGCGACGAACAGACGCCGGTGACGCTGGCTGCGATGATCGGGCATTACAAACGCTCGAAATTTCTGGCCGAGCAGGCCGTGCTCGAAGCGGCGGCGGCCGGCACGCCGGTCGTAATCGTCAATCCCTCGACGCCGGTGGGTCCCGGCGACATCAAGCCCACACCGACGGGTCAACTGGTGCGCGATGCCGCCGCCGGCCGCATGCCGGCCTATGTCGACACGGGCCTCAACATCGCGCATGTCGATGATGTCGCGGCGGGACATCTACTGGCCTTTCACCATGGACGCGTGGGCGAACGTTACATTCTGGGGGGGGAGGACATGACGCTCGAGCAGATATTGACCTATATCGCGCACCATGTCGGCCGCCAACCGCCGCGGGTCCGGCTGCCCTATGCGGCGATACTGCCGATGGCTTACCTCGCCGAGGGGCTCGCGAAGATCACCGGGCGCGCCGGGCGCTTGACGCTCGAGGGCGTGCGCATGTCGCGCAAGCGGATGTTCTTCTCGAGCGCCAAAGCGGTGCATGAACTGGGGTACCGGTGGCGCCCGCCGAGTCAGGCCTTCGACGACGCCATCGCCTGGTTTCGCGGGCGCGGCGCGCTGCCGGTCAAGGGCCGGTATTATTCATGAACGATGAACAAGTCGACACGGAGGCCGGATCGGATAGGTATTTTCCGGAGCGTGAAAAACAGGACGTTTTTCCCGCAGCCTCCATGGATGGATTCACGGCGGTCCGGAAAATACCTATCCGATCCGGCCTCCGCTCCGTGCCCAAATGCGTAGACCGTTCGTGAATAATGCGGGCTAGGTAATGCTCATGAATGAAATTCAGGATGAACAGCGCATGCAACCGCTCCGCGATACCGGCGACTCCGATGCGTTAATCGTGGTCGACGCCGAGGATCGCCGCCTCGGCGAGTTGAGCAAGCTGCAATGCCACACCGGCCGCGGCGTCCTGCATCGCGCCTTTTCGCTGCTGATCTTCAACGCCAACGGCGAACTGCTGATTCAGCGTCGGGCACGCTCCAAGCGCCTGTGGCCCCTCTACTGGTCGAATAGCTGCTGCAGCCACCCGCGGAGCGGGGAGGCCATGGAAACGGCCATTCATCGCCGCTTGCACGAGGAACTGGGAGTGAGCTGTGCGCTCCAGTTCCTGTTCAAATTCCAGTATCAGGCGCAATTCGACGCCACCGGGGCGGAGAACGAGCTGTGTTCGGTGTTCATCGGGCGCAGCACGGATCCCATCCGGATCAATCAGGACGAGATTTCGGCGTGGGCGTGGATCAGCCCTGAGGACCTAGAGTCCGAGCTGGCAGTCTACGGTGCGGAAAAGTTCACTCCCTGGTTCATGGTGGAATGGGAGCGCATCTGGCGCGATCACCGCGACGCGGTACTGGCCCTCCAGGCGCAAAATTGAGTTCCCTGAGGCCTCGGTCGCGGTAAGATAGGGTATGGCAATACCACTTCTACAAATGTACCGGGTCGCGAGTTATATCGCCGGCCGCAAGCTCCGGCGCGTGAAGCGCTACCCGCTGGTTCTCATGTTGGAACCACTTTTCATGTGCAATCTTGCCTGTTCCGGCTGTGGCAAGATCGACTATCCAAAGGAGACGCTGCAAAAGCGGGTGAGCGTCGAGGACGCCTTGAAGGCGGTCGACGAATGTGGCGCGCCCATGGTGTCCATCCCCGGCGGCGAGCCGCTGATTCACAAGGAAATGCCGCAGATCGTCGCGGGCATCGTGGCGCGCAAGAAGTTCGTGTACCTATGCACCAACGCGATTCTGCTCGCCAAGCACATCGATGAATACCGGCCCTCGCCATATCTGACATTCTCCATCCATCTGGACGGCAATCGCCAGCGCCACGATGAGTCGGTGTGTCAGGAAGGCGTATTCGACAAGGCGGTCGCGGCGATCAAGCTGGCGCGCGGCAAGGGCTTCCGGGTCACCGTGAATTGCACCTTGTTCAGCGGCGAGGATCCGGCCGAAGTCGCGGAATTCTTCGACATGGCGACCGAACTCGGGGTCGAGGGCATCATGGTCTCGCCCGGCTACAGCTACCATCATGCGCCGCGGCAGGATGTGTTCCTCGGCCGCAAGGCCAGCAAGGAATTGTTCCGCGGTATTTTCAGCCGCCGCAAGAATCGCCCGCACGGCGTCAAGTGGTCGTTCAATCATTCGGCGCTGTTCTTGGATTTTCTGGCCGGCAACCAGAACTACCAGTGCACGCCCTGGAGTACGCCCACCTATAACTTGTTCGGCTGGCAACGTCCCTGCTATCTGCTGTCCGATGAAGGGTATGCGGATACCTACCAGTCCCTGATCGAGGACACGGAGTGGGATAAGTACGGCGTCGGCAAGAACCCGCGTTGCGACAATTGCATGGCGCATTGTGGTTTCGAAGGAACGGCGGTCAACGACGCGTTCAGCCATCCGCTAAAGGCACTGTGGGTCTCGCTGCGCGGCCCCAAGACCGCGGGCGCGATGGCGCCGGAGCTGCCGATACAGTACAGCGAGGCCGCGCGCTACTCGCCGGCCAATGCAACGGTCACCGCCATCCCGGTAGCGCAGGTCAAGCGCGCCAACCGCGAGACGGAAGACAGCACGGCCGAGTTGCCCTGATCGCGCGGTGTCCGATGGGGTATCCGCTTGAATACGGCTGATCGGGCGGCGCCGGAGACGTTCGGCGCGCAACTCGAGTCCTGGCGTTTGCGCATGGAGGACGCGCTGGCGGCGCGGCTACCCGCCACCACCACGGTGCCTGCGCGACTGCACGAGGCCATGCGCTACAGCGTGCTCGGGGGCGGCAAACGCATCCGGCCGGCGCTGGTGTTCGCCACCGCCAGTACCTTGGGACTGACCGAAGATCAGGTCGAGGCCGCCGCCTGCGCCATCGAGCTGATCCACGTGTATTCCCTGGTACACGACGATCTTCCGGCGATGGACGACGACGATCTGCGGCGTGGCCGGCCGACTTGCCACAAGGCCTTCGACGAAGCTACCGCCGTGCTGGTCGGCGATGCATTGCAACCGCTGGCTTTCCAGCTGCTGGTCCGCGATGCCGCGCTGCCGGCCGACGCGGCGATTCGCCTGCGCTTGGTCGATCTATTGAGCGAGGCGAGCGGCACCTTCGGCATGGCGGGCGGACAGGCCATCGACCTTGCCGTGCAGGGGCAGCGCGTCGACATCGCGCAGATCGAAGACATGCATGCGCGCAAAACCGGCGCCATCATTCGTGCCAGTGTGTTGATGGCGGCCGAATGTGTGCCACAGCTCGACCCACAGGCCTATGCGGCGCTCAACGATTTCGCGACGGCGATCGGCCTGGCGTTCCAGATTCAAGACGATTTGCTGGATGTGCTGGGCGATGTGTCGACCCTGGGCAAGGCCACCGGCGCCGACCGGGAACGCGACAAGCCCACGCATCCGGCGATCATCGGGATCGAGGCGTCGCAGGAACGGGTGCATCTACTGCACGGTCAGGCGCTGGCCGCGCTCGAGATATTCGGCGCGCGCGCCGCGCCGCTACGCGCGCTCGCCGATTGGTTGTTATCTCGCCACTACTGATTCGGCGCACGAGTCGCCCACGCTCGATTCGACATATTCTGTCGCGATGATTCCTACAGACGTTTGGCCTCAGACGTGTTGATATAGCGTCCGTGGGCGCGACTGCGCTCGACTCTTGTCATCGACGGCCAGGGATGGGATGTGGCTGTGGTTTTTTGTCCGCGTCGCTGTCGGTAGATGGCAACGCTTTGACAAATTCGCCGCGGTTACCAGAATCGGGGCCTGAGGAGGGAAAAATGCTCCGTCACGCCATCAGCCATGCGCGACTCATGCGCGAATCGACTGATCGTGTTCAGACCGCGTTGCATAGCTCGGATGATAACGAGCAGCTCATCGCGCGCCGAATTCTCGGCAGCACGACCGTCTGGTCCCAGTGGGAGGGCGAGCATTCGGCGCTCATGCGCCAGCTCGCCAATTGCGGCGTTCGGCATGCGCAGGTCGAGGCGCTGAAGCACACCACGTTGCGCCTCTTGCATGGCAAGGCGCTCTTTCACTATTTTCGACGCAGCGAGGTGCGTGGTACGCAGCGCGCGCAGATCATGGCGCATTTCAGGCCAGGACGCAGCTACGAGACCGCCATGGTGGTGGAACACAACGTCTATCTCAGGAAGGCCTGCAGCTACCTGTGCACCAACCACTTGGGCAGCGACGTCGTCGAGGACCCGGCGTTTCTCGACCCGCTGCAGCGCTACGAGGAGCTCTATGCGGAGTATTTCAACGTTTACTGCAGCAGCCTGATCGAGGCGCCGGCCCAGGATCAAGCGTCGCAGCAGGCGCTACTGCCGCTGCTCAAGAAGCAGCTCAACGAATATCGCTGGGCCATTCTGGAACCGCACCGCGCCCAGCCGTTCCTGCGCCGCGAGGCCGAATTACGCCGTCCCGCCGGCGATACGCAACGCTTGCCCGCCATGCATGCATGGAGCAAGAAACCTGAAGTTCGATAAGCGCGACCGTTTCTTGTTATCGTTCGCCGACCGATGCAGAACTCACGGTTGAATCCATATCTGGCTTGGATCCGAATAAGCTTTGGATGCAATCGATGAGCCCATCCGTACTGCAAAGGATTGCAAGCGGCGAACAGGCCGCGTTGAGCGAATGCATTGCGGAATATGGTGCGTTGGTGTGGAGCCTGGCACGGCGGCTGACGCGCACGCCTGCCGACGCCGAGGATGCGACACAGGAAATCTTTCTGGATATTTGGCGCAGTGCAGGCCGGTTCGATGCGGCGCGGGGCTCCGATAAGGTGTTCATCGCGACGATCGCGCGTCGCCGCCTGATCGATCGGCTGCGCAAGACCACCGCTGAGCCGCCGATGGACTCGGTCGACGTCCTGGAGAGCGTTGCGTGGTCCGACCCCGGCACCGACTCGGAAACCTCGCACGAGGCCGCGCAGGCCGCCCGCGCCCTCATGGAGTTGCGACCGGAACAGCGCCAGGTCCTGGAACTGGGTTTGTTGCACGGTCTGACTCAGTCGGAGATCGCCGCGCGATTGGGCATGCCCTTGGGCACGGTCAAATCGTTCATGCGGCGCGGTCTCATCAGGGTGCGCGAATTCATGAACGTGGACGCCGCAGGCGTCTCGGCGAGGGCCTGATGTCCGAGTCGGACTTACACGGTCATCCGGATGACGCCCTGGTGGACTTGCTGGTCAAGCGGGTCATCGAGGGGCTGTCGCCGGCTGAGCAGCGTGAACTCGACCTGATGGACAGCGCCCGTGTCAGCGACCCGTTGCATGGCCTGGAGCTGGCCGCCGCCGCGGCGACTCTTGCCGGCATCACCCTCGAGAAGCCGCCGACGGCTCTGCTGGCGCTGCTCGAACGTCATGCTGAGGAGTTCTTTGCGCCCGGCAAGGTCGTGGACCTCCCTGTCCCGTTGCCGGCACCGACGCTGCCGACCGCTGCGACGAGCGGCGCCGCTTCAGGCGGGACCGGTTCCTTCGTGACTGTTACGCCGAGCGTGCCCGCGAGCGGCACCGGCTCCCGGGTGCCTGGCAGCCGCCGCGCCGCCCGTCGCGGCAACTGGGGCTGGTTCGCCGCGGCCGCCTGCCTGGTGCTCGCCGTGGTCGGTTGGCTGCGGTCGCCGCTGATGAGCGTTGCCCCGGTCGCAACGCTGCAGCCCGGACCCCCGCTGGTTGCCGCTCGGGTGACGCCGCCGGTTGTGTTGCCGCCGACGCCCGCCGCGGAACGCGCCGCGATGCTCGCGCGGGCGGATACGCTCAAGGTCACCCTGGGTGCGACCAAGGATCCCGCGGCGGCCGGTGTCAACGGCGATGCGGTGTGGGATCCGGTAGCGCAAAAAGGCTTCCTGCACTTCGTCGGTCTCGCCAGCAACGATCCATCGGTCCGGCAATACCAACTATGGATTTTCGACGGCAAGCGAGACCCGCGGTATCCGGTGGACGGCGGCGTGTTCGACGTGCCCGCCGATGCTTCCGAGGTGGTCATCCCGGTGCATGCCGCGCTGTCCGTCGGCGAGGTCAAGGCATTCGCGGTCACCGTCGAGAAGGCGGGCGGCGTGGTCGTGTCCGGCCGCACGCACGTGGTCGTGCTGGGAGCCGTCGGCTAGCCTGTCTGACTAATGGGCGCTGTCGCGAGGGGCGGCCGCAGCAGGCGCATCATTCGTCAGACAGACTAGGCTATAGCGCCGCCTTGCGGTCCTTCGCCGACGGCGGCGTCCACTGATAGATCCATGTTTCCGTCAGCGGCCGGCCCTCCACGCTCAGGTACATGCGCAAGTTGATCGGTTCTACCAAATCATCGGTGGGCTTGACGTCGAACAAGGCCCGGTAGCCGTTGAACTCTTCGACGAAGTGCGCCGTGACATGTTCGGTCTCGCCGCGCGAGGTGGTGATCACGGCCGCGACGGGAGCGTCCTTGGCCAATGCCCCAAGCTCGCCGCCGGCGAAGTCCACCGCAAAATGCCAGGAATAGTACTGGCGCTTCACACCCACCGTGCCGCCGATGCCGGTGCGCGTGGCGATGGTTTGCGCGAGCGGCGAGCCATAGGGCATTTTGGTACCCCAGTACATGCGATAGCCGTAGAGTAATTCCTGACCCGGTTTCGGTTTTTCCAGCGGATTCCAGAAGGCGACGATGTTATCGAAGGTTTCATCGACGGTCGGAATCTCCACCAGTTGCACGGCGCCCTTGCCCCAGCCACCGGCGGGGCCGTTCTTGGGCTCGATCCACAGGCTCGGCCGCCGGTCGTAGTAAACGCCGTCGTCCTGGTAGTGATCGAAGTTGCGATCCCGCTGCAGCAGACCGAAGCCGCGCGGGTTGTCGTCGGAGTAGGAATTGAATTTGAGCTGCGCCGGGTTGACCAACGGGCGCCAGATCCATTCGCCGGCGCCGGTCCACATGGCCAGTCCGTCCGAATCGTGAATTTCCGGCCGCCAGTCGTTCGCGGCGCGGCGCTCGTTTTCGCCGTAGAAGAACATGCTGGTCAACGGTGCGATACCCAATCGCTCGATGGGCTTGCGCGGATACAACGCGGAGTCGACATTCATGATGAGGGTGCCGCCCGGCGCAATTTGCATGCGCAGCGCGCCCGAGATGCTGGGGCTGTCGAGTAGCGCATACAGCGTCATGGTCCCCGAATCCTTGGCGGGACGCTCGAACCAAAATGCCGTGAAGCGCGGAAATTCCTCCGGCCGGGCAAAGGCCGTATCCACCGCGAGTGCGCGCGCCGACAGACCGTACTGGCGGGTGTCGCCGCCCACCGCCCGGAAGTAGGCGGCTCCCAGAAATGCGGCGACGTCGGCTCTCCAGTTCGTGACGAACTGCACGCGGAAACCCGCGAAGCCCGCGTGATCCTTCATGGTCGCTGGGTCGACGCCGCTCTGACTCCAATCGAACATCGAGGGGTCGTAGACGATTTCGCGCGATTGCCCATCCACCACTTCATAGAGGTGCACCGGTGCGGTGAAGGTGCGCCCCACATGGAAGAACTGCAGGCGGAAGGCTAGGCCGGAATCTCCCCACAGGGAGTGATCCGGGCGAAAGCGGATGGACTGGTACTGGTCGTAGCTCAGGCTCGTCATGCTCGCGGGCAGCGGATCTTTGACGTCTTGATAGGCGTTGCTGGCCAGGTAGTGGGCCTGGCCTTTGAGCCAGGCGTAATCGAAGGGCTGCGGTGTGCCCGTGCCGGCGATGGCGGCGCCCGTGCCTGCGGGTGCGGCGGTCGAGCGCTCCGCATAGGACAGGGGTCCGGCGGCGGCGGCCAGCCTCAAGGCGTACTTCAATAATGAGCGTCGGGCGATCATGCGGCTTAATCCTTTGGAAATCGTGATCTGTGTAAATCGTGACCTGTGGAACTCATGAGCGGTGGTCCTAGGAACTCTTGGCCTGTGGAATTCGTGAGTGCGGCCTCAAATCTTGAATTCGGGGGGTTGTGCGTCGCTCAGCAGGGCGAGCTGATTGAGCAAGCGTGCGTCGCCCGCCACCTCGACGCGTTCGATGGGCGTGAGCCATTCGAGTACTTCGTCCAATGAGCGTGCATCGATCAGTTTCTGCTCGGCGGTGAAGGCGTGCGGGTCGGGCCGGCCGCGCGGATCGCGCGGCCGGGGCAGGTTCCCGTCGATATGCGTGAGCCGCGCGTCGCGGTTGCGCGCGAGGTAGCGCAGGCCGTCCTCCGGCAAGGCTTGCGCTTGCGCGATCAGCTCCTTGCGCCGCACCACCAGGGCCGGCTCATCCAGTTCCTCCGGCGTGCGCAGCAGCGCGATGCGGGATAGGGCTGCGCCCAGCGACTCGCTGCCGCTGGCGCGCGACAGCGGCACGGAGAGAAACAATCCCAGCAGTGCCGGCGACACCCATAGCAGCAACGCCGGCGACAGTAGGTACACGGTGGCGGCGGCCATGCAGCTCAGCAGCAGGTGACGCTTATGGTAGGCCCAGGCGTCGGCCCATGACGTCCCGCCGGCGTCGCGGCGCTGCGGCTTCCAGCCCGAATCCCGGCCCATGAACACTTCGAACACATGCCGGCTCTGCACCAGCATCAGGATGGGCGCATACAACGCGGACAGCACGGTCTCCAGCAAGAAACTGGCGCAGACGCCGATCACCCCGCCGCAGCCGCGGCGAATGCGTCGCGACAGCAGGGCGCGCACCAGTCCCACGGTTTTGGGGATCATCAGAATCACCATGCTGAACCAGAACAAGGTCATCATCAGTTCGACATCGAAACGCGGCCAGGTGGGGAACAGCTGAAAGTCGTGGTTGAAGTATTCGGGCCGGATCAGGTGCGATTGCAGGTCGAGCGCGAATCCGACCGCCAACATGAGCAGCCACAAGGGTGAGGACAGATAGCTCATGATGCCGATCCCGAGATGCAGGCGGCTGGTGAAACTGAGGCCCGCGGTGCCGACGATCTTCAGATGCTGCAGATTTCCCTGGGCCCAGCGGCGGTCGCGGATGGCGACGTCGATCAACGACGGCGGCGATTCTTCCCAGGAGCCGCCGCAGTCGGCCATGCGTACTTTGTAGCCGCCGCGTCGCATCAGCGCGGCCTCGACGAAATCATGCGACAGGATGTGGCCGCCGAAGGGTTTGCGGCCCTGGAGCAGCGGCAGACCGCAGTTCTCCGCGAATGCCGCCGTGCGGATGATGGCGTTATGGCCCCAGTAATTGCCGCTGTTGCCCGACCAGGCGGCAAGACCATGAGTGATGACGGGGCCGTAGACGCAGGCGGCGAATTGCTGCAGCCGGCCGAAGAACGTGCGTGCGCCGATGAGCTGCGGTGCGGTTTGAAGAATTCCCAGCGCGGGGTCCGCGCGCATCATCTGGACCAGCCGCAAGAGCGTGGGTGCGGCGATCAGGCTGTCGGCATCCAGCACGATCATATGGTCGTAGCGGCCGCCCCAGCGCGTGACGAAATCCTCGACGTTGCCCGACTTGCGCGCGGTGTTCTGCCAGCGGCGGCGATACCACACCGGCATGATGCCGGTGAGCGCCTTGCGCAGCCGATCGATGGCGGCGGTTTCGCGCACCCAGGCGTCGGCATTGGTGGAATCGGAGATCACCACGATCTCGAAGCGTGGGTTGGCACGGAGCCCCGCGAGGGCTTCGGCCATCGCCCGCAGCGCCGCGGTGGTGCGCACCGGATCTTCGTTGTAGATGGGCATGAGCAGCGCGGTGAGCGACGCGTCGTCGGCCGGGGCGGGCGGCTTGGGATCGCGATGCTTCGAGGCGCCGGCGAGCACCGATCCCGCGGCGAAGGCGATCCAGCCCAAGGAGACGGCGAAGAAAAAAATCATTAGTCCTTGCAGCAGGGTCATGCTCGCGAAGCGCACCACTTGCAGCATCTGGTAGAAGCCGTAGGTCGAGACGCCCGCCGCGGTGGTGATGAGGATGAAGCGCGCATACAGCACGGCGGCGCCGGCGCGCGTGCGCGTGCGGTGCGACGGCTTGTAGCGCAGATCCTGCGCCGGCATGGCGAGAGGCGCTTCGGGTGGCATGCCGCCGGCGCCCTCGACATGTTCATAGACGACCGCGGTGTTCAGGTCGACGTCCATCGGTACAGCCAGGTTTCGGAGACCGGCGTGTCGCCACGCATCACCCGCAGACGCAGCTCGACCAGGCTGGCATCGTTGGGGTCCATCTCGAAGCTGGCGCGCAGGCCATGGATCTCGCCGTTCGACATCAACGTGGCATTGGAGAGATGGCCGGTGGAGGCGCCGAGATCCAGGTGCAGGCCGTCGATCTTCTCGCCGGCCCCGACCACATCCAAAATGAACACGCGGCGTCTGCCGTCGATGCTGGCGCCGGAACGGGTGGCGACGAAGCGGCCCATGCCCTTCGGCAGGTCGGGCTCCGCCAGCCAGGTCGTGCGGTATTCGTAGTGGGCCGGGTGACCGGCCGTGAAGCCGTGCGCCGGGCGCCAGAAGGCCACGATGTTGTCGTTGGTCTCGCGGCCGGAGGGGATCTCGACCAGCTCGACCCCGCCCGGACCCCAATCGCCCTTGGGTTCGACCCAGGCGCTCGGCCGCCGCTCGTATTGATCCTCGAAGTCCTGGAAATCGCTCTGATCCCGCGAGCGCTGCACCAGGCCGAAGCCTTTGGGCGCTTCGTTGGTGAAAGTCGAGACCTGCAGCGTGATCGGGTTCGCCAGTTGCCGGAAGATGTGCTCGCCGGATTGCGAGGTGATCATGAGGCCGTCCGAGTCGTGCACTTCGGGCCGGTAATCGTCGAGGCGACCGCGATTGGTTTCGTCGAACAGGAACATCGAGGTGAGCGGCGCGATGCCGACGACGCGGACGTCGGTGCGCGGGAAGATGGTCATCTCCGTGTCCATCTTGGTTTCGACGCCCGGCTGCACCGTGAACTGGTAGGCGCCGGTGGCGGAATCGCTTTCCAACAGGGCATAGATGACGATGGAATTGGCCTTGAGTCCCGGTCTGACCACCCAAAAATGCGTGAACACGGGGAACTCTTCCCCCGAGGGTTCCGCGGTGTTGATGGCGAGTCCGCGCGCCGACAGCCCGTAGAGCAGGTGCTGGGCGACGGCGCGGAAGTAACTCGCGCCCTGGAACACCAGAAATTCATCCCAAATCTTCTTGGAGTTGATCTGCGAGCGGAGGCGAAAGCCGGACAGGGGCAGGGATACCTTGCTGCCGAGTTGCGGCAGAGAGGGACTGATCTGGAACATCGCCGGAGTCGCCACCAGGTCCCGTGCCTTGCCGTCTTCGACGATGGAGACCGAGACGGCAACCGATTGGTTGTTGTCCCGGGCGCGCAGCAGTTCGAGGCGGAACGGCAGATCCTCGGCGCGCCAGATGCCGGCCTCCGGGTTGAAATGAATGCTGCGGTATTGTTCCGGGCTCAACTTGTCCAAACCCGCGGGCAGCGCGCTGCGCTGGGGTGAATAGGGTTTGGCGGCGCGGCGCTTGGCGTCGGCCAGCAGCGTCTCGAACGAAAATTCGTACGCCGGCTTGTCCGAGGTGGCCGGCGGGGCTGGGGTAACCGGCTTGGGCTTGGGCCGCTTGGCAGCTTGCGCGGTCGACAGAACGAGCGCGAGTGCGAGCACCCAGTGTGACTTGGTCATTTGCGGCGTTACCTTGATGAAACTGACCGGTCCTGTCAACGGGGCGCTGATATAGTTTCGCGGGCATGCCATCCGCCGCCCCGTCCCCATCGGAACCGCAGAGCGCCGCCGCCGTGCTCATGGTCCGGCCGGCCTGCTTTGCCTTCAATCCGCAGACGGCGGCCAGCAATGCCTTCCAGCGGGCGCCGGCGGCGGCCGTGGAAGCGCAGGCTATCGCGGTGCGGGAGTTCGCCGGTCTGGCCGACAGTTTGCAGCGCGCGGGCGTGCGGGTCACGGTGGCCGAGGACAGCGCCTCGCCCGTGAAACCGGATGCGATTTTCCCCAATAATTGGCTGAGTTTCCATGGTGACGGCACGGTGGTGCTGTATCCGATGCTGGCCCCCAACCGGCGTCTGGAGCGGCGCGACGAGGTCTTGGCGGCAGTGCTGCGCGACGGCGGTTACCAGGTCACCCGCACGGTGGATCTGACCTATCGGGAGGAGGAGGGGAAGTTCCTCGAGGGCACGGGCAGCTTGGTGCTCGACCGCCCCAACCGCATCGCCTATGCCTGCGTGTCGCCGCGCACCCACCTCGACGTGCTCGGCGAATTCGCGCAGCGGCTCGAGTATGAGCTGGTGACGTTCGAGGCGCTCGATGCGGGTACGCCGGTGTACCACACCAATGTGCTGATGGCGGTGGGGGGGCGCTTCGCGGTGGTCTGTGGGGAGGTAATCAATCCCTTGCACCGTTTGGCGGTCATGGAGACGCTGCGTTCGGGTGGCCACGAGGTCATCGAGATTTCCATCGCCCAGATGCACCGCTTTGCCGGCAACTTGTTGGAGCTGGCGCCCAAGTCGGGGCCGCTGATTGCCCTGTCGCAGAATGCCTGGGACAGCTTGGAGCCGGCGCAACGCCGCCGCCTCGAGCATCACGGCAGCGTGGTGCAGGCCGCCATTCCGCTCATCGAGGACTTAGGTGGCGGTGGGGTGCGCTGCATGCTGGCGGAAGTGCATTTGCCGCAACCCTCATAAGCCCCGCCGTCTGACCGATGGGCAGCTCCGGTGGGCTGGGAAGGCCGTGCAATGTCATAATCGCCGGATGCTGGAACTCGGGGTCAAGACGCTGATCGCTTATCTGCTGGGCACGTTACTCGGCAGCCTGATCCTCGGGCGCTTGCGCGGCGTCGACATACGGCGCATGGGCAGCGGCAACGCCGGTGCGACCAATGCGCTGCGCACCCAGGGCAGGGCCTTCGGCGCGCTGGTGCTGCTGATCGACGTGGTCAAGGGCGCGGTCGCGGTCCGGTGGTTGCCGGCGGCGGCGCTGCCCGGTATCGGTCTGGATGCGGAGGTCTCGCGGCAGTGGCTGATGCTGGCCTGCGGCTTCGCCGTGATCGTCGGACACGTGTACCCGGTGTGGTTCGGATTTCGCGGCGGCAAGGGGGTGGCTACGGTGGTCGGCGTGGTCGGCGCGCTGCAACCGAGCCTGCTATTGCCGCTGTTCTCTTGCTGGTTCGCGGTCGTACTCCTCACCGGCTACGTGGGTCTGGCCAGCATGCTGGCGGGCGTGGGTCTGGTGATCGCCGTGTATGTGAAGGGGGGGGCCGAGAACACGCCGTTGCTGGTGTTTTGCAGCGCCATCACCGCCTTCGTGATCTATACGCATCGTGGCAACATCGCGCGCATGTTGGCCGGCACCGAGAGCCGCGCGCGACGCTTATGGCTGTTCCGACCCCGCGCGGCGTAGTGGCGGCGGGCTTCGCGGGGGGCGGTGGCGCCTCGACCGACGGGGCGGCAGGCACGGCGACGCCCGCTTTGCTGCTGTTGCTCGCGGATGGTCGGCTGCATTCCGGCGAATGCCTGGCGCGCGAACTCGGCGTGAGCCGTGCCGCGGTATGGAAGGGCATCGAACGGCTACGCTTGCGCGGCATCGAGATCGAGGCCGTGCCGCGGCAAGGATACCGTCTGCCGGCCACCGTCGAATTGCTCGATGCCGGCTCCATTCGCGCCGTCCTGGGCGGCGACCGGCGGCAGCGGCTGCGCCATCTCGCGCTCGAGTTCGAGGTGGACTCGACCAATACGCGCTTGCTGGCGGCGGCGCCGCCGCCCCCTGGCAGCGCGGACGTGATGTTGAGCGAATTGCAGCAGGCGGGCCGTGGCCGTCGCGGGCGACCGTGGATCGCGCCCTTCGGTGGCAGCCTCGCCGTGTCGCTGGGATGGTCGTTTGCCGATGGGTCGCGGGTGAGCCCTGCCTTGAGTCTATGCGTGGGGGTCGCAGTGGTCAGGGCGCTGGCGCGTGCCGGGGCCGACGGCATCCGTCTGAAATGGCCGAACGATATTTGGTGCGGTGACCGCAAGCTTGGGGGGGTCTTGCTGGAGCTGCGCGCCGAGGCCAGCGGTCCGGCGCACGTCGTCATCGGCGTGGGGATCAACGTGGCGCTGGCGGCCACGGTGCGCCAGCGAATCGAGGCCACCGGCGTGCGGGTGGCAGCCGTGGCGGATGCTTGTACGGTGCCGCCGTCCCGTAATTTCATCGCCGGCGCCATCATCGACGAACTTTTGAGTATGCTGACGGACTTCGAACGGGAGGGCTTCGCGGCGTTTTGCGAGGCGTGGACGGCGCTGGACGCGCTGCGCGACCGGCCGGCGCAAGTGCTGTTGGCCGACACCCGGATTTGCGGCACGGCGCGCGGTGTGAATGCCGCCGGTGCGTTGCGCCTGGAGCTCGAGGGCAGCATTCGGGAGTTCGCGTCCGGCGAGGCGAGTTTGCGCGGGGTGGGATGACATTGACGGTTCTAAAAAGCATCGTGGCATGCCTGACGCTGGCGAACGTCGGCTATTTTCTTTGGTTGCACGGTATCGCTGCCTCGCACGCGGTGCCCGCATCCCAACCGCCTACGGCGACGCTCGAGCTGGCCACGGAGGTCCCCCCGGTCCTGAATCCGACGCCGGCCGATGCCGGCACGCCGGTGGCCGGCGCCGATGCCGCGGCGGCCAACGCTGCGGCGACGACCGTGCCGGTGGCCGGCGCAGAGCGTTGCGTCAGCGTGGGCCCCTTCAAGGACGTGTCGGCGGCGGCGCGTGCGGCTAGCACGCTCAAGGTAGGCGGGCATGATCCACGGCAACGCGTCGTCGACGGCGAGGTGTGGGCGGGCTTGTGGGTCTATCTGCCGATGCCCGCGACCCGCGCGGCCAGTGATCAGATGTTGACGAAACTCAAGGCCGCGGGCATCGACGATTCGCTGGAGATGCCGGGACCGGCGGATGGATCGGTGTTGTCGCTGGGCTTGTTCAGCGACGACAAGCGCGCCCAGGCGCGGGTCGCGCAGTTGCAGGCTTTGGGGCTGAATCCCGGCGTGGCGGATCGTAAACGCACCGGCACGCTGTACTGGATCGACCTCAATCTGAAACCCACCGATGTGCCGCTCAATCTCGCCGAGCTGCAGGGCGACGCGAGCCACATCAATCGCTTGGAAATTAAAGAATGCCCGACGCCCACGTCCACGCCGGTTGCGGCGTCCCCGGCGCCATGAGCGCGTCTCCCGCCGTCGGCGATCAGGATACGGCCTCCCACAGACGTCTGGGATTGTTACGCGCCGTGAGCGTGTCGGGCGCGGTGGTGGGCTATGGCTGTCTGGCCGCCTTCTTGTATCTCATCAGCATGCAGATCTATCGATGGTTTCGACAGGGAGAGTGGACCCACTTCGGCGTGAGCGAGGCGCTGCGCATGGGGCTCGCGCGCTGCTGCGTCAGCGATGCGGATACCGGCAGGCTGGCCGCGCTGGTGCATTGGCTCGATGCTCCCGTGGATTGGTTGGGGTTGCACCAGGTGTTGGAGGTGTTGCCGGCGTCATTGGCGTTGTTCGTGTGCTCCATTCTGGGCAACAGCGTCTATATCTACTGCCGCGACCGCGGTGGCGAAACGCGGGGTTCCTGACCGGCATCACCCGCCGTCGCGGTGCGGCGGTGGTGCCTCCCCTTCCCACAGGTACGCCACACTGCCCGGCGGCGCCGCGTACCAGCCGGGGTCGGCATAGTCGTCGTGCGCCAGGTTCTCGCGGATTTTCACGATCGTGAACATGCCGCCCATCCCGATGTTGCCGTAGGGTCCGTTGCCCGCCATCATCGGCAGCGTGTTTTCCGGCAGCGGCATTTGCATCGGCATGTCGCGCATGTCGTCGCTCATGGACATGTAGTTCGGTACCAGGGCGGCGATCTGGTCGGCCAAGTCGCGTGTCTCGACGCCAATGGTATTGGGCACCCCATGTCCCATGGCGTTCATGGTGTGATGGCTCTTGTGGCAATGGAACGACCAATCGCCCGGCGCCGCCGCGGTGAACTCGATGGCTCGCATCTGCCCGACGCCGAGATCCAGCGTGACCTCGGGCCAACGCGCGGCCGGCGGGATCCAGCCGCCGTCGGTGCCCGCCACCACGAATTCGTGGCCGTGCAGATGTACCGGATGATTGGTCATGGTGAGATTGCCGAGACGGATGCGCACGCGCTCGCCCAGGCGCGCGACCATGGGTGCGATGCCCGGGTAGGCGCGGCTGTTGAAGGTCCACAGATTGAAATCCAGCATGGTGCTGACATTGGGCGTGTAGGCGCCGGGCGCGATGTCGTAGGCGTTCATCAAAAACACGTAGTCGCGGTCCACCGCCATCGTCGCCGGATCGCGCGGATGGGTCACCCAGAACCCCATCATGCCCATCGCCATTTGCGTGGTCTCGTTCGCGTGCGGGTGATACATGAAGGTGCCGGCGCGCTGCGCGACGAACTCGTACACGTACGTCTGGCCCGCTTTGATCGCCGGTTGATTCAGGCCGGCGACCCCGTCCATGCCGCTCGGCAGGCGCTGACCGTGCCAGTGAATGGAGGTGGACTCGGGCAGCCGGTTGGTGACGTAGATGCGGACGCGGTCGCCCTCGACCACCTCGATGGTGGGGCCCGGCGATTGCCCGTTGTAGCCCCAGAGATTGGCCTTCATGCCGGGCGCGAGCTCGCGTACCACCGGCTCGGCGACCAGGTGAAATTCTTTCACCCCGTGACGCATCCGCCAAGGCAGCGTCCAGCCGTTCAGCGTGGCGACCGGCCGGTAGGGCCGGCCGTTCGGCGGCGACAGCGGGGCGTGCATGTCGGCGGACGTGCTGGTCACGATGTCCGGCAATGCGGCGAGCGCCGCTTTGGCGGTGGCCGCGGCGGCGACCGCAAAACCTGCGCCGCTGAAGAAATGTCGTCGGGTGACCATTGGGGGTTCCTGGTTAGCGAGTCGGACTCGCAAGCATGGCGGTGTCGAGATGCGACTGGGCGATCCAGAAGTCGCGAACACTGTGGATGTAGTCGTTGACGCCGGCGATCTGCGCGCGCGCATCGTCCAGTAATTCGAACACGCTGATGAGCGAGGCGTTGTAACGCAGGACATCCTGCTTGGTGATCTGTTTGTGCAGAGGCATGAGGTCCTCGTGCTCGCGCACCGCCATCTCGTAGCTGATGCGGTATTGCGCCGCCGCTTCGCGCACCTCGGTGCGAGCATCGATCGCGGCCTGAGTGAAACGTGCGGCGGCGCCGGCATAGACGGCCTCCGCTCTGCGTACCCGGACCGCGCCGCCGTCGAAGATCGGAATCTCGAGGTCAACCTCGTAACCATTCTCGTAGGGCGAGTCGCGCGTCCCCTCGCGGACGCGGGTCGGTCCGGCGTCCAGCACATTGATGAAGCGGGTGGCCTTGGTGAGTTTGAGCCGGCGCGCCAGTTCATCCAGCTCGGTGCGCCTCATTCGCAGATCGACGCGCTTCTGCAGCGCGGCGGCTTCGATGTCGGGCAGCGCGAAGATATTGGTGGGTAGTTCCGGCAAGTGGTCGGCCAGAGTAAGGTTCGTGTGTTCGTCGGCGATGCCGAGCAAACCCGCCAGCTCGGCGCTTGCCTTGGCGTCGGCCAGCTCGGCCAGCTCGAGCTCCTGCATAGCCTGCACGTAGAAGCCTTGCTGCCGGATCTGGTCCAAGCGGTTCCAGTTGCCGGCGCCGAGCATGCGGTGGGCGAGCTCGGCGGCGGTTTGCGCCGCATTCTTGATAGCCCAAGCATAGTGCAGCGAGTCGCGCGCGGCGAGTGCCGTGAAATAAGCGGTGCGGGTGCGGTCGGCGAGTTGCACCACCTGCACGACGACGGCATTTTGCGTCTGCGTGAAGCGGCGCTGCTCGGTCGCGTGTGCATAAGGGGCCGTGATCAGCGCCAGCACGTTGAAAGTGAGCGTTTCCTCGATGTCGTACAGACCATCCGCGCTTGCATGTCGCAGCGTGAAGCGGGGGTTGGGGAGACGGCCGGATTGGACCAGGTCCGCTTCTGAAATGCCCAGCTCCTCGAAGGCGGCTTGCAGCCCGGGGTTGTTGAGCAGCGCGATCTGCACGGCGTCGTCGGGCTGCAGCGGACGAGCCAGTAGCGCGGCGACTTCAGCGTCGTTCTTGGCATGCTCGGCCGCCGTCCGCGGCCAACGCAAGTCTTTGCCGAGCTGGGTGCGGGCGGCGGCGGCGACCGGACCGATGCCGCCGTCCGATGAGAAGGTGGCGCATCCGACCTGCGCCGCACTGCCGAGCAGCAGCGCCGCCAGCGGCAGCAGGTGGTGGATAACTCGGCGGGTCTTCATGAGGCGTTCATCACGGTGCACGGCCAATAATACACTCAGCGGGCGGGCTTCTCGGCTACCCTGGGAATGTACGTGATGTTTCCCGAGAAAGAGTGCATGCGCAGCCCAGTCGTTGTCGTGAATTGCGCGACGTTACCGCCGATCGAGCCTGCGTGCGGGCAGGCCGAATCATCGCGCGGGCAGGCTGCCGCGGCGCCGTGAATATTATCGGTCCCTGGGATGCGATGGTGGTGATCGCCAAGGCCGTGAGCTATGCGGCGACGCTGGGCGCGGCGGGCGGCGCCGCCTTCTTGGTCTACAGCGACTCGCTGCTCGGTGGCGCAGCAGCGCGCCGGATCCGGCGGGTGGTGACGGCGATGGCGGGGCTCGCGGCGCTGGCCGGTGCCGCGAAGATACTGGCGACCGCGAATTCGATGAGCGGCGATTTCACGGGCATGCTCGACCCGGAGTTCGACACCATGATCCTCGAGACCGGCGAAGGCTGGGCGATCGGGATGCGGTGCCTGGGTCTGGTACTCATGGCCGCGTGCCTGGCGATGGCGCGCCGGCCGCACCCGATCGCCATCCTCGGCGCTGTGGCCGCCGCCACCTCATTTGCTTGGGTGGGGCATACGCATAGGCTGCCCGCGCCAACCCTGCCGGTGGTGTGCCTCGCGGTGCACTTGCTGGGCGTTGCGTTCTGGCTCGGTGCGCTCATACCGTTGTATCTCATCACGCGCGATGCGGACGTCGCGGCGGTGGCCGCCGCGACGGCGCGCTTCGGTAAGGCGGCTCTGGCCGTGGTTGCGCTACTGGTGGCCGCCGGCACAGTGCTGCTGTGCTCGTTGCTGCATCGCTTTGCCGAGTTGTGGACCGCGGACTATGGCCGGTTGCTTCTCTGTAAGCTGGGCGTCGTGGCCTGCCTGCTGGCGCTGGCGGCGGTCAATCGCTGGGCGCTGACGCCGCGGCTGCTGGCGCGGGATGCGCGCGCTGTGCGGACCTTGCGTCGATCTTTGCTGATCGAAATGTTGCTGGGGGTCGTCATCCTGACACTGACGGCGGCGCTCACCACGCTCACGGGACCTTAGGCGCCCGTCCGGCTCATGATGCGCCCACTGAGCGGGCGCTGGTACGGAGCGCCACCGCCGCATCATCCTGGTCAAGCGGCCCGCTAGCGCACGCGCCCGTGGATGTCCGTGCGGTACCGAACATACCGGCCAGAAATGCAGGCGTATACTACGGTAACCAGGATGAATTGCCGCGCTTCGCGGTGATCCTGAATCCGATGGAAGCGGAGTTCCGTGACAGTCAATCGCTCCGATACCCAACTGAATCGTCTGCTTGCCGCAATGCCCAAGGTCGCTTGGGATCGCTGGGAATCCGAGTTGGAATCCGTCCACATGCCCTTGGGTCAGGTGCTCTACGAATCCGGCGCCACGCTGAGTCATGTCTACTTTCCGACCACGGCGATCGTGTCGCTGCTGTATGTGATGGAAAACGGCGCGTCCGCCGAGATTGCGGTCGTGGGCAACGAAGGCATCGTCGGCATTTCGCTCTTCATGGGCGGTGAGTCCACGTCCAGCCGCGCCGTGGTGCAAAGCGCGGGCGAGGGATTTCGGCTCAAGGCCAAAGCGATGAAGGATGAGTTCAACAACAACGGTCCGGTGTTGCATCTGCTGCTGCGTTACACGCAGGCTTTGATCACGCAGATGGCGCAGACCGCCGTGTGCAACCGCCACCATTCGCTGGACCAACAGCTGTGCCGCTGGCTGCTGCTGAGTTTGGATCGGTTACAGGGCGTCGAATTGGCGATGACCCAGGAACTGATCGCCAACATGCTGGGGGTTCGCCGCGAAGGCGTCACGGAATGCGCGCTGAAGCTGCAGGCCGATGGCCTCATCAAATATGCCCGCGGCCGCATCATCGTGCTCGACCGGGCCCGACTGGAGAAACGCACCTGCGAGTGTTACGGGGTGGTCAAGCGCGAATACGATCGGCTGCTGCCTGCGGGCATCGCGACCTGACTGCGCGGTAACACCGCGCGTCTCTGGTGTACCATTCGGCCCTCGAATCGGCCGGTTGGAGTTTTCCGCCTTGCAAGAATCATCGTCTCTGCGTCATCCACAGCCCGCGAGCCGCATCCTGCTGGCGAGTCTGATCGGTACCACCATCGAGTTCTTCGATTTTTATATTTACGCCACCGCCGCGGTGCTGGTGTTCCCGACCCTGTTCTTCCCCAAGCAGGATCCGGCCACGGCGACGCTGCAATCGCTCGCGACTTTCGCGCTGGCGTTCTTCGCCCGTCCCATCGGCTCCGCGCTGTTCGGCCACTTCGGCGACCGCATCGGCCGCAAGGCCACCCTGGTCACCGCCTTGCTGACCATGGGGGTCTCCACGGTGCTCATCGGGTTGCTGCCCACCTACTCGTCGATCGGGGTGTACGCGGCGGTGCTGCTGGCATTGTGTCGCTTTGGCCAGGGTCTGGGGCTCGGCGGTGAATGGGGCGGCGCCGTGCTGCTTGCCACCGAGAATGCGCCGCCCGGCAGAGAGGCCTGGTACGGTAGTTTTCCGCAGCTTGGCGCACCGCTGGGCTTTTTGTGCTCCACCGGCGTGTTCTTGACGATTACGAGCGCCATGAGCAATGCCGATCTATTGGCGTGGGGCTGGCGCATTCCGTTCCTGGCAAGCACGGCTCTGGTACTGGTGGGGCTGTACGTGCGGCTGCAACTGGTCGAGACGCCCGCGTTCCAGCGCAGCCTGGAGAAGGGCGAACGGGTGCGCGTGCCCTTCCTGGTGGTCATCACGCGGTATCCGCGTCAACTCATCCTAGGCACCCTGGGGACGACGACGACGTTCGTGGTGTTCTATCTCATGACGGTGTTCGCGCTCAACTGGGCCACCACGGCGCTCGAGTTCCCGCGCGGCGAGTACTTGATCATGCAAATGGTCGGGGTGCTGTTCTTCGGCTTGACCATTCCGGTCGCGGCGGTGATCGCGGATCGCATCGGCGGCCGGTTGATGCTCATCATCGCGACCGTCGCCATCATGGTCTTCGGCTTTCTGTTCGCCCCCTTGTTCGGCGCCCACGATGTCACCAAGGTGTTCGCCTTCCTGGCGCTCGGGTTCTCGGTGACTGGTTTAACGTATGGGCCGCTGGGCAGTGCGCTGGCCGCGCTGTTCCCCACCGCGGTGCGCTACACCGGCACGTCGCTGACTTTCAATTTCGCCGGTATCTTAGGCGCCTCGCTCGCCCCGTACATCGCCACGCAACTGGCGCATGAATACGGGCTACGTTACGTGGGATATTATTTATCGGCGGCGGGTCTGATGACGTTGATCGCGTTGTTGCTGATCAGGGATCGACCGGAGTAGGAGAGGCTCATGGCGAATCGAATCTGCTTCATCGAATTGCCGGCCGGCGCCACCGCGCCGTCCAAGATGTTTTATGCCGAAGCATTCGGCTTCGTGATGACGGACTTCGGACCGACGTATTCGTGCACGATGACCGGTGACGTTGACCTCGGGATTCAAAGCGATACCGCCGAAGCGACGCGCGCTCCGCTCCCGGTCATTCAAGTGGAGTCGCTGGAGGCGACGGAGGTGCTCGTTCTCCGGGCGGGCGGAAAGATCACGAAGGAGACCTTCAGTTTTCCGGGCGGGCGCCGCTTTCACTTTCGTGATCCCGCCGGCAATGAACTCGCGGCGTTGCAGCCTGATTGAAAGCGGCGCGAAAAAAAACGGGGCTACGGCAGGTATGATCGACCTATTTCGGACCGCGCCAATCGCGGTCGCAACGTCGCACAGGGAACCTATGCGAGTCCAGTGCTCCATTGCACGCTCGATCGTTGCGGCATTTGCTGCATGCATTTTCCCAGTGTGCAGCTTCGCGCAGGGGGCCGCGGCGGCCCCAGCCTCGGCCGCGCCAGCCTCTGCGGCTGCGGCCTCTGCGGTATCAACCGATCCCGCGTCCGGCTACAACCAGCCCCCGAAGAACATTCTCGACGTGATGCTGGCCCCGGCGACCACGGTGCCGTTCGTGAGCCCGACGCAGGATCGGGTGCTGCTCGTGTCGTGGCAGGACTATCCGTCGATCGCGCGGGTGGCCACGCCATTTTTGCGGCTCGCCGGTGTGCGCATCGAACCGGGCAACCATAGTAAGCACGACACGCCGGGCGGCTATGGCATTACGCCCTGCGCACTCAACTTCGAACTGGTGACGGTGCCCAAGGGGGCGAGCACTCCCGTGGCATTGCCATCCCAGGTGTGTGCGGGATCACCCCTCTGGAGCGCGGATGGCAAGCGCTTCGCATTCGCCAATATCGCTCTCCACTCGGTCGAGCTATGGATTGGCGACGCAGCGACCGGCGCCATCCGGCAAGTTCCCGGCGTGGCTCTCAACCCGATGTTCGGTCACTCTTTGCAATGGATGCCCGATCAGAACACCTTGCTGGTAAAACTGGTTCCGCAGAACCAGGGACCACCACCGGCCGACTCCATCGTACCGGTCGGCCCCAGTATCCAGGAGAGCGACGGCCAGAAGGGCGAGAGTAGCACCTACGAAGTGCGCGATACGCTCGGCAACACTCACGACGAGGACGTATTCGACTATTACGCGGCATCTCAACTGGCACTCGTCGATGCGACCAACTTGACGCTCACGCCAATCGGCAATGCCGCGAACTATGAAACGGTCCGCGCCGCGCCGGATGGACGCCATGTGCTCGTCAGCGCGATCCACAAGCCCTACTCCTATGTCACGACCTACGATCGCTTCCCGCAAGACGTCGAAGTCTGGAATGTCGCTACTCCGAGCCACGTGGTGAGCCATACCGTGGCCTCGCTGCCGCTGGCGGATCGTGTCCCGGTTCAGGGCGTTCCGTTGGGTCCTCGCGATTTTTCCTGGCGCGCCACCGCTCCGGCGACGCTCGTCTGGGCGGAAGCGCTCGACGGCGGCGACTGGAAAGTCAAAGCCGCGCTGCGCGACAAAGTGATGATGCAAGCCGCGCCATTCGATTCGCCCCCGGTGGAGATTGCCCGCACCGAAGAGCGCTTCCTGCGCTTTGATTGGAGCGAACGCGCCAGCCTCGCGCTCTTGAATGAATACGACGAGAATCGGCATTGGCGCCAAACTTATATCATCGACGTGGATGCGCCGGCGCAAAAGCTGTCTTTGCTCTGGGATCTCTCGTATGACGAGAAATATGCCAATCCGGGGACACCAATCCTGCGCGTCGAGCCAAACGGCAGCGAGGTCGTGCGGCTCGATCAGGACTCGATCTATCTTGCGGGTACCGGCGCGTCCCCGGATGGCGACCGACCGTTCTTGGACAAACTCGACCTCGAGACGCGCAAATCGCAGCGCTTGTTTCGCTCCGACAAGACGGCTTACGAACGTTTCTTGTCATTCGCCGGTGCGAACCCGCGGAGCTTTCTGACCTGGCACCAATCGATCATCGATCCGCCGAACGTGTTTCTCCGCACGCTGGGTAAATCGTTGAGCGGCGCGGCCGGAGAGCCGGTCTTGGCCTCGACGAGCGTTGCCGTTACCCACATTCTCGACCCCGCGCCCGCGGTGCGCGCCATCAAGAAGCGGCTCGTCAAATACCAGCGCGGTGATGGCCTCGATCTGTCCTTCACGCTCTATACGCCGTCCGGCTACAAAGCGGGAACCCGCGTACCGACCATTCTGTATGCCTATCCGCTGGATTATGCCGACGCGTCGAAGGCCGGGCAGGTCACCGGTTCCCAGGCGACGTTTACCCGGTTACGGGATTACCGCCTGCTACTGCTGGCCGGCTACGCGATCATCGACAATGCATCGTTTCCGATCGTCGGCGATCCGAAGAAGGCGTACGACACCTATCTGGACCAGCTCATCGCCGATGCCAGGGCCGCCGTGGACGAAGCGGTGCGCTTAGGGGTCGCCGATCCGGATCGGGTCGGCGTGACGGGGCACAGTCATGGTGCGCTCATGACGGTCAACCTCGTCGCGCATACGGATTTGTTTCGCGCGGGCGTCGCGACCAGCGGCTCCTACAACAAGACACTGACGCCATTCGGGTTCCAGAACGAGCGACGTTCCGTTTGGGATGCCCCGGATGTCTATCTCAAGGTGTCGCCATTTTTCGCCGCCGATAAGCTCAAGACACCGCTGCTGTTGATTCACGGCGCGGAAGATGCGAATCCCGGGACGACACCCCTGCAATCGATGAAGCTGTATGAAGCGATTCGCGGCAACGGCGGCACCACCCGGTTGGTGCTGCTGCCGCACGAGCCGCACTGGTACACGGCGCTGGAGTCGAATGAGCAAGAGGTCTACGAGATGCTGCGCTGGTTCGACAAGTATGTGAAGAACGCGCCGCCGCGAACGGCGGCGGCGGAAGCCAAGGTCTCACACTAGCGCTCCCATGAGCCCGAAGTTTCGCGCTGGGCCCGTCGCTACCCTTAAGCGACTTCGGCACAGGTCTTGGTTGGTGTGGAGGCGTGATTATTTGATAATTTAACACCGGAATATTAACGTCTAGGGTCTTGCGGTGTGGCCTGCGACGCCGACTCGGTGGAGCGCAGGTGCGCGCTCACCTGTTCGGCGGCCGCCATCACCCGCAGCACATTCTCGCCCGCCACCTTCGCTACATCGGTATCCGTCCAGCCGCGTCGCATGAGTTCCTCGAGCAGAGCGGGGTAGCGATCCACGCCTTCGAGGCCGACCGGAGCCGCCGGGATGCCGTCGAAGTCCGAGCCGAGACCCACGTGGTCGACCCCGGCGACGTGACGGATATGCTCGATGTGGTCCGCCACCTGCGCCAGAGTCACCACCGGTTTGGGATGAGCCTGATCCCAGGCCGCGAGCGCCGCTGCGGCCCGCTCCGGCTGCCCTATGTAGAGACCGCCGTAGGGAGGGCTGCTGTAACGCGCCTGTTCGGCCGCCCGATCCGCTTCCCACTGATTACTGGCCGCGGACACATAGCAGGGGCAGAAGTTCACCATGACCACACCGCCGTTACGCGCCACGAGGTCCAGGATGTCGTCGGGCACGTTGCGCGGATGATCGACCAGCGTCCGGGCTCCGGAATGCGAGAAGATCACCGGCGCTTCGGTCACCTGCAGAGCCGCCCGCATGGTGTCCGGTGAGACATGACTCAAGTCAACCAGCATGCCGAGGCGGTTCATCTCCCGAATCACGTCCTGACCGAATGGGGTCAGCCCGTGATGTGCGGGCGCGTCGGTGGCGGCGTCGGCCCAGCCGGTGTTGAGCACGTGCGTCAACGTCATGTAGCGAGCGCCGAGCTCGTACATTTGACGCAGTACCGGCAGCGAGTCGTTGATCTGATTGCCGCCTTCTATGCCGAGCATCGACGCCACCTTGCCATGCTGATGAATACGGCGCACATCCGCCGCGGTGTACGCCATTTCCAGATCGTGCGGGTAGCGCGCCACGATCCGCTTCACGAGATCGATCTGTTCGAGCGTCGCTTGCACCGCGGCGTAGCCCTTGACCTCGACCGGCACCCAAACCGACCAGAATTGGCCGCCCACCATGCCCGTCCGCAGGCGCGGGATGTCGGTCATCAATGGCGCTCCGTCCGACGGGAACGGTAACTTCGAGGTATCCGACTCGAGATCCACCGCGGTCAGATCGCTCTTGAACCGCTCGCGGATCTCCCACGGCAAATCGTTGTGGCCATCGATTAGGGGGGTCGATTTGAGTATGCGCACGACCCGCGCGTGGAACGCTGGGTCGTTCAAGTCCGCTGCGGGGGTCGCCGCCGCCGCGCACAGCAGCGCGAGCATGACGATGGCGAGGGGGCGTGAGGGGACCGCGTGAATCAGGCGCTGCCTCCAACCGAGTCGCGGTGGACGGCTTTCAATGCAGGTATCGTCAGGCCTACGACCCATATGAAGAATATGAATACGGGCACGTAAAAGGAGATCAGCCCATTCCACGAGAACGGACCCACCTTGAACCAAAAAATGAGGCACGCAGGCATGAAAAGGATCCCGGTCCATAGACTCAGAAAACCACACCAACGGGGTAGACCGGGCGGCGTTTCGGTATCTTGTAATATCGCCATGGCCAGCGCAAAACACCAGATCGTAAACGACGGCCACGGTGCCAGGAACGTGAACCATGCCAAATCGTGCAGGGCGCGGATCACGAAGGGATCTGAATCATCCAAACGATACGCGACCGCCTCGAAGATCCAGGTCGACCCCTGACCGATGAGCGAGCCGATCGCGGCGCATCCGACCTGCGTATGGGTCAGGACAGGATGACGGCCTTCGCCCGATCGCACGCGCGTCGCGATGCCCACCGCCCACGGAACCATCAAGGAGAAACCGATCATCGTGATCAGCATGCCGATGCGGAAACCGGTCAGATTATTCTGGATACGCAGCACGAGTTCTGCGGCGGGCAGGTCCGCAGCCGGCGGCGGGAGATAGGCTGCGCAGTACATGAACCCGAACCAGAAGAGCAGAAGCATGACCGGTCCGGACCATAGGCACAACAATTGCGACCGCACATTCAAGTGCGTCGCGCGGCCGCTCGCCAGCGACTTGCCTTCGAGTCGTAGCGAAAGATCGTGCATGTCGTACCTCCCTATTTTCCCATTCTCTAGAATGGTTCGCATGCGATCCATCTTACCGCGCTTGCGCGTAGAGTTCCATTCGTCCGGCTACGTGACACCTCCCATACGGATCTGCAATTCGTGGCGGCGGTAATCGATGATCAGCGTGTCGAGTAGACCGAGCACATCCATGCCGATGATGAGGGTCGGGTCGCCGCGCAATCGCCATTGATCGAAGATCGCCATGTCGGCGAACGTGATCCGTGCGTTCTGGATCGCGAGACCGCCCACGGTAATGCGTGGTGTCGATGCCAGCACTCCGTCCTCGATGTTCAAGGTGACGCCCTCGATCAGATCATGTTCGTCGCCGAAAGTACCACCATCGTGTCGCAGCGCATTGCGCAGCGCAAGATTCGCGAGCGTCGTTTGTGCGCCGGTGTCGCCGACACGGCTGTAGTCGCGGCCGAAAGCCCAGCGGGGCTCGCGGCGATCAGCGTCGCCAACGCGGCCGAGCAACTCACGTGCCGCAGGCGTTCCAGCGGCCGAACAGCAAGGCTGGCGCAGCGTCCGCTTTTTCGCCGACATATTCAGAAACCGCAATAATCGCGCGATGCTTGACCGCTGGAATCGGTTGGCGCTTCCAGATGGATGGTTGGTCGCTGGGTGCCTGTTCCAGACCTCCAGACCGTATAGACTCATTCAAGCGCATGCTGAATCCGATGAGAAAGAACTCCTATGACAACTTCGCGACTTCCAGTCTTGTTCATCTCCCACGGCGGCGGCCCATGGCCTTACGTGGATTCGCTCAAGACCATGTACGTGAACACGGAGCGAGAATTACGGCGGCTGCCGGAACGTCTTCCGGAGCGGCCCAAAGCCGTTCTGGTGGTCTCCGCTCACTGGGAAGCGCCGAGATTCTCGGTGGCCACCGGCGCCCACCCGCCAATGGAATACGACTACGGCGGGTTTCCCGCTCACACCTATCAACTCCGCTACGACGCGCCCGGCGACCCCGCACTTGCCGACGATGCGCGAAATCTGATCAACGCTGCCGGTCTCGATGTCGTCACGAGTGCCAACCAAGGGTTTGACCACGGCGTCTTCGTGCCCTTAAGCCTGATGTTTCCGCGCGCCGACGTGCCCATCGTGATGGTCTCGATCAAGTCAGGATACGATCCGAGAGAGCATCTTGCGTTGGGTCGAGCGCTTGCGCCGTTGCGTGAACGGGATGTGCTGGTCGTCGGCAGCGGGCTCAACTACCACAATATGAGCGGCTTCAGGCAAGACGGCGCGACCGCGGATGCGGAGGCGTTTACGCAGTATTTGAATCAGGCGATCGCACTCGGGGACGCGC
>Ga0116227_10003533_pt1 | contig 34640 bp, 28 predicted proteins | sample S1TSphgellanicum_FD_89693 | JGI IMG/M metagenome (GOLD analysis project Ga0116227, IMG submission 89693) | Host-associated microbial communities from peat moss isolated from Minnesota, USA - S1T2_Fb - Sphagnum magellanicum MG | ecosystem: Host-associated > Plants > Peat moss > Unclassified...
AAGGGGCTTTTTAAAATAATTCAAATAAAAAATTTTATTTAAATTGTATTTTTTAATTTATTTATAAAAAAAAACCAGTAAATATTTATTATTTTTTTTTAAAAAAAAAAAAAAATAAAATTTTTTTTAAATTTTTTTTTTTTCCAAAAAAAAAAAAAAAAAAAAAAAAAAAAACAAATTCACTGATTTGCACTGACTTACATGGTGGATACATGAATATCATTTACACTTACACAAAGCCTATGTCTAAAACAATATACATGCCCAAAAGTGCTGAAAGCCCGGGATGAAATTCCACAAGAGGCCTCTTCTTTGTCTCATGCTTTGAAGAATCTAGGATTGGATCCAAACAATTACTATTGTTTTCACATCACTCTTTTACATCGAAACCTGGAAGACAATCAAGCTGATGATAAATGAACCCGGTATGTAGCCTTTGCACATTTCAACCTTTTCCCCCAAACCCCCAATGTTGTTGTAATTTGGAAACACACATTAGATTAGCCCATTCGTTAACACTGGGTTGGCCAAATCCTAAACCCCTGCCCTTAAAGATCCATGCCCATCAATTGTTGTAGTTACAGAATTGACCAAACCCTAAACCCCTGCCTTCAAGATCCATGCCCATCAATCCTTGTGGTTAGGGAATTCACCAACCCCTAAACCCTAACCCCCTGCCCTTGAAGATCCATGCCCATCAAATGTTGTAGTTAGGGAATTGACTAAACCCTAAACCCCTGCCTTCAAGATCCATGCCCATCAATCCTTGTGGTTAGGGAATTCACCAACCCCTAAACCCTAACCCCCTGCCCTTGAAGATCCATGCCCATCAATCCCGGTGGTTAGGGAATTGACCAAACCCTAAACACCTACCCACTTGCCGGCATTTAACCAATGTTAGGTCGGTGGCCAAGAATTGGCAAGGCCTGCCAATTAGTTCTACAGAATCAACATGTGCTTCACGTATTCGGCATGCTAATTTGTTGGGCCCCACAGGGACAGGGACTACCGCATTGGATCCAACTTTTGGAAGTTTTATCTTAACAAAACCCGTTTCACATTAGGTGAACTGGTTTCTTTGGTGAAAGTGTTTAGACCGTTTAGATTGGAATGGATTGTTTTGGTGTTCAGAGTGTGGACACAGTAGGTAGCTGTACAACATGTTATCTATTGGCAGGGCCAGCCTGTTTGTGATGCCTTGTTGATCAAGAGTGAGAATAAGACCTAATAATTGTTACTGCTTACTTATTAGGGTTTCCTTCAAGTTGCATTCAGTCCAGCTTATATATTTTTTTATCCTCTTCAGTTTGTCACCCCTCTTTATTATTATTCATAAATATTTTAAGATTTTGATCAAATAAAAAAACTCAACATGAGATAGTTGAATTTTGTTGTAAATTATATTTAGTTTTAATGCAATTATGTTGGCAATCCTTTGGTTTGTATCTCAAGCTTTGTATTGAAAATCACATCTAGAATTAAACTATTTTGAGCATTTGTGAAAGTGAAATACGAGTTTGATCTTGACTATGGTACCCAATGTAAATTTCACTGAGTCTGTTGGAGACAATAGGGCAGTCGTTACACCATTTGTGCAGGTTGCTACTTAGGCAACAAGAAATTTTGTTACCTTAGGATAGTTTGGGTTTCAGATGTGAAGCTCCGCACATCGAAGAATTTCGTCTTACACTCCACTTAGTACATCGTATTACCATCAAAGAGTTCTAAAATTTTTGCACCAATTGTGACCATTAGTGTAGCCAACACATTCTATGGTTTAGGGTTTAGTGTCACCAAGAAGTTTGCTGAAACATGTAGCCTTCATTACCATAACTATGATGTTGTGAACTTGTTCATTAACAATGGTCACATGCTTACTTCCAATAGAAAGTTGTTGAAGCAAAGGAAAGATCTGTAGATTGTAACATTTAATGGCTTTCATGTGTAATTTGCAATGTGAGGGTGCTTTGAAGCTTTTGGCTACTGAACATTGGTGGAACACCACCACACAATGAAAAGAGCTTTTTCCAAAGCAAGATCAATTTCTTTATTCAAATTTTGGAGGACCAACATTGTTTTCAAGTTGAATATGGTATTTTTCATCTCCATCTCTTTGGGTTTAAATCCTAAATGCATTTAGGGTTTTAAATTATCCATAGTTTGTTGTGCTTTGGTTTCATGTTTTGTAGAGTCTTGTTTGTGTTGTTGTGTATTACATAGCTTGTGCATTTGTGCTTGTGTGTCTATGCTATGTTTGTGCCTAAATAGGACCACGAAGCATAAATCCTTGGAATTAATAACAAGGTCCAATGCTAAATTGAAACTTGCATTGTTGCAATACTTTTCCAATAATAAAAACATGTTGAATGTAAAACCTTTGTGGTTAATGTGCGATTCCATGTTGTTGCTTTTTAATGTTGATGGTTTGTCATTAGAGTCATCCAGACCAATTCATCTTGGGTCGCACTTTCCTACAACCCAAGTTATCTCACCTTTGTCATCTCTTGAGTCACAACATCTTCGTGGGCCATCTATACTTCTTTTTTTCTTGAAAAATTACCTTCTGTAGTTCCTTATCTTGTAGCTCCTTTTGTAGTTTCATCTCTTGAAGCTCCTTTTTTTTGTAACATCTTCTCTTACAACTCCTTCTATAAGTACTCCTCTTGTAGCTCCTTTTTTTATAGCTCATGTAGCTCCTTCTGTAGCTCTTATAGTTCCTTCTTTTGTAGTTCCTTTCGATTTACCTTTTGATGTAACCCCTTTGCTTGCAACATATGCACATCTTAGTTTGAGTGGTAGCAACTTGCATGTTGATTCACCCACATCATCAGAAAAGGTCATCAATTAAAGTGATCTACTTGATACAAACTTAAATCCTAACTTGGTGCCTTGTCTTCCAACTGAAAAGCTAAAAAAATCATATGACTGTACATGGAAGTTTCAATTTGAATGGGTTACAAAACTATCTTGGGTTAAAGGGGTCCTTGTTGATGATGGCAAACTTCATATGGTCAAGTGCAAGGTATGCAACAAAATTGACAAGAAGCCTTGTTTGTTTGCTCCAAGTGGGATACATTAATGAGACATGAAGGTAGGAGGAAGGCAGAAAAGGATTTTCCAAAGCTAAAGATCATGAAAGGAAACTAGTACAACAACAAAACTTGTAGACACAAGAAAAATCAAGCTTTGTAATAAGCTTAAGCTCGTTCTATTGTCCTACAACAAATCAACGAAAACAATCACTTGGAGTCAGAAAGGAAGAAGGTTTAGTTTGCCACATTGTTTAAATCTTGGATGCAGGTTGTCTTATGGTAGAATATGAAAGCAAGAAGGCTTTATACTCTTTCATTGCACTACACCAAAATGTGACATCTATGACTAGAACAAAATACTATTAATGACCAAATCTAGTCATACAATCATATATGCCATGTTTTTGTCACTAGTCATATTTGCCTAATGTTGATTATGACAACATGATTAATAGACTTGTTGAGGTGATGGTGAAACCAATTAGGTTTTGATTCTTTTGTAATTTCAAAGCAATATTTTAAAATAAAGGGGTACACTTGATGTTGAATGCACAAATAGAATAAAACTTTGGTACCTTGACCAATTCGGAAGTAATTATATTATTTTTAGAAATGTTGAAATTTTCAAAAACTATCTCTTCCAAATCACAAAATATTGTGAAAGAAAATATTGAAACTTTAAGAATGAAATTATTTCACTACAACAAAAGACGTCCTTATACACCAAGTGATTTCATTAGATTTTGAGTGAATATAGTGGTTTTAATAAACGGGGATTAGTTGGAAAGTAGCGAATTCATTAATCTAGTGAATGAGGACTAGTGAACTGCACCCACATTTTGTAATAATGTTTGTTGAATATTCTATGTAAGTAAGAGCTTCAAAATTATTTGATCATTGGACAAAAAAATGTTGAAATGGTTAAGATATTACAGTATTGCAAAAAAGAATATCCAAATTCAAAATTAATGCACAAATAAATATACCATTTTTTTTGTTCTTAAATTTTTTAAATATATACATATGGGTCTGAATTGTTTAATATTCAAATAAATATTGTTTCAATTAATTTACATTAATTATATTCCACAACTTTCCAATTTTTTTTTAGTAATGTGAAAAAAATGTGGGACCATGCCTTTATATTTGTTTCCTTATTTAAAATCTTGCTCTTTATGGCCAAATTTGACTAAATTCCCTTACATGAATTGATACATGGATTTGTTTTTTTAATAGTGTTGGAAAAAAAAAAATTTACTCAAAAAGTTATGATTAAAATTGTAGATATATGTAAGATGCGAGGGAAAAACCTTTTCTTAATTGCGATTAGGGTTTGCATTGGAGGTTTTAATTTTAAACCCTAATTCTCAGCTTCAGGGTTTTGTACATAACCTTCTTTTCCAATGGCATGAAGATTACTACTAGTAGCAAAGGTATTGTCTGAGGTGGAAATGATAATGTAGTTATGAAAACAAATGATTATCTTTCTTGCTCTCTATAATTGGTTAATTAGTTCATGTCCAAATTCAAGTATACATTTTTTTTGGGTCATCATGCTTGTTGTTGAATTTCCTACTTGTGCCTTAATCTGGGTATATTGTAGGAAAATCTTCCACTTTGGATAAGAAAGGAAACACCCTAGATGGAAACGATCCATCTACAAAGGTAAAGTCCCTTCCACCTTGTGAGTTCACTCATATGAAAAATAATAATAAAATGGGGTGTTGAAAGATCTATTAAAAGATGTGTTGAATGTGGCATTATGTGAACACAATTGACAACTATTGTGGGTCTCTTATCTTGAGGGATATTTGCAATTTGACTTATGTCACAATAGTGCCCAATGGCAATTTGAAGTTGTTTAGGAATCTAAGGTTGTTGTAATCTAAGCTGATTAGTTGCTCAAATGAGGCTTGATGAATATAGTGTTGTCATGCACCTTTGGTTGGCACCCCAAAGGAACCACTAACGTAACACCAACCACACCAACATTAGGGGGAAAATCGGGTGATTATAAATGTAGTGATTTTGACAAGTGAACATCTATTCTTTCCAACCCTATGGATGGCCAAAGTGAAGTTGCGACTCATGTATTTGTTGTATATGCATGTGCATGTGTGTTTATATGCCTAGTATACACATGCTTACTATGTGGGAGTTTATAGTCTGAAAATGAGAAAGACATGGTATACATGGTTAGTTAGTAGGGCTTAGGGTTTCTATTCTTTGCATTCTATTAAGCTAGATCATGGCAAGTCTTTCACTATTGGGTGCTATGACAATGGCTTTTGTGTTGTGCAACAGAAAGTGTAGAGGTTTTGTAGGGGTATGGATGGAAGATAGCACCGAGGGAAGAAACTTGAACAAATGAATACCAATTTATATGAACTTTGTTCAAGGTATGTAAATCACATCAACCAATTCAGTTATATGATGGTATTTGTTTACAAATTGTAGCCAATTATTACCATCATAACTTTTTTGTGCATGGCTTGTTTTCCCATATGAATAAAATTGGCTACAAAAGTTGTTATCATGCATCTACTTTGGAATGATAAATTCCTTTTTTATAGCCCACTACTATCACTGCCTATCATAAAAGTGTGGAAGGACAAAGATATGGATTCCTTACAAAAATTATGATCTTTTATAGTACCTAGGTCTCATTCCTATACTCCACTTTTCTACTCAAATTTCACATAGGTTTATGATGGGCTATGGATAGTGGTACCATGGATGAGCTATGGATGTTAGGTTGTTGTTACATGTGTTGTTGTGGTTGTTTGTGCCAAATTGGGAATTTTATAACTTCAAATAAATTGAGAGCCTAAATACCATCACAGATCCCACATCCATTTCTCTCTAACTTTGGTAAGTCATTATTTGGTTTAGGTGTTTGTTATCTAGATGTTATTACCTTCAATTTGTATGACAATTTGTATGAATAAATATTTAGCACTTGTATGTTTTCAATAATTCTTCTACACAAACCTTTATTAAATGATGTTCCTATCAATTGTGTATCTTATAAGGATTACAGAACAATGAGTGCAAACAAGCTAAATTCATTATGAGTGCATCCTCCTTTGAATCTTTAGGGAAGATTATGACTCCAGGATGAAAAAAAGTGGCAAAGAAAAGAAGCCTACGCAATTTCAAAGAGGTTGGCCCAAATGATGTGCAATTGTAACATATACCACGAAAGGAGATTGTGGACAAGAAAAGTGGTACAACAACACTTTACTGATTTTGGTTGTGATCCAACCCTACGTTATGTGAAACCTGCTCTAGTAAATTCCATCTTTTCTTCTGTAGTGATTTCCTTGTTTGCAACTTAGTATTCAAATGGCTTTGTTTTATATAGCCCAACAACATTAGGTTTTATAATGATAATCGTCTACAAATGCTTAGTTGTATGAATGAATGTTCTATTTTGTAAGCCTAGATCGCAGTGATTTTTTTGCATCCATAACATTTCCAATATCCTATTGTACACCCACGTGACTATGCATGATGCTCCAAGTGATTCATCAAAAGAGGATTGGTCTTATGAGGTAAATCTAGATGCTGCAAAGTTAGGGGATGCACACCTTCGCACACCCAAGAACCACAAGGTTGATTTGAACCATCAAATGGCTACAACTTTCAACCATGCATTTTAGGCCTTTGATGCAACCCAAGAAGAATCCAAGCATGCATGTGAAGAAATCAGGCAAGACCATTTCATATTTGATTTGGACATGGATTTTGACCCAAATTATGGTAAGGGTGATGCCCCGATAGAAATAGTACCTAAACTTAGTATAAAGGATCACATTACCTTAAGTTGGCAACAAAATCTATGATTCCTTTGTATCAAGGATGTGAATTTAATAGGTTGACAAGAACCTTGATGATTTTAAATACATGTGCAGCACATAGATGCACTAATGGATTTGTTGATGAATTATTGTCGTTATCACAAAACTCCATCTTGCCAAAACCAAATAATAGATGGTCACATTACGAGGTTAAATGTCCAGTACAAAACCTAGGATTAGGGTATGTTACGATCCATTCATGTGAGAATGGTTGTGTTTTATATCACAAGTAACATGTTATAGTATAACAATGTCCAAGTTGTGGCCAACTTCAATATGTTCAAAGACGTGCCGAAGTTCCCAAAAAAGTGGGTAGGCACTTTCCATTCATCCCTCAGTTGCTACGAATGTTTAGAACTTCTAATATGTCAGGGCTTATTTATGTGGTGGCTTCACAAAAACAAAAATCAATATGGACTAATTTGATGTGCAGTTGATTCAAAGGTGTGGGTTCACATTGACGCCATTTGGCCAAACTTTGTAGTAAAGCCTTGGAACTTGAGGCCCGATCTTGCTCTAGATAATGTGAACCCATTTGGAAACCAATCAACAATATGGTCTACATGGCCGGCGATCATCTTAAACTGTAATCCACCTCCATGGTTAACAACCAAAGAAATCTTTCTAATGCTTGCCTTGTTGATTCCTGGAAAAGAATATGTGCAAAACTCAAACATTGACATCTACATGGCACTGCTATTGGAGGAGTCGCAAAAGCTCTAGAAAGGGGTGGATGTTATGGATGTGATGCAACCCCCAAGAGAGCATGGGTTCATCATCCATGTTGTCCTTATGTGGTCCATCCATGACGTCTGCATATGGTTTACTTTCTAGACATGTGACAAAGGGTTATAAAAGGTGTCTTGCTTGTGGCCCCAACACATCAGCTCGTCATTCAAGAGACCTTGGGAAGGTTGTATATTGTGCTCATTGTAGGTGGTTGCGTTTGAATCACCCATATTGATCAAGCAAGCATGATTTTAATGGGAATGTTGAACAAAGGTTGGCCTTGCTAGTTATGTTAGGCTTTGAACATTTGGCAAATGCTGAGTTGTTTGAAAGTTGGAAGTCAATTGATAGTAGGGACGGAGATCCAATTGTAAAAATAGGAGTAAAGCGAAAGAACATCCTTTTTGAATTGCCATACTAGAAGGTCCATGTGAATCTCTTAACTCTTTGCCATACCATAGATATGTAGAAAGTTTTTATGCTGCTTTTGGAGTCTAACAATTTGTTTTATATGAACTATCTTAATGTTGCTCAATTTCAATATCACTATTATTTTTTGTGTTGTCCTCAACTTCGATCCTTGTGATTGTTCCCCTAATGTAGCCTTTTTATTCTGCAAACTAGCCACTAATGGAGACTCATGAAACTAAGTAAGCAACCATAGTATAATCATGCCATAGGATGTGTTAGGGCTCATTTATCAAAGGTCTATTGGGCATGTGATTTACACTACATATGATCCCTCAATTAATCAACTAGATAGAGTCTGATTGGGGAATTTACAAAATTTGATTCTTAGTAGTTCGTGGCTTGAATGCCCATTGAATCTTTTTAAGTTTCATGAGATTGTTGTACCCCATTAGTTGATTTGAATGTTTGATTTTTTGACCAATCTATTAAATTCAAAATTGGGCCTGGGTCTTAATCCCAAGCTCATGGTTGAGAGTGCAAGTTTTAAAAATCTAAATGTTACATGTTAGAGGGTGGTAAAGTTATGTGGATATTAAGCCTAATACAAAGTGATCTTCTAACATTCAAACTTTTTGTGTGTTTGATAGGACTTGATTATACGACACACATTTGACATGATGCATTGTGAGAAAAAATTGGCAATCAATCTAATCAAAATAGTCCTAGGTGAGAAAAAATCAAGAAAAGTCTATTTTGATATTCAAGCACTTGGTGTTCATGAGTTTTTATGGTGAAGCTTCACCCATCAGAGAGTGGCAAAGCTATAATTCCACTAACTCCCTAAGTGATGCAGAAGGAGGAATGAATAGCCTTCTTGGAAACCATGTCAAGGTTGAAGCTGCCAACAAGATACACATCTGGATTTTAAAACACATTATCAATGTTAAATTGATGAGTATGAAATCCCATGATCACCACATCTTGCTGCAACAAATTTTGCCATTGTGTATTCAACATAGATTGAATAAAACACCCTGAAAAGCTATAATGTGGATTTTTTAAGTTTTCAAACTAATTTGCACTAAGGTGTATGACCCAACCAGATACCAAGATTTTAAGACTGACGCCATAAATTCATTTTGCCCCCTTGAAAAGGTATTTCTTCCAAGTTTTTCTGATTTGATGACACATTTAGTTGTACATTTAATTGATGAATTGGACGTCTATGGACCAATCCATAGTCGTTGGATGTACTTTATTGAAAGAACAATGAAAGACCTAAAAGGTTATGTCAGAAACATGTGTCAGCCAAAAGGTTGTATGGTTGAGGGTTATGTATTTGATGAAGCATTGGGTCTTTGCACATAGTACATGCAAACCTTTGATGCCACCAAGAGGCGTATTTGGGATGATAACGAAAAATGAGTGGTTGGTGAAGTTTTTGAAGGTGTGCCTAAATCATGACAGTTAATAGAATAGCTACCGGATGCTCCACATATGTACATTTGTGAAAACCATGAGATGTTTCCATGATGACAATAAGTTCCCATTGCTTTGTGTCCCACATCCAGTTCAAGATTGGGGTCTCCCAGTTTGATCGGTAAGATAATATTTAATTTTGAAAGGTTTTTTGTTTTCCTACTCTCATGTATGCTTTACTATTTGTTATACACATAACTTTGATACCTTGCACTCGATGCAAATGTCTTGTAGGAAATACAAATTTAAAATAAAATAAAATTGGTGAATAGAATATTCCAACCTTCCCAAAATGGTTGCAAGAGGCCATTGGTGACTATAATGTGGAATCTACATATGAAGATATATGGGAACTATGGGATATTTCAACTCCCCCTACTCTCATGGCCAAGTCATGTCAAAGCAAAACAATGTATGGGAACCATTTCAAAGTTGGTGCTTGCATTAGCACAAATAGCATGGCAACTTATGATCTTGGCATAATGGACCAATTTGAGCATACCCCACCTACAACTATGGAAAACCAAAACCATGGTTCTGAACTAAAAGTCTATGTTGGAGAATGCAATGAAATTTTAGAGCTAGATTATGAGGTAATTAAGGTTAATGTGTTACTTTGTTTTGGGTGCAAGCTCAAACTGGAGGCGCTCGTGCAAGTATGCATGAAGGTAATCTTCCATTTTCACAAGCCAAACATCCACAACCTTTCGATCCTGAGCCCCATCAAAGTTCTCGGGCTTAGCGAGCTTGAACTCCACACCTTTGGATGATCCTCCCTTGAGGGCCGCAACCAATTCATTGAAATTGAGCCTATTCATTTTGAATAGGACCTCCAATTGTTTCGGGGTGAAGAGGACTGTATTTAGTTGCACCTCTTCATTTTCACGGTCCTCATGGCTATCACGGTCTTCCTCATTTTCGGAATCCTTTTGTTCTTCCCCCCTTATGGCTTGGGGTGGAACATCTGGGTCTTGGGTGAATTCTTCCACCACGGTCTTTTGGACTACTTTGCAGGTCTTCTTCGGTGCCATCAAAACTCCCCAATAAGTGGATCGAGCTCTCCCAAAGCTTTGATACCACGTGACGCACTCCCAACTCTTCAAAGGATTCAAATGTGAGTCCAAGTAAAAGACATCGGAAGAGGGAGGAGTATTTACATGTTTTGATGTTCTTGATGTAGTTTGAAATATTGCATTTGACATGCAAGATGCAATTATGGGCAACCCAATTCATGGAGGAGTTACCTATGAGAAGGTAAGATGCCATGTCTTCACAAATTTGTGTGGCTAGGTTCTATATGGGATGGTTGATTATAGTTATGGTTAATCAAATTGTTGACCTTGCCATAGCTATAGGGGATGCTACTTGGGTATGAATATAATGTTATTAGTACATTTCTAGTGTGGACTTGTTGCTTCAGGTTGGATTTGATGTGTGTTGGGCTTGAGTTTTGATGTGCAAATTATACATATATGGATTCATAGATAGGTCAATGTAATGACTTAATGTTGGTGACAATATGCAAGTGTAGGATGTAAAAAGGAAATTGTCCTATCCTTTGCAAAAACAAGGTGTGACCTTTGAAAAGGTAATTGTTGTTAACTTTTGGAAGTTGGTGTGTTATATTGGATGGCATGCCTTAAATGTGTACTACAAATGTGTTATGACTGATGTAAATGTGCATGTAGAATAAACCCTATCATCCACCCAAACTAACATAAACACATGGTACAACTTCAAGGTTAAATGCAACTTAGGTAATCAACCTTATTGGGTTATGCAACCTTATTGCCCACATCTTGTAATTTCAAGACTAGGCATTTGTATATGGTAGAACGCTTGTCTTTTGGGCAATGTCAAGTAATTTTATTGATTTAACACCCAATGTATGGTAGTCATTCAATGGCACATATCTTTTCTAACATATGTGTGCCCAAGTTTTATTGGTGTGTATTATAGTGTAACATGGTTTTGGAAGTTGGCAAATTTGAACACTGGATTGATGATGTTGACTAATGGGGTTATCATGTCGGTGCATGACAACAATTTACAAAATTTAGCTAATGATCCTTCTAGAGAATAAGTTGTGACTTTTATGAAGGTACCTAAGTAGTTGATTTATGCAAGTTCAAGTGTGTTTTTTTAATTTTGGGGTGCAAATGTTAGCTATGGCGCACAATATTTGCATTGATTATGGGCAATGAGATTACAAAGCCCACCAAATCATTCATGTAAATCAACCAAGACACATGGTGTAACATCAAGGCTTGTTGCGACTCAGGTAATTGGGTCAACACTAGGTATATTATTGTATATTGTCATTGTGTTGAATGGGACATGAAATTTGTTCACAATCCTAGAATGATGCATGTGAGTTCCAATGTTTTGGTAATGCATGAAACTAGATCTTGCAAAATTATTAGGGTGAAATTTGGGGTTGAATGTTATTCTAACATTGGTTTCTTTTGTAGATTTGTGTTGGCACTAAAGTAATTTTGACAAACCTAATTACAAAATAAAAAATTACAACTGTAGTGTTTTCTAAGCTGCCTAGGAGCAAGGTTGGTGGCAGAGAAATCCCACTTGAATTTGTGGCTATTAAAATTTAGAAGGTGTTTATGCCAGATACAATGGTTTCTAATATGAATTAGCCGCATGGGCTAGTAGATCCCCAACATTTGCAATTGAGGTTATCACCTGGGGCTATGAACCCTTGGTCATCCAAGTTCCTCAAGCTTGTTTGGGATGTTTGTGGCAACCATGTGGTTGTTTTGTAGGTACTCCATGCTTAATGGCACATGGCTAGATTGTTATGTAGAGTTGAAAGACTTTGAATGTGTAGGCTTTGCATTGGTTGGTGTTTAGTATTAAGAACTAGCTTGCATAAACATGTGCCACATTTTGTTACTACTTTTTTTTTTACTATAATGAAGTCCTTGTTCATTGTTCAATTAATTTTCATGTTCTATTTTGTAGGCAAAATTGAAAGTTTTCAATGATTTTTTTATGGTATTGAATAGGAATTAAAGCATGGTACATGGTCTGAACCTAAAACAATTTGATTTCAAACCTAAACCACTCCTTGAACAAACCTATCCCAAGCCTAAATTAACATATTTTGAACATGACCCAAACCTAAACTAAACAAAAAAATCCTACTTTGAGCTTGAACCAAACCTAAATCAAACAAAAACGAACCTATTCCAAACCTATCCCAATCTTAAACCAAACATTATACAAACCTAAACCAAACCTACTTCAACCTTGGTCCAAACCTATTTTGAATCTACATTATGGTATTTCATCGTATCAATGATAAACATGTGGCATTCCACATAGCATGGGACATGTGTAAACTACTTCAGATCCTTAAGCCTAGCTATTGACAAATTACACGTGGTCTACCTGGTGAATGACATGTGTCATATTTCAATGCGTTAATAGAAAACATTTGTTGAATGAAATGTGGATGAAACCTCAACAATGAACGAAGCTTCATATCAATAAGATGCGGACATGTGGCAACATCTTGCATAAACATGTGGCATGAAACAATTGACTATAATAACAAAAACATTATATTAATATTAATCTAAATATCTTGATCTAATGGGCAAGGATGAACGATTGGAATAAGGTCACATGGCTTATACGACTACAATCATGGGGGACAAATAGAATATATGACTGAGGACAAAAAAATGATTGGTGGATAAACAATGTGTCCATATTGACTAAGTAGTCATGTAGTCATCACTAACATATATGACTACAAACCCAATCATGGTTGTAGTTATATATGCCATGTTTTCGTGTAGTGTTGGTGTGCTTAATATCCCCAAAATGCATTGGTCAAATAATTTAGGTTGGTTAATGGTTGAATTTATGAATGCTCATGTGACTAATGTAATTTTAGCCAAGGTTTGCTCCTAACTATGTGGCTTTTACATGTGACAAATCGAGCACCATGCATAGTGGGAATTGGATCTCCATGCATGCATATGTGATGCAACATTGGGTGAAAGTTCCCATGCTGAATTATCTTCAAAAGGTTGTTGATGGAGTATCAGTTGACAATTTAACTATTGTTATCATGGAGGCATTGCAAAAGGGAGGGGGCTTGAGTTATGCTTTTTGAATTCACTAAGCTTTTTGATATGATGGAAAAAAAGGGGCTTAAGATGCTAAAAAATGTGAAAACCCAATGGATATCTTTCTTGGATCATTTTTGGAGAATTCTTTCAAAGTATATGTCACTTCTAGCCAAGATGGACAACTCAAGCAACCAAACTACCAAGGTACCTTTCTTTACTTTGATTTGATATTCTTAATCTTATTCTACTCAAGAATGTTGGAAATGATCTTGATAATCTTGTTCAACCTAATGTGATTCTATTGTTGTCATCAATTTTGAATCAAACTCTTATAGGTATGGTTTTGTAAAGTCTTGTTGTTCTGATTAAGCTAATCAAAATTTCATTACAAATTAAAACTTTTGATATGATATTCCAAGTCTAATCAATCTATTACCCTAATCAATCTACTAACTTAATTAATTTATTGCCCGTATCATTCTACTACCTTGATCAAATTCTGATGTAATTAATCTACTACCCCTTTAATCAATGTGATTAATCTTGTTGCTATAATCAATATGGCCTTCATCTTGCAAGGTCTAGTTTTGCAATGTCTTGTTGTTATAATCAAATTGATCAAATTTTTGTGCAAATTCTTATGGGTTTTGGTTTTACATAATCATGTTGCTCTAATCATATTAATCAAAATTTAATGCCAATTCTTGTAGGGTTTGGTTATGTAAAGTCTTATAAGGTTTAGTTTTATAGAGACTTACTATTCTAACCAAGTTAATCACAACATGATGTAAATTCTTATGTGACTTACTCTAGTTAATGTGATTAATCTTGTAGTTGTAATTAATATCAAATTTATTTTGCAGAGTCTGGTTTAATCATAGAGTCCGACCAATTTGGATATTGATCTTTGATCAATCTGATCATATTTTGATGCTTTGATCAATGTGCTCAAATTATGATGTGGTTTCATATCTTACAACTATTCTAATCAATATGAATTAATCTTGCAAGGTTTGGTTTTGCAGATGTTTAATCAATGGAAATTGATTTTTTTGGTTTTGGTTGATATAATTAAAAAATTGATGTGACTTTTTGCTCTAATCAATGTGGTTATTCTTATTGTTCTAATCAATATCAATTTGATCTTGGAAGGTTTGGTTTTGCAAAGTTTGACAAATGGATATTGATCCTACTATTATGATCAATTTGATCAATCCACATTAATGCTATTGTTGTAATCAATTTAATATGATGTTTCATCTTTAGCTCCTATTAATCAAGTTGTTTATACTAATCATTTTGTTTTAATCTTGCTTGGTTGCAGGCAAATATGATCTTCCTTGATGATCCCTACTACATGCTAGGCATGTGTTACATCATTCCTTTGCTAGAGAACATTGAATCTCTTGTGCAATTTGCACAACAACAAAACATTTTCATTTGTGATTTAGTTGTTGTTGTAACAATTTGCTAATGGTAGTTCTATACCTTGTACAATGATGACTTTGGGTGCTAGCAAGGTAAAACAAACAAAGATAATAATATGCCCATAATCCAATTAAAAAATGGTATATTTTTTGATATGGACACAAGAAAGTAGATTCAAAATATCTTGAAGTAAACATATACAACTATAGGTCACAACATTTATTTTATGGGAAGTTAGATACAAAGTTTAAACAACTTTAGTATCATAAAAATAGGTTGAAAGTACATTTGAAATTAATTGGATCAAAATGGTGTTCACAACTACTTCAAATTAAAAATTTGATATATTACAATTATAACATTAATAATTTGATAATACATAAACATTTTTTAGGGCTCCATTAAGTTGATTTTTTTTAAAAAAAAATTTTCATCTACATGTAGCCCATTTTGTAAGATTAAACATTTTGTGCAAGTAAAAACCTTTTTTTTTTAAAATTCTATTTTCAAGATGGGGTTTTTCAATATTTTAAATATAAAATGAAAGATTATCATCATGTTAATTATTGGACTGCAAAAAATTTCTTCTTTCAATACAATAATTTTTTTTCATGGTTAAATATAATTTGTTTTTACATAAAGCAATGAGCCATTTACTTTACCTTGCTTGCACCCCTCTTCATTTTCTATTAATGAGTTTTGGGCATGTAGGGGTTTGTTGGATTGCACCCATGAGCACATCCACTTGAAGTGGGTGGCAAATCTAAATGATTATAGTGAAACATTGGCTTTTATTGTGAATGAGAAGATTTGGGCCATGCACATGGATCCAATTTAAAAATAGCGGATAGTTATGACTTAAGATCCTTACTAAACTCTAATTTTCAAGGTGAAGTCAGAATGTTCAAGTAAGTTGCTAGTTCCTTACTCCTACGTGGTTTGAATGTATAAAAGCTTGATTTGTTATGAATTATGAGGTTTCTTGCACATTTAGTTTTTAAAAAATTTAGTTCTATTGGTCCATAGGTGTAGTTGCTTAGTTGATTGGTGAACTAGATAACCATTTCTTTCAATGTGCGTTGCTTGATGCCATGGGCATCATATATCCATAGTACTGACTACAGCTTGAATGTGAAGCCAATTTTGTGAAACACTTGGACTACTAAAGGTGTGGTATTGCAAACCAAATATTGTGGGTAGTGGTAAATCAAGATATGTAATTCCTCCTTTGCATAACCATTGGTGGTTGGATGTTGAACAAGGAATGTTCTAGCTCTATATGAAAAGCAATTTGAAGGCTACCATGAAACCACTATTTGACCTCAATGCACTAAGTTCCATTTGAAGGACCATCAATGCATCTCAGGTTTTGACACATTCCTTCCTTGAATATCTTAAGTTGGTAGAGATGGCCATTGTTCATGTTCTAGGCAATGTAGAGGATGAACATTGTTTCTCATTTCTAGCATTTCTGAAACACAAGTTGCGAGCTACCTTAAACCCACACTTACCTCCAGTGGTTGGCATGCATTGCCAAAAAAATTATACTTTAAAGACTGTTCCATATGCTACTGCATTTGATGCTTGGATTGGAGTAGCAGATCGCTATGGTGGTATTGTGTAGATGATACTTATGTAGACATACTTCCCGATTTTTTAAGGCAGCCTAGTTGCTAGCTCCTTCATACTTGGTTAATTTCTTGCAATATCAAAAGTTAGATGATGTTTAAATTATTGAACCAATAATAATCAGAAACTTGTATTGTGTACTTCAATAATAAGAAGCTGCTGATTCTGCTGTCCTGGTAGCAACAAATTATGAAACTAAGGATTTGAGATGAAAGAATGATCATGAAACAAAGGGAAACTACTACTCATGAAACAAAGGGAAACTACTCATAGCAAGTCAAAGGCCCCCAAAAGTACATAAAAAACTTGTTAGATTTCAGAAGTAGTTAGGCCCACTTTACACTACGAGTCAAGGCCAGTGTTCAACTCCAATCAAGCATTCCTATTGGTGCAAAAGTTGAAATCAGCCCCAAGGACTTTTTACACTAGGCGTCATGCCTGAAATAGAAAAAATCTTTTCAATCTGCCGAAAGTTACTTATAATAAATGCTGAACTTTATAGCCTTGTATTGGTCCCAAGGCTGAAAGAAAGAAGGATACCATTGAATTTGGGAAGCCAATTTGCAACCCTTGAGGCCAATGTTCCAGCATTTATTAATATCCTGACATCAATGTTGTAGCATTTATTAGTAACTTGGGGCCACACAACAAGCCAAAAATGCTCAAAGTTGGGCCCAAGATTTTTAGCCCTCACTCCTAGTCTAAAGTGGGCAGTACTTACTTACTTAGGTAGTTACCTGAAGTTTTGCATTCAGTAAGCAGTAGTTGCATTTGGAGTAGTGTTTTTTTTTTCCCCCAATTTTGTGATGAAAAACAGAAGTTGGAATCATCTTTAAGATAATTTAGCCAATTTGGATATTTAAAAAAATGAAAAAGAAAAAATATAGGTATGCATCCTTTTATAATGTTGCCGACCTATTGGAAGTTGGAATCTGATGAAGAATAAGGAATTCCTTTTTACAATTATTTTTTTGTGGACATTTGGCTATCGAAAAATCTCAAAAACACACTCAGTTTTATTGTAAACCCTAATTCCTTTGTTGGGAACTTCATGAGCTACTTGTTAATATATCCTCGGGTAGCTCAGAGCTCTTCCTTGTGACAAAAAGAAAACATCTGATTTTTCAAGAACCTTAGGTTACAGTACCCCAAAATAGTGAAATGAAAATTTGTGGAAATATGAAGTTGACATGTTGAAAATCATCATAATTATTGATTATATAGTAGGCTACACCCGGAATAATTTCACTACTCATATCACAATATCATAGTAGATGATGGAAAAAATATATATAATTTCAAATTTTTTAAAAAAGAATTCATTTTTTGGGAAAAAAAAATTAATTGATTTTGTCAATGTGGAAACTGACCCTAGGCTACTAGGGTACATTTACTTTACCTCCAGAAAATAATGAAGAGCTGCTTAATTTACTCCTCCTTGTCATCCACATGGAATCTTCAAATTTAATTAATTATTCAACAGACATGTGTTGAAGCAAGCTCCCCTTGTACTATGGTATCAAGAACCCTAGATTACCCTAGCTGCATAACTTACTCTGGTCTTTATGAATTTATAGGGTAAAAAATTTCTGCATGAACTTGGAACCAATGGATGGGTGACAGATGGAAACCAAGTTATATCTTTAGGCTCAAAGTTGCCCTAAAATGGCAAAATCCATTTATACATTGAACCATTTATATGGCTTGATTCTCCAATTGATTCCTATCTAGGTGGTTTTTACCCCCAATTTTTTAACATGTAAAATTGGATATTTAAAATTAAAATAAAATAATTATAATTTATGCTAGAAAAAAGTCAAAAAAAAATTCCCCTTTTTGTTTTTCAAAAAAACTATAAATTTTGTTTGGGAAAAAAGAAAAAACCACTGATTCCTATAAGGATAATGACCCTGCCAGTAAGGCATTAAGTTAGGCCTCAGGAGTCAAGCATGGAGGGCCAGCTCCAGACTCCAGACCATAATACCTACCCTGGTGTCAGACCTTCCCTGATGATTAAAAAAAAACTGATTTTCTCAAAAATAAAAACTTAAGAAGAAGAAAAAAAACCATGGAAGAAACAACATTGCAAAAAACCATAAATTTCCTTCTGGAGTGGCATATTTCACATACCTAAATGCTCTCTTTCTCCAAAGTGTGTGAGATCTCATTCACATAATGTCCATTTTCTAAGGTTTTTACAAACACGGTAGTAGTACCTTAATGATGGCTTCAGCACAAATTATATTATTTTAAAAAAGTGCTGAAATTTTCAAAATTTATTTCTTCCAAAGAATTTTTTTTGTGTGAAGGAATATAAAGAATGTTTTGAAATATTCTGATAATGCATTAAATTTTTTTTCACAATGGAATCTGGATAATTAATTAATTATTCGGTAGACATGTGCTGAAGCTGCCCTTGTACTACGGTAATTTTGGAAGCTTTGGATTATGATTTGTGTATATATATATAGTGAGAGAGAGAAGGTAAAAAGAAGATTGGTGAAAAAAAATCATAGCTAGCTGAAGGGTGGGTAATTAAACTTAGTCTTTTGTATATAACATAATAACAACTTGGCTGCTTGGCAGCTTCTACAATAATAATAATACTAATAATAATATCATTTTCAAAAATGTTAAAAGGTTCAATTTTAGTTATTTTTTCAAAGAATTTTTTTTTGTTAAGGAAAATATTGAATCTTTAGGAATATTTAATTTGTTGAAATCAAATTCTCATAATTAATTAATTAATTAATTAATTAATCGATAAAGATATTATGGAATATCAAATATCTAGAGAAAAAGAGAGGAGGGAGAAGAAAGAAAAAAAAAGGAAAAAGAATTGGTGGAATTTTATCAGAGCAAGCTAGGTAATGTTAAATGGACCATGGTGGGTAATTAAAAACTTAAGCTTGTATGTAGTAAGGGAAAACAAAAAAAACACAAGCAACGAGAAAAGCAAGAAAAACGCGGAGACAATTTAGGGGGGGCGGGAGGGCCTATGCGGGACCCGCTTGTCTAAGGCACACAACTACCCACGTCGATGCCCAAACCCAAAGTGGACTGAAAAATACCCACCAATTGTTATTACTATCGACGCCAAAGTGGACTGAAAATTTGGAACCAGTACCACTACGTCGTCAAAGTGCCGCCCACTCTTCTGGTTCCGTCACTATGATGCCGCTGCTGCCTCTCCTTTTGCTGCTACTCCCATATTTATTCTTCTGTTGGCTGCTGCTACTGCGACCACCTTCGTCTTCTTCTTCTTCTTCTTCTTCTTGCCTTTTCTCTCCGCGTTTAGATTGCTCTTGCGCTAGTGCAACTGAACGACCTCATTCTTCTCTACTTACTTACTTACTTTCCCTCTCCCCCTGTGAGCGAGGTGGTGTTGCATTGGAGGTGTGTATTGGAGGCTTTTCTCTGTGAAAGGTTGCTTGGATATTTGTGATGCATTGGGACAGCGAAAGAAGAACAACAGAGGGAGGGAGGGTGGTTCTTCTGGGTGGTTCTCTGACTTTTTTTTTGGTCCTCTTGTCTAATCGCACCTCTTTTCCTTTCGTGTATGTGTGTGTTTGTGAGAGAGAGAGAGTTTTTTTGTGATTATATTTTTGAATGTTTTGAGTATTCATTCGATTCTTACTGGTTTTGGAGGTGTGTGGTGCGTCCAATTTTTGTATATTTTCTGTTGTAATTTTGTGAATTTTTTTTTCAAGCTTTTTTTTTTTGGGGAATTGGGGGAGATCTAGATTGTGAAATCTGGAACATTTTGTAAATGAGTTGAAACATTTTGTAGTAGAGGATTTCGTTGATAGGTGGTGGTAGTGGTTCTTGCAAGTGGTGGAGCATCTCTTGTAGAGGGAGGAGTGGTGGTTTGGGAGCTTTTGTGTAGAGGAATTGAGAAATGGGGAGCTTTTGTTGAGCTTCTTCTTCAGTGTTGGAGACTTTGTTGAAAGGTGTTTTAGTGCAGGGATTCTTGAAGAAGAAGCTCAGAACTCGGTAGAGTAGATTTTCCTTGTTTGCAGTCATGCAGTTGTTGGTGAATTCGAATAGTGTAGTAGACGGGGGAGGTAGAGCTAAGACGGAGGAGGAGGAAGAGGATGCGGAGGAGCAAGCAGGGGGAGTTGTTGCTGCTGCTTCTTCTTCTCCGGTCTCACCAGCAGCAGCAAGAGGTCAAGCAGCAGGAGGAGGCGTAGGATCGCCGGGAAGCGGAAGTAATGTGGTCGTCCCGGAGAAGCCAGCCAAGGTTGTTCCTTGCCCACGATGTGAGTCCATGAACACCAAATTCTGCTATTTCAACAACTATAGCATGAAGCAGCCTAGGTATTTCTGCCGGCAATGTCAAAGATACTGGACAGTGGGTGGCACTTTGCGCAATGTTCCTGTGGGCGGTGGATCCAGGAAGAAGAGCAGCAGGAGTCAGAGATCTGACCCATATCTCAGATCAGCAACTGCAGCACAAAGTGGAGGAGGAGGAGGAGGAGTTGCACCCCCGAGTTCAACAGCAGCAGCCCTCTCTGGCAACAACAACCCTCTGCTGCTGCAGCACACTCTTGGCTTCCAGCAATTGCTAATGCAAGATGTCAATCTACCCTACGACATGACCACTTCTGCATATGAACTCCAGCAGCAAGAGCAATACCTGGAGCATCAAAATCTGGGACTGTTGTTCTATCCTGTGATGAACAAATCAGTGAACAACAATGCACAGGAGCTTTCTGTCATGCATGCTATGTATGCATCATCAGCAGGAGCAGGAGCAGGAGGAGTATGTGGTGGTGGCAGTGATCCAGGTGCTCAGGGTGGTGTTAATCATCATCCAATGCTGAATGTAAATGGAGCTTACTATTGCACTCCGAACAACGACAACAACAACAACAGCAGCAGTGATTTCCTTCATGGAGACTCCATCATCAACCAAGTGATCCAGTGGGGGAATTTAGTGCCCACTGAGCAGCAGCAGCCGCAGCAGCTGCAAACTGAGTCAATTTGGAATGAATCCAGACACCAGCAGAGTGGATCTCCAGCCCTCAGTGCAAGTGATGAGGAGGAGGAAGTCAACAGAAGAAGAAGAAGCAGCAGCAGCTGCTGCAACTCTCCTCAGGCCAAGCTGCAGCATGTAGTGAAGGCAGAAAGCTACGAGCCATGTAGTAATAATAACAATAATAGCAGTAGTATGCTGTTGCAGCAGCAGCATCTTCAGATCTTGAACACAAACAACAACAGGAAGTCTGGATTTGAGGGATGTTGTTTAGCTCCCAATAACATTGGCTCATCTCCACCTCATGGATCTAGTACTATCGAGGAAGAAGGCAGCACACCAACAAATGGCTACTCCACAAATGGGTATGATGAAGGGGATGTTGTTTCCTCCATGTGGCCAGACTTGGAATTCTTCCACTAGAAGAAAAAGAAGAAGAAGGAAGAATCGGTTGTTTGTCTCTCCAAACTCTGTCTCTGTCTCTCATTCTCTCCAAAACTCTCTCTCTCTCTCTCTCTCTCTCTCTCTCACAACAGGAGTTTGATCCTGGTGGAAGTTTTGGTTTGAGGTTTTCTTTCTCTCTTGTCTAGTGGGTTTTTCTACAGTTTGTTGTGATTAATTTTCTTTGTTTCTTTTTCTCCTTGTAGTAATATTGTTGCTTTGTGTATATATATACTTAGAAATGTGTACAGGGTTGTTTACTTCCCCACACATTCTGGATATTTTGGTTACGGATTGTGAATAGGAAAAGAGAGGTTTTTGGGTCCCTTTGTTTTGTTACCTGGTAGAGTTTTTTAAAGCCATGGGAACAGTGATGATGAAATGGGATTCTGCATACTTGTTCTGCATTGGCAGAAACAGGGATTTTCTGAATACTTGTGTTTTGATGTGTATAGCTCCTCACAGGTATAGTACTTATGGGTTGTAGTGTCAACCATGGTGCAACTCAATTCCCTTGCAGCAAGAGGGCCTACAAAGTACTTGTCTTTTTATTCTCCATCTTTCAATTTGTCAATAAAAATTTTCACTCGTTTCACAGTGTGTGCAAGTTTATTCTCTTCACACCAGAGAGTCTGGTATCAACCTCTTATGCTTCCAGGGTAGAAATTCTAAAACTATCAGCTTGCTTTGTTGTACAGTCTTTTAAATTGAGGAAGAGGCGATTCCTACAAATACCACAACTCTCATAGATATGCTGGCTGGCAAGTAGACAGCCCTGGTGTAGTTTCTGTGTTGCAACCTGTTACCCCAAGTAGCTACCAGAATATAGAATACCATGGCAAGTAGACAGCCCTGGTGTCGTTTCTGTGTTGCAACCTGTCACCCCAAGTAGCTACCAGAGATATAGTATACCAAGAGACTACAACCCTCATACACCAAATGGAGTAGAATGCGGTTTCTGAAAATTCAACCAGACAAGACTAACATTGATGCATAACCCCCAACGGTTCCTGCTGGTTCTAACCTCCAAGTTTGAAATCTATAACCTGAATTACCAAATAGGTGAGTGCCTTCATCCAACACTAACCCCAATCGGCATCCTCATCTCTGGTATGAATCTGTAAGCGAATTCCCATTATTAAGCAGCATTTCTTGATAGCTTTGGTGAGAGATGTTTATTCTGAGCAGAAGTTGTACCCTTCTTGATCACCTGTATAAGGACCAGCACTGAATTTATGGTGCTTGTAGTCTCTCCCCCTGCAAGTTAAACTGACAAGATTTAGACCTCCATCATAAGTGCAGATTCTACTGTTGGATAATGGTGGGCTCGCACTCACCTACACTAGAAAGAGAAAAAGAATCCATTGAGATTGAATCTCAAGCACGAAGTTCAAATTAGACTGGATATGAGATATGGTTGGGCACACACCTGCAATGCCTTGAAGATTGAGTGGCTTGAAGATGATCTTTTGACTCCTTTGATCTTGGATTGAGGTTCTGCTTCTTGCAGGGCACCATAGCTCATTCTTGAAACATACACAATTTAAATCACTTTCACCCACCTTATGATAATATGCAGCAACTTCACTCCAGCAACCACCAACATTTATCTTTCCAACCATCACTATTTAGTCTAAGTTCAAATGTATATGGTAGTACCCTTCCCTTAACATAAGAGTAATTCCTAACCAAAGGTTCTGACATAGCAAAAGCAGATGAAAATAGCTGAACTTAGTTTAAAACACAAAAGATTACACTTTCGAGTTCATGTATACATTCCTCCAAATTGTGTAGCAAACAGACTAATATTCCTTGTTATGATGAATCTGCTACAACCCAACTTGAGAAAATTCCAGCTGTATCAAAGGACTTCCATTATGGACAGTTGGCAAGAGCAAACATTGGAAACACTCCACATTCTCCTCTCCTTAAAAACAAAGATGAAATCCTGAGAACACCTATCCCTTCACAGCTGCTGCTATCAGATTGAGTTAAAAAGTTGCCATGAGCAATAATGTACAAAGGACATTGCCCTGCAGGTGATATCCCCATCACTACAGCATAAGAAAGAAGATCCACAGCATTGAAAACAATCAAAATAGAAGAAAGACTATTCCAGTCCATTCCCCTAAAGCTGTGCCTTCCAGCTCAATTCTAACCTGACTAGTTCCCATCATAATACACACAGGCCAATTTGACTCTTTTGAACAAGATAGGAAGACTGAACAATAACAAGTTTTTGATTTTCAAAGGTCTGTCTTGGCCTCTGCAGTTGTCGTGAAAGTGATGAACAGAAGGCAAGCATGCCTCCTTGCAGCCCAGCAGACCTAATAGCAAGTCGCTAGAGCATGGCAAATCAGAAATATCATAAACAAGGACATCCCAAAAGGTAAGAGTTTGCCTACAGCATACAACAATACTTGTACAATGTCCATATTGTAAAAAACACCAGGCAAAGTTCAGAAGTAGCCTAAAATCAAGGTGCATGGAGTGGCAACATTCGTGATAAAAGCACTAAGAAACTCCCTCAAAACATGACCTCCAGACTGCCAAACTCTGATCAGAAACGTTTTCCTACAGCATGCAACAATACTTCTACAACATCCAATATCGTAAAGGAACACCAGGCAAAGTTCAGAAGTAGCCTAAAATCAAGGTCCATGGCTCGGCAACCTTCACAATAAAAAACACTTAGGAACTCCCTCAAAATCTGACCTCCAGCCTGCCAAACCCTGAGCAGAAAAGGAGCAAAGTCTGTCAGCTTAGTTGGCGCGATCTCTCATGATATCCAAGCCCACTTCTGTGGGGTCTGTGGCCTGAAGCTCATAATGAACACCATCCAATTCCCTCCGAAACCTGTCCTTTGAGCTTGCATAAATCATCTTAGACTTGATTCGTGACGTGTCTGGGGACCTGGAGTAAAGATAGTCATAGTTTAAGCTCCATGACATTATTCAATAACAATAAACAAACCTCTTGTGAAGGGGAGCACAATCTCACATTGCATTGCTTACTATTGCAATGGAATAAATCTACCAACTTCATCTGGAAGGCACCTACAACAATCACCAAAACCAAAAGCAGCAGCTCTGACTACACTTTTTTTTGCTGAAGCTAAAAGGGCAAAAATGGGAAACCAAATGATCTGCCATGACTGGAGCCAATCTTCAGACTGTGCTCTTACCATGCAACAAAGAAAATCTTGCTCTTCTGACAATTGTCATCAGTGACAAAGTCAAAGTCATAGACCGCATATCTGCAATCATTCTCTGGTAGATGTGATGCAAAATCCACATAACTTTCCTCTGGACTTCCAGTCCTCTCCAGAATTATCTGCTGTGCTTTCTCATCAATTTTGAAGATGATGTACCGGTAAGTTTTCTTCCTTTGGAGCTCCACGAACTTCAGTTTGCACTCCTCACTGACTGCCATCCCTGATGCCGCGTTGGCCTGCACGAGAACTACCCAAAAAAATTCATAACAATTGCAAGCTAAAGTTGATTTCTCGCACAAAGTTAAAAATCAAAGACAAACAACAAACCCTTATAGCTACCCCCACACGCCCATTCGAAAGGGAAGATACAAACTCTCAAGTCTTATATATATATATATATATATATATATATCAATCCAATTCCTAACAGCAGCGGCTAAAACGAAAATCGAATAAAAAAGAAAAAAGAAGAAGCACACAAACAAAAAAGCCACAAACGTATCAATCAATCCATCCCCTAAACCCTAAAACCGACTTCTAAAGATCCACACAAAAAAATCTAGCATCTCGTGATTTCCCGCATGGAAGGCAAAAAATCTAGAGAGAAACCTTGTGCTTTATATATTAATTCATTCCTCCAAATCAACACAAGAAGGAGAACAACAACAAAAACATGTACTAATCGTCAGACCTTCAAAGGTTCACAGCAGATAAACCCTAAGGAAGAAACCAACAAAACAATAATCAAGGTTGTAACAGATTCACAGATAAACCTACCATGATGAAGAACGTCGAAGCGCGGTCCGAATCCTTTCTCTTGTTTTCTGCGTCCGTCGCCAAAATTCTCCAAACTCCTTCGTCTTCTTCTCCGTCGTCGTTGTCCTCCCTCTGCTCTTCTCCGGCTTTCCAGGTCCTGACAACGAGGTCCTTTGTTCACGAGCCTGGTGCTTATCCGTTTGGGTCCTCATTAAGACACGTCGAGTGACTGGTCCTTCAGGTGCTTCTCCATTCGGGTCCTCGTTAGAGACACTTCAAGTGAGAGGTCCTTCAGGTGCTTCTCCATTTGGGACCTCATTAAGGACACCTCAAGTGAGAGGTCCTTCAGGTGCTTCTCCATTCGGGTCCTCGTTAGAGACACTTCAAGTGAGAGGTCCTTCAGGTGCTTCTTCATTTGGGACCTCATTAAGGACACCTCAAGTGAGAGGTCCTTCAGGTGCTTCTCCACTTGGTTCCTTGTTAAAAAAAATTTAAATATTTTATCAAGTGAATGGTCCTTCAAGTGCTTCTCCATTTGGGTCCTTGTTAAAGACACCTCGAGTGAGAGGTCCTTTAGGTGCTTCTCCATTCGAATACTCGTTAAAAACACTTCAAGTGAATGGTCTTTCAAGTGCTTCTCCATTTGGGTCCTTGTTAAAGACACCTCGAGTGAGAGGTCCTTTAGGTGCTTCTCCACTTGGATCCTTGTTAAAAACACCTCAAGTGAATGGTCCTTCAAGTGCTTCTCCATTTGGGACCTTGTTAAAGACACCTCAAGTGAAAGGTCCTTCAAGTGTTTCTCCATTTGGGTCCTTGTTAAGGACTCATCAAGTGACAGGTCCTTCATGTGTTTCTCCATTTTGATCCTTGTTAAAGAAACCTTGAATGAAAGGTCTTTCAAGTGTTTCTCCATTTGGGTCCTTGTGAAGGACACATCAAGTGACAAGTCCTTCATGTGTTTCTCCATTTTGGTCCTCATTAAAGACACTTCTAATGAGCAATGTTTCAAGTGTTTCTCTGTGTGGTGCTCATTAAAGACACCTCTAGTGAGTGGTCCTTCAAGTGGTTCTCCATTAGGGTCCTTGTTAAAGACACATCAAGTTGTTAGTCCTTGGTTATGTTGGGGATATGGGAGAACCTTGTAAATAAAAATCAAGGATGGCAACCCATCCATCAAAAATACAAGGCAAATGAAAACACAAGTAAACACAACTTGAAAAAAAAAAACAAAAACAAATAGTCAACAAAAATCAATTAAAAACCTTAAGCAAATACGACTCATGACTACAAAATGATAATCAATGTTAACAACTTGAAAACCTAAGACAAAGCAGTTGTCATTTGCCACAAATTGGCCAGTGACAAAAGTGCACTAGCTATGATGTGTGGTAGAGATGAGGAACCCTAACCAAGTGCAACAACTCATTGAAGAATTGCTATGGTTTGCGCACGTTACAGGGCTATGGACACACATTGTTGATAGTAAAAAAACAAGCATCGAAGGGACTAAAGAAGACCATTGATGACATGCGATAGTGGTCTGTGCATAAACAATAAAAAATGAATGAAAACACCCATATGTCTCAACAATAAGGGAAATGAAATCATCGCCTAGTGCTCACTCAACATATGACCGTGTCTTTTTTTAAGCAACCATCATCATTACATGTGTTGTCATTGTCAATGTTTGTTGCACCATATCTGTATGAATCGAATCAACAATGATGACATCCATCAAGGTGCAGAAATCATCTTTGGTGATAAGGGTATTCACTCGTTGTTGAATGTGGCAAAGGAAAAGGTGGGAGACCTCCCTTTGGACATGTGTTCCACTCTCCAAAACAATAGCTATGACAATATCCCAAAGTGTATCGTGGGCTACTATACGCTCACTCCCACAAGGGCACCAAAGCAAATGGGTACCTAGATCATCATGGTATGACCACATTGACACCATGAAAAATGGGAAATTAGAAGATGTGAAAAGCCAAATTGGGTACGCAATGTGTAAGGAAATGGGCGAGGGATAAATGAGATGTTGGTGTGGTAAGATAAGTTAATAACCAAGTGCATGCTTGTAGACCCGCACATGAGCAGAAATGTGCTCGCATGATATTAGAAAGAGCATCTATTAGAAGTGAGGCAAACTTTTGTTCATGTAGATAATCCACCAAAGAAGCTTACAACTGGGGATATGTAAGACTAGACCACTAGGCTCTCAAAGGGTGAGACCTAAGAGCGGACAACTTGGGGTAAAAAGGCTCTGGCATCTCATAATGTTATCTGGAACAGGGAAATGTCAGTTTCAACATGTGCTACTGCATCTAGAAGAATAGGGTGATCATCCTATTGGAAATGAATGACAAATGCAAGAGTGATCACAGCCCAACATCCCAAGAATGCAAGGGCAATAGTTTGAACTATAAAAGGGAGGCTAAACCCGCCTGAAGAAATAGGAAGAATGGCCTGATAATGAACTAGGTGACCAATAAAACCACTAAAAGATCTTGCACCAAATAATTTCTCCAACATAGCTTTAGGGTATGAGTATTAAACTCAACATAATGTTACAAAATACTTGGAGATGGAAACATTATATGAAACAAATAGCCGAAACATTGGGCATAACACAATGAAAACATCACAAAAGTTACCCGAGGATCTACAAGCATAAGGAAATTAGATATTGTTTCAAGATCCTCATGAAAAACCTCAGCCACAAATGACTCAACAAATGATCTAAATCCCATTGGTGCGTTCAAAATACAAAAATTTGAATAAGGAATAAGAAAGTTAAGAGGAAGTGATATAGAGCGGTCCAACCCCTGTGGAGACCAAACTACATGCTTTGTTGACTACACTAAAAACCCCAATGTTGAAAATTCCTCTTAAAATCATAAAAAAAACAAGAACCACATTTGATGCAAGACCTATTATGTGTGTGTCATCAGCCAACGAAGGGAAACCACAAGTAGGGTGGGTTGCTACTATAGGGTGGAGAATGTGAAGGTAAACCATAACAAACAACACTCCTCCCAGTGGGTCTCCCTGCCGTGTACCTAACTTCAACAAAATGATCATGAGATCCCCACGTTGATTAAACCTAAGAAAAATATAGTGAGGCTAGATGGGCATGCGTAGAATTGTCAAACAAATGGGATAAGTTAATCCAAAACATCAAGCAAAAACCATAACTCCTAAAAAATGGTTGATTGTAACATTGAATTGAAGGCATTATAGGCATCCACTTATAGCACCACCCAATTTGGGAGCAAATCTAACATCGTTCAAACGCCATGGATTATTATTTCACACTCGCCATGAATTGTTAGACCAAACTGATGAGGATTAAAATGCTTTGCAAAAGTATCCCTAAACTGAATAACTAATGTGCGGGCAATTAAATGATAGGTCATTTCATTGATCACAATGGGATGTATGCCTCTAGACTATTTTTCCAATGCTAAAAGTCGAAACAAAGAAAGAAAATGCAACACTCAAGGTGGAATATGACCATAAACAATGTGCCCACATACCTCAAAAAAGAGTTCAAAGTCGTTCACATAACCATTTAAGACAAAACAATTTCATAAAAGTTCATACACCATATTTGAAGGGTCATTGGAAGAAAGACGTGGTGAACGAACCAAAGTAGAAATAAATGTCTCTCGATCTAAAGTAACCTCCATCTCAAAATGGAAATCATCAATGAAAGGGGGGAAATTAACTTCAACAAGAGGATGGAGAAAGTGAAAGACTTTTGTGGTCTCATTAAATGGGGCTACAAATGTGTTTGGAATTAATGCACTTATTGTTTGAACATATTCCCCTATATGAGTAGGGGCCCATGCATGATATAATCGTACTGATGGAGGTGGGTTAGGATATAAAATTGGTTCCACACATCTATGAGAAGTTAAAGCAAGTATTTAATCATGTGCTCCTTCTATAATGTCTCCTCACCACCACCCATGTATTGATGCAAGCAAGTGCGAATCTCTTAATGGCTTTTTACACCTCCCCATAGAAGAAAGGACAAACACCAAAAAGGGAATAACAAAAAAAATGTCAAGCTATATCGAAAGGATCAAATGTTAATTGAAACAAAAGGATATGTAAAGCCCATTGAACATCAACTCGAAGAGCATATGTGTCACGACCTTAGCTTTAGGTTCACAATCAAAGTAAAGACATGGAAAGGTGCGAGCCAAAAGTGTAACTCGAGAGTCACATTTGCACTCCTTGGAGTGTGAGGGAATGAACCCACACACTTCCAAATGGATTCCCATTTTGCGAGTTGGAATCCCTGTGGAGTCCCAAATTTTCAAAGAGATATTTCAAGGGTCAGAACTGATTGGATAAAAAAAAAATTATAATGTTGAAAAGTTTTTGAAACTTAGATGTCTAAAATGAGCTCGCATGACCCATTTGAGTACTCAAAACACAAGTTATGGCCAAAAGAAGGGCCAAAAGTCAAAGTGCCAATTTAATTCCCACCCACTAAAAATTGAGAATCGCTCTAAACTCCGTGTGTGAAGGTGACGTGCCACATATCGTTGGAAAGCTTTTGACGAAGGCTACAACTTTGATTAAAACATCATATTAATCAAAGATCTTCACAAGAAGTTATGACATTCCAAAATGCCAAAAGTCCCAATTTTAGGAATTTCGGGACTACCAACTTAGGAATCCCAAGACAAAATGACATTTGGATGCACCCCCCATGGCTAATCATAAAATACTATAAGGGGGAAGGTGGTGGCTTCCCTTAAGTTTGGGCCATGGTGAGTCTTGTGAGTTCGTGAATGTTCATGATTCGTTTGTGCACCAAAAGTGCTCCAACCGCACACTAACCAATTTGTTATTTGGTTTATGCAAGTCCGTATGAATAATTGACCCACTTATCATTCATCATAGTCCCAATCCCAGAACTCTAGCATGCCCTTCTACCCTCGAAGTGTTGCGAACTAGGGAACGTACCCCAACTCCTTTTGTTGTTTTTATTTTCAAACTCGCATTTGAATCTTTCAAAGAGTGTGGGGGTGTGTCAATATGGGATATGATGGTATGAATGAAAATGAAACAAACCCAAATAGAAAACATCAATGATGTCTATGGATGCAATCCATGTCCATGCTAAAGAGGGAGGAGAACATGCTAAAGTCGGGGGCAATGCTGCCCTGGAGACAAATGACTACCTATAAGCGATGCATGAAAGTTGGTGCCATGCTAACCCCCCCACCCCCCCCAACCCTATAATGGATAGAGGATTGCAAAAAAGACAAGGAACGTAGGGTCGTGAAGGAAAAAAATGTAAAACAGATGTTGGAAAAGGTCTCAGTGGGTGTGGTGAGTGAGGTGGAAAAAAGGCGGACAAATTGAAAGAGAATGAAAGGACTGACCGATGTAAACTATGAGGGATGGGAATGATGGGTGGATGGATGGAAGTTATAACACAACTGGGCATAGGGGTAAAGCTAACTACTTGCTTTCCATTGGGTGATTGCTATAAGGGATGCATGACAATGTTTTGGGGATGGAAAACCAATAGGATTTGCCATGTCTATCCTTAACCTAACATATTTAGTTTAAAACTGAGACTCTAAACCCTAATCTTGAAAACCCCAACTCGAAACACCCCTTGAATCCCCTTAAACCCTAAAATTATTGCCCTAAAAGAGGGGTATTAATTTATAAACAAATCAAACAAATTAGAAGGGGACATAGGGAAGCAAACTCATGAAAACCCAAAGGATGGGTGGGAATAATAAATGAACCCAATTGTAGATTCGTCATTATTTGTGTGTGTGTGTGTTGTTCACTTGCCTTGCCTGTTTTGCCTTGCCCATGTTTTGCTTTGTTTCACCCTCCCATGCCCATTTTAAATTATGTTAGGTAATGTCTAGTAATAAGATGTCACACCCTAAAATTTGGAATTAGAATTTCACCTTCTACTCAATGGGTGTGGGCATTATCCTACCCTATGCCCATCTCTCTCCATGAATGATATGTTGTTTCTACCATTGTCGATGCCATTGCTACTTCTATAAACCTTCCTACTCCTTTCCCCACACACTAATTATGTAAACTTCCTAAATGCAAATAGCAAAGTAAGAGTGTGCTTGGCCATACTTTAAAAAAAGTCTCAAATGTTGGGTTGTTGTAGCAACATCCATTTGTTAAAAACACCTTGTCAATTTTTTTACTTTTAGGGGATCAATCTTGTGATGTAGTCAAAGTGGTGATCATCAACAGGATGATTTAATTAGATTTGGCTACAAACTAAATATGAAAGTAAAACTGTCTTAAACATCCTTTTATATTTTTGGCTACCTACTTGTACCACATATTAAAAATCTAACAATTTTTCTTAAACAATGGTTGATTTCTCGCTACTGAAAATTTCAAAAAAACATGATTTTAACACTTTTACTTTTTAATTTTGTTGTTTTGCTATATATAGCTACGAAATAAAAAGGTTGTTGGGGCACAATTTCTTTCCCACATATTTTTTAATTTTAAAAATGACACAAAATAAGTAAATCCCAAATATATATATTTTTTATAGTGTACATTTGACAATATTGGGAAAATAAACCCTTGGTTTTTTGGTGAATTCATTTAAAATTTAGACCTGAATTTCTTTTCAAGCAATATGTTGCCAAAAATTCTGCCTTTTAGAAAAAAAAATGCCAAATTTTCAAGAGAAAATATTTGTTTTGAAAAAAACTTGGGTGATTGGTCCTTGATTATGTGGGGCACTTGGATTTCTTTTTCTTTTTTATTTGTGGCAAAACCTTGTAAACTCTCAACCTCAAAAAATTGGTAATGAATATTTTGTCACAAATTCCCTTTTTTGAAAGAAAAAATGCCAAATGGTTTTCAAAAAACATTTGAAAAAATTTCACCTCATTTGGACACATTTTTTAGCGTTTGAACAAAAAACTTGCCAATTTTCTACATTTTGGACATTTTCTAAGAAACACAAATTATGTTATATCTTTTTTGGAATGATTGCTATTGATGTTGCATTATAAATAAATAAATAAAAGAGCTCCACCCAAAATAAACAACCATAAAGAACCCCAAATATTTATAATCAACTAAATATCCGAGCAATAAAGATTTTGTTTCTTTTTCCCTATACATTTAAAAGTGAAAAATGTAGTAAGACAAAGGGGTTGCATTGAATTCAAAGGAAAAAGAATTCCATTCCTCTCTTTACATGTTCATAGTGAAATTTTAACTTGATGGACAACTTGTGGGCTATTTAGAAGTCATTGAATAATGTCTCCACTTTAACCTTGCACTTTTTATATAACTATTATAAAGTAGCATCAAATTAGGTGAAAGTATGTGTCAAGTAGCATTAGTTGGTTTTATTAAATTTATAAGAATCTAATTCTAATAAAATTAAAAGAAAAAGAATTTGAAAATACATTTGAAATTGACTAAAAAATGTGTTCAAACCTATTTTTTTGTTAGAAAAATTAATGAAATTGATATGTAATAAATTAAGAAATGAATATCAACATATGTTTTAGCAAGTCATCAAAAAAAAATCTATTTCCTTTTTGTAAGAACCTATTTGACACCTATTTGAAACCAAAAGCCAATAGTGAAAAATAGACATCAAAAGTTATTTGTCTTTTGAAAAACTTACTTAAAACTTACTTTTACAATTTGAAATATGAAAATCAATGCACATTAGGGTAAATATATATGATATTTAGTCATTGAAATGAAAACATTCAATGTTCCATACTTCTATAATAGGTTTTGTTATTATTTTAAATCTACTTGTTTCATTTTTGACAAGGTAATCAAGTTGTTCACTTTATCTTGCTTACACCTTGAATTGGTTTTTGATCCTATTAATGTTAGAAAACATGACCTAACATATACGATTTTATTTGCGTTCAAGAAAAAATATTTTTATTAGTTTGTTTTCAACATGAAAACTTCTATATGATCTAAGGGTAGATATAGAAATGAAAAATTGAAAACAACTATACTTGGACACCTTTCATTCCTCAGTTAAAGAACTTATATCTTTCATATGTATTTATCCAAATGTTGAATACAACTTTTTAATGCCAAAATTATGAAAACATCAACAATGACAATAACCTTCAAATGTCTCACATTATATGTTTTATAGAAATAATAATACACCTTGTATTTTGACCGATGTGCGCAAATTTATAAATTTATCAAAATATTCATATATGGCCATTGGTTAATGTTGATGTATGACATACACATGCACTTGGATTCTTTTAATACAAAAACCAATGATGATTCAAAGCAATTGAATTCAAAAGCTGTATATATCCTTCCTGCAGGATATATCAAAAACAATATACCTGCCCAACACTGGAGTTAGGGCAGGCAAAACAATGGCAAAGAACAGTTTTAGAAATAGAAATCTCAGGCAAATCAAAATGCAGGATAGTTATAAAGACAATGTGCATATTATGGGGAGGAATTAATTAAAAATATAGTAAGCTGTGGATTCAAGGATTTGCTTCATTTGCTGCTGCTGCTTCCTTTGCTGCAGGATTTGATCTCTTCAGCTCAATCTTCTGGACT
>Ga0116227_10003534_pt1 | contig 34636 bp, 30 predicted proteins | sample S1TSphgellanicum_FD_89693 | JGI IMG/M metagenome (GOLD analysis project Ga0116227, IMG submission 89693) | Host-associated microbial communities from peat moss isolated from Minnesota, USA - S1T2_Fb - Sphagnum magellanicum MG | ecosystem: Host-associated > Plants > Peat moss > Unclassified...
CAGCCATCAGATGCTCCAGCAGATGATGGAGGAGGGGAAGGTTGTGTCGCTGAAACTTGCAGCAATGGAAGAAGGGACCCTTCATGTGTAGAAAATGGTGAACAAGACTCAAGATCAGGTGCCAGGTTGGGGCATGGAGGGAGCTATAGTCCGGTGCCAGTGCAATGTACAAGTGCTGATTTATCTGGAGGTGGCAAAAGAGTGTACTCTTTGCAGGATGAATACCCTAGAATGCCCAAGCCTGCAGACAGTGAAGTTGTTTCTGCAGGGCAGGAGAGAGAGGTCAAAAGAGCAGCTGATGGGCACATTGGTAGCAATCGAAAGCGCATTAATCTGGTGGAGACATCTGTTCCTTTCAAGCAACAAATGATGCAAGCCTTGCAAATTATTGGGGGATCATGTGCAGATGTACTAGCTCAGGTTTGGATGCCAGTCAGGAAAAAGGATGGTTTAGTTGTTCTTGTCACAAAAGAGCAACCATTTGTTCTCAAGCACTGTAATGACCAGCTTTGGTACTATAGGAGTATTAGTGAGCAGTACAACTTTGCAGTTGCAGGAGGACACCCTGGCCTTCCTGGTCGTGTTTTCCTCCATCATGTTCCAGAGTGGACACCAAATGTGCAGTTCTACAGCAGCCAGGAGTTTCTTCGTGTGAAGTATGCGCAGGAATTCGATGTGCGGGGCACTCTTGCTGTGCCTGTCTTTGAGCCTGCCTCGCACACTTGTCTTGCAGTTATTGAGCTTGTCAGGATGTCTGAAAAGGTTGAGTATGCTCCTGAAATAGGCATCATATGTCAAGCACTGCGGGCTGTGAACTTGGACTGTACAGATGGTGTGGAATTTCCTGTCCAGGATACCATGCATCGCATGCAGACTCAGGGTCGTCAGGCTGCATTGGTGGAGATAGCAGAGGTGTTGACAGCTGCGTGTGAAACCCACAAACTGCCACTGGCTCAGACTTGGGTGCCTGGTAGCCATCAGGTGATTGATGAGAGCAGCGGGAAAACGCAGATCAAGAAGGGTGTCAGTAGCAGCACAAGTAGTCATGGCAATCGAGTGTTTCTATGCACAGGAGATGGCCCTCATTATTTAATCGATCACAACTTGCAGGGATTTCGCCATGCCTGTTTGGAACACTTTCTGGAAAAAGGTCAAGGGGTTGTTGGGAAGGCATTTCAGTCCAATCAACCTTGTTTTGTAAGTGATGTCAAGAACTACTCTAAAATTGAGTATCCCCTGGGACATTATGCCCGGTTGTTTTCCCTGGGTGCAGCTGTTGCTATCAGGCTTCGAAGCACGTATACAGGTACTGATGACTTTGTACTGGAGTTTTTCCTACCTCTGAAATGTAACAACAGCCAAGATCAGCAAGTGCTGTTGAACTCTCTCTCTGTCATCATGCAGCGGGTCTGTAGGAGCTTACGCACTGTCAGTGACAACGAGCTTGAGGAAGAGAAGTCAGCTATGCATCTTGAAGAAGGAACAGAGGTGGACAGCAAGTCACCTGAGCTTGCTGATGTTGCTGGTGAAGGTGCATTGGATATCCATGCATCCATGCCAGTTGTAGAGGATATGCTGAAAGCTCACACACCACCAAGTCAGCAAACACAAGAACCCACAGCATTGCAAGACCAGCCACAGCAGGTGATAGCACCATTGCAATGTCAATTGCCACATCAGGAGTCACATGACTGGGTTGAAGAGTTACACACTGAAGAGGTAAGACAGCCAATGGAGGAAGTGCAAGAGCAGGAGTTTGCATCTACCCAGGAGCAAGGTGTTGAGGCATCCACATCCACAAGTCTGGCTCAGGGTATTGCAAATACCAGACAGAGGCTTGATAGGAGGCGAGGAACAACTGAGAAAACCATTGGCCTCAATGTCTTGCAGCAGTACTTTGCAGGCAGCCTAAAGGATGCAGCCAAGAGCATTGGTGGTCTGTTCCTGTCTTCCTTGAACCTAAGACTGTCTAGTGATCATTTTGTTCACTCTGTTGATAAAAGATCCCTCAGTAGCTTCCTGGTGGGGGGAATTTTGCATCAGCCCTACAATCTCACCCACCAAATATCCTCTGTTGCTGTGCATGTGAAGAAACTTGGCTTATCTCAGGAGACAATAAAAGAACTGGAAACAAACCTTATCCTTCTGAACAAATATGCAATCATTGCAGAATGGATGTTTTTTTTTGCGAGTGTTGACTTTTTTTTTTCCTACTTAAGAGAACTTTACTGTCAAACTGTTTGCAGTTTGTCCAACAACATTGAAGAGAATTTGTCGTCAACATGGGATCTCAAGGTGGCCATCTCGGAAAATAAACAAAGTTAGCCGGTCCCTGAAAAAGTTGCAGGGTGTAATTGATTCAGTTCCAGTTGCAGATGGCACCCTGTGCATCAATCCACACAGTGGAGATCTTGTGTCACCAAATGTTGCACCTGCCACAATGATGCAAGCACAAGAGCAAGAAGAGGTTCCTGCTGGGGAAAGGAACTTGTCACAATCATGTAGTGTTCCCCCTCCAAATCATTGTGATACCAATACTGACACTGACCAGCCACTAGCTCTGAAGGATGCTCCACTGTCTTTTCAAGCAGTGCATGTGTCAAATAAACAATCAGCTGGAACTGGCGTGGAATCTCTGAAGCATAGTGATGAGAACTCTGGTGAAAGTACAGGTGCTGGACATGATTCCACAAACTCAGAAAGTGGAGAGAGGTGTGGTGCCTTGTTGTCAAAACATGAGTCAGCAGATGCTTCTCCGACAGCTGAAGAGCCAATAATAACTGCTGGTGCTAGAACTGACATGCCAGCTCAAAATTCGCCAGCTCTGGCAATGGGCAATGGGAGTTCTAACAGAAGCCTCCATGAAAGGTCACCTGGGCAGAGCTTGTTCTCTAAGTTTGTTGGAGGTGCTTCTTTGGGAACTGTAGCTGGATCTAGGCTGTCTGATTCCGTATGTGCAGAATCTCGAGTCCACGGTGGTGCTAGTGCCTTGACAGCACTGAACGGCTCTCAAGGTCCATCATCAAGCAGACAAAATGCCTCAGTGAGATCCTCTAGAACTTTTGGAGAGGCCAATTATGTACAGGATGAGCCTGGAGATGACAGGGAAGTGAATTGTCAGATGGATGGTGAGGACTCAGAACCATCTGGTGCCTCCAATGCATTGGGTGCCAGTGACTGCAGCTTTCCATTATCTGGTGTTGGGGGTGCTTATGACAAGAGGTGGTCAATCTTGCCTGAAGTCAAGAGAGTCACAGTGAAGGCTACATTGGGTTCGGACACTGTGCGGTTCAAGCTTCCATTAGATGCTGGATATCTGGAATTGAGGAGAGCAATCAGTTCTAAACTGGAATTGGAAGAGCAAACACTCCATCTCAAGTACCTAGATGATGAAGATGAATGGATGTTGCTTAATTCTGATGCTGATCTGATGGAATGTATCGAAGTAATGCAAACCAGTGGGGCACATATTATCAAGCTCATGGTTCACAGTAGCCACTCAACCAAAAATTCCACATGACAACCTGAATAGCAGGACATTGTAACAGTGTGTTTAGTGTCAGCTTTTGAAACAGATCTCCCTAGGCAACTGTAGTAATTTACAGGATGGAAGTGGGGGGCCTTATCCAGTCCAAATAGGAATGGGGCCTTTTTGTAACTCAGTCTTACACTTAGTAAAACATTTGGGGGAGAATACGTCAGGCATAACCAGTTGCTCTTGCTAATTTCTTTGTACATTTATGCAGGTTGTAAGAGGAATCATGCACAGTGTCAGCTGCTCAAACTTGTTGATTTCTTTGTACATTTTACATATCTCTGAGATTGCAGAGGTATCTCCACAACACCTTGAAGGTAAACTCAGCTTGCACATTTACATTTGTATAATTTATAAAGACGATAGGATCTCAAAGCAGGCATCAGTTGCTAGGCTTTCTTGATCATCAATGTACAGATGCTATATCAAGGAGCAAGCATGGAGTGAACCATCACTGAGAAGCTAACTGATATCAACTTGTCAGAGCCCATTGGAGGTACTCCGAGGCCACCTGATGACAGTCTGATCCAGGGTTTTTTGTTTTCAATTTTGTGAGGTAGCTGAAGTGGTGACCCATCCATAAGATGATTTAGCTGGATTTGGCTACCTACTAGATATGAAAGTAGAAAAAAACACCAGAATCCTTCTATATTCTTGCCTACCTACTGGAACTTATCATAAAAATCTTGAGATTTGGATTTTAATGTTTTTGAAATCTGGCGAATTTGGGTCATTTTTTCCATGAAAAATCTTTTGGTTAGGTCAAAATCATATGTTTCAGGTTGAAATTTGGCAAAGTTTTGCCAAAAACAAAAGACTGGTCTGATCGTAGCAGATGCCCAGCACTAAATTGAGAACCATCTCCAGGAGCTCCTGGCCATCCCAAGTACTGTGAATCAATAGTGTTTTGTTACTGGAAATTCAGAAAAAATTGAGAACAAAATTGGAAAATTTCACCAAACTCTCAAAAGCACAAAATTGGCAGAATTGGGAAATATCATTTTATTACTGCAAATTTGGAAAATAATGAAAAAAAAATTGGAAATAATTGCTAAACTATTGAAACCACAAATCTGGAAAGAAGTGGATTTTTTTTTTGTAGATGCAAATTTGGAAAGAATTGACCAAAAAATTGGAGAATTTCACCAAACTCTTGAAACCACAAAATTGGAAAATTCTAACTGAAAATTAAAGACTTGAAAAACTCTATTATTCTTTTACTGCAAATTCAGGAAAAAAAAAATGACAAAATTTTGGAAAATTTCATCAAAACTCTGGAAACCACAAAATTGTTCAGAATTGAACTTTCCTTTAACTACAAATTTGGGGGAAATAACTCAAAATTGGAAAAAAAATTCCAAACTCTCAAAACCACAAACTTTGAAAGAATTGGAAAGTTGAGAACTTGCATGCATGGGAGCACCATCACCAAGATTTAGGGAGCTCCAATATCGCTAGGAGCTTCCCAAGGTGTTTTTTTCACTGACTAGAATATAGAACTAGCAAAACTATCTCCAACCATGGGAGCTTCAACTAAAGCCATTTTGATGTTGGGTGCTTCTTGTTGAGCTTGTTCACATAACAACCTATTTTTTTAATGACAATCTACAACAATGCAACTAGTGAACGATTAGAATCTAGAGAACATTGCACTAGTCTCCAACCATGGGAGCTTCAACTAAAGCCATTTTGATGTTGGGTGCTTCTTGTTGAGCTTGTTCACATAACAAACTATTTTTTCAATGACAATCTACAACAATGTAACTAGTGAACAATTAGAATCCTAGAGACCATTGCACTAGTTTGCACTTGCTTCTTTTTTGTGGGTAGGTTTTGGAACACCTCAAGGTGTTGTGTAGAGGCCTACAATAAACTTGGAGGAAGCTTGTAGCTTTCACTCCCGGTGCAAGAGTAGCTAAGGATGTTGAAGTTGAAACTTCCATTGGAGGATGGCAATGGATTCACTTGAGTGACAAGTCGATGCCATGCATGGTGGTTTTCTAAGTAAACATTGGGTGGCGTCAAGGTAGACCAATTTAGTTTGCCCTAACATTTATTGATATTCCAATTATAATAAGAAAACCACAAATATGTCATCATTCTTAAATGGCATTGTTTATCCATGTCTTCTCAATCTTCACATTTTATATATTTGTAATCTTTGTAAGTTTTAAATTTTTGGGTTCAATCTAAGGGTTTTTCCATTTGAAGTGAATATTCACTAGCCTTTAAAGGGCTTCATTTTCACCAATGAAAACAAACAAAGAGAGACAAAGAGGAAAAATTGATTCATTGTGTGAATTTTTTGGAGAGAGATTGTTTGAATATATTTTCAAGTCTTCAAAGTGGTGTTTTGTTTTGGGGAACTTTTAATCTAGCCAAAGTGGCCCTCTTCCATTGGAAGCTAAAGAAAAAGAGGGGGTCAATCTTTAGGAAGATTTAAGCAAAATTTTTGGCTATAAACTATATATGCAACACAAATATTTAATCGTCCTTCTATATTTTTGGCTACATATTGAATACCAAATGTAGAAATCCATCTATTTTGACTATTTTTCTCTGTGAGTTATAACAATTGAAACTTTTTTATAAAAAAAAAACACTTCAATTTCAATACGAGATACATAGGTATCAATTTCCCATTGCCCACATCAAAATTTTATTAAGATTTTCCAAATATGAAGATTGTCAAATCTTGAGAGCTTTGAAAACATTATTGGGAACAAAAAACTTATGGACCCTCTTTGGGAACATACATGGGGAACAAACAAAAGGAGAATTGCTTAAAAGAAATTAATAGAGCAAAAGAAAAGGAAGTCCGACGAGACAAGATTAGGGTTTGGTGCTGGCAAGCTTTTTCGCGTTTATTTGTTTGTTTGTTCGTTCGTTGTGGTCTGTTACAGTTTGCTTTCATATTGTAGAGAAAAATCAGGTTGGCGGGGTTTTAAGTATCGGTACGTGCATGTGGGTAAGCTGCTGAGGAGTAGGAGGAAAAGAAGAAAGAATCAGAAGAAAACAGGAGGAAAAAATGAGTAAGAGTTTGGGTATCCCTGTGAAACTGCTGCACGAGGCGGAGGGACACATCGTAACCGTGGAGCTCAAGAGTGGCGAGCTCTACCGTGGTTCTCTCATCGAGTGTGAAGATAACTGGAACAGTCAGCTTGAGTCCATTACCTACACTGCCAAGGTGTCAACTCTCTAGCCTTTTTTTTCATCGCAATCGCCTTCCAATTCGTTAAACCCTTAGATTCTAGAGAAGCAATCTTTGACCGAAAGCAGCTTGTGACATTTTCTTTTTTTTTTTCTGTTTCATTTTCACGGTGCAAGGAATGTGCTATGAGGGCGTTTTTCCTGTGAATAACTTATTCACTCAGAATCGGTAAGAACCTGCTTAAGGCTTTCGAGTTTGTTACTATTGTGTCATAAAGGAAAGGATGACGTCTCTGTGCTCAATGCATGTCTCTGTGGTTTCTGATCTTTCTTGGGCTTGGTTTGCAGCCAGTGAGGTCCTTTGAAAATTGGTATTGTAGGCTTAGGGTTTTATCAAAGTCTTAAGTAGTCGATGGTTTATTGAGAGAATGCACAAGATTGTATTGTAGTTATGGCAAAAGATACAGTGAGATTGAGTAGTAGATGCAGTGAGATGGAGCAGTTGAATACTCCTAAGACTGCCATCCTTAGGGCTAAGGATAGTGAAACTGAACTGTGCCAATCTTTGTAACCAGGATGGGAAGGTTTCTCAATTGGAGCATGTCTTCATTCGTGGAAGCAAAGTGAGGTACATCTAAGTGTTCTCTACATTGTCCATATTGCATTCACTCAACTATTACCACACTTCTTCTGCTTTACTCAAGTTGGAAGTTGCATGATTTTCTGGTTCTTTTGCTCATTCAGTAACAGCATATCTCGTCAGAACAATCAATGTTAGCAGGTGAAGTTTTAGGTTCCTACCTGCATTGTTAATCTCCAAATCTCACTGGGTTGATAGATCATACATGTATATTTGGTGTATGGCAGGTTCATGATCATTCCAGACATGTTGAAGAATGCCCCAATGTTCAAGCGCCTTGATGCTAAAATCAAGGTTAATTCTACCAGCTTTTATTGGGGTTGAGATTTTGAACTTTAAATGATCTACAAATAGCTTTAAAAAACACTTCATGATGATGCTTGAAGTAGCTGTCTGTGTTGCTGTGGTCAGTTACAGTTTACCCGTACTATTGTGAACATTGTGTGCTCTGTAAGGAGTGTATTTGTCTCTTTGTCCAGAAGAGGTCATCTGAGTGAGAATAGAGACAGTGCTCTTATGTGGAAACTGATGCAATGATTGTGGAGCTACCATGATATGCAGGGTAAGGGCTCTTCAGGTGTAGGAGTTGGCCGGGGTCGTGCTGTTGCAATGCGGGCAAAGGTATTGTAGATTTTCTTTTGTTGTGATCATACATTTATAGTGAAAAGGACTATCTTTGACCCCAACAAGATACACTACTGGTGCTGGTAATCTTTTAAATGGGAACAAGAGCAGGAATGGAAGATATCTATTTCTTCCAGAGAAATGGTGTTGAGAAAGGTCACGTAGTATTGTTATGGAACAGGTCATAAAAGTATTAGCTGATGGTTTTGTTCTTTGCTGCAGGCACGCACAGCAGGTAGAGGCACTACACCAGGTGGGCCAGTCCCTGCTGCTGGCAGAGGAGCTGTGCCAGTGAGAAGATGAGGAGTTTTCATTTTCTGGTTTGACCAAAGTTGTGGAAAGGGAAAACAACCATCATTCCAGCAGCAGCTGGCCAGTGGGACAAACACTAAAAGAGTCAACCTTAGATCACATGTTCAGTTCTTTTTCTTGTTGTCTAGTGTGCAGCTGACTGAATTGCATTCAGAGCTGCACAAAATGGTGATCAATCCTGACTCATTTTGAGCTTCTGACTCATTTCCCTTTGTTCCTCCATCACACAATCACATTTTGGGAAAGAGGCAGACTTTGTATGTGACACAAGAACATTTTGACATCCACAGAGAATTAACCTGCAAGCGGTGATTGCTCTTCTTGCAAGAAGTTTTGAAGTTGTTTCTGTTAGCAGGGTTTTTTTTCAGTTTGGCAAAGCTGGTATTGGCATCATGGGTGGTAGTGCAATTGGTCAAAGCACAGATTGATTTTGCCATACTGCATCACTGGAAGAGTCAATGCTATATTGTTGCAACATGTAACATGTCCAGTCAGTGTGTTGCTGATGGCAAGTCATCCTGTTTTCCTTTCCTTCTCATCTGTTAGTAAGGTGCTGAGATGAATGCAAGGAATACATTGATTACTCAAGAGTATAATAATGCCCTGTAATGTAGTGCAATGGTTATCACAGTTCGCCAGGCCACTCTTGCATTTGCCAAAACATGAACAATGTTTGGAATTTCATTCTCACATGTGTGTAAATCAAAGGGATTTCTGTCAAAATTTGGATGCTGTGAAGTATCATTTCCACTGAGCAAAACAACATTATTAACAAGGCATTCATGGGTTTTGCACTGTCCAATGCAAACAACAAAAACAAAACTATTAATGACACATTAAAAACTTGAGATTGACAGACACTAAGAGCATAAAAACTGAGACAGAAAGATGATGAGTTGAAACTCACATGGTAACATCTTTTGCCTGTCACTGTTTCAAAGGAGAAACTTGTGGCAGGCCAAATTTGTAAAACAGTGCAAGTATAGAAAAGGTGATTGTAAAAATAAATTGAAGATTGCAAGTGTAACAATCTTCATTAGCTATAATCAGAAAGAGATGAAACCCTATTGTAATGACTCCACCACAACCGAACTCCAAACTATGGAGCCAAGTGACTGCCTCAGTTTGATTATGCCATGTGCTTGCAAAACTATATCTTCACAATTGGGCAAACTAAGTGTTTGCATCTGATGAATGGTGTATTGTAAAGTAGACCATTGCTTCTGTGAATGGTACAAACCTAGCAATGCTAAACGTGTGATTTGTGATTCACACAAATCAACCTATATTGGTACTCCTCCAAACAAAGAATCTGACCACAAGGATATGTTATGTTTCGTACATCCTTGAATTTGGTTGCTTGTTATTTGTGACCCTAGCCTGACCTATCAGAATGAGGATCAGTAAAATTGAGCATCCTGAATGTTAGGCCTTTTAGAACCCATTTTCATCATTTCAAAAAGTGATGTACAAGTCTCACCTGACAGGAAAACAAGCTCACAAGAGGCCTGATATATCATAAGTCTCATAACACCTGATTCAAGATGATCAAGCAATCTATTTGCTCCTTCCACTTTGAGTGTTCCTGGATTGCAAGTTCTTTGCAGATGCTACTTCCTTCATTGACATGCAGCCACAAGTTGCTGGTTGATCTGTGAAATGCACAAATGAGTCAACCTCACCAACATCCTTTCAGAGCCAATGCAATGTGCAAAAGATCATCTGAACAGACCCATGCAGATTCAGACTGCCAACTGCCATATAAAACATTTTCAGATTGATCTCATTGGGTTCTTGATTTTTTAGACTGAAAAGTGGTGAGGTGAAATCCATTACCCTAACTCTACAGAAGAAAGAAATATTATATCACTAACTAAAACTACATTTTCTGTGATAAAATGTCTTCCCCTGCACAACAGTAATGACAGAATGCAAGCTAGAAGTCAGTATGGAGAGGTTTATCACATAACAAAAGCAGTAGCAGATTTGCAAAGAGAGAGTACAGACCTCCTTTAGTTTCCCAATCTCACGTTGTGCTGCAGCAAGAAGTTTCAAGTCTGTAAGTGCTAATTGTGCCTCGCTTCTGTCTGTATCAGACTTCTCCAAACCTTCCCTTGTGATGGCTCTACACTGAAAAAGCATACAAGTATGCAGTCATTGCAAATGTATTGGGTTGCATGAAGTTGGGAGAGGAAAAGGAATACTTTCTGCTGATCAAACACTGAGCCTTATGCAGACTTTCACACCATTTCAGTCCACTGATCCATGACTTCAAGTACCTCTTTTCTCATAATATGGCACAAAGCAGGGCATCTCCCATTTGCCTCATAGGATGTACTCAGAGACTCCTGTGGATTGCCACCATGCTGAATAACATCAATCCTGCTGCAACTGGAGTTAAGTGAATATAATGACTCCGTGACTGTATCTCTTGAGCCAGAGTTTTCAGTGAGAGACAGGCCCACTGGTGATGCATTGGATGGAACACACATCCGTCCCTTGACCACCTCGTCCTTGGAAGGATTGCAATCTCCTTTCAATATGCTGCCATGGAAGGAGGTCTCTGTAATTGCCTCACCATACACAGGACATGTACTGGACTTTTCATGCCAGTTCAGAAACCCCTCTTGCAGTGTGTGATTCCCTTGCCTGAGAAGGGCCTGCCTCAATTTCCAATTACTTTCAGTTTTCACAGCTGGTTTGATTGTTCCCTATATTAAGAACCTAGTCAAAGCCAGGTTGTAATTCATGCATCTTAGATCTTCATCTTAAGTTCTCAGTTGGAGAGAAGAGATTCATTAACCATGAAAAGCCAGGACACAGTTTACCAAGTCAGCCAAAAGATTTGCCTTCTCTCCTCCGAGGACAGCTCGAACCTGAACATTGCACATGATGTAAGACACTGAAGGGCACTTTATAATTGTCAACATGAATGTTAATGCCATCACAGGTCGTAGTGCTCAAGCATAGTTTCCCAAAACACCACTTTGATTACTAATGGTAATCAAACCTTGTGAAGCTCATGAGTATAGTGGGCCATAGTTGCCTCCATCTCTTGGTTCTGAAGTTTTTTCACCTGAGCAAATCATCAAATCCTGAGGGTGAAGACACGAAACCATTGGCCAGAACTGAACAAAACATGCTTAATGTCCATTGCTCACTCTCTCCACCTATTCCTGGTGAGATGTCCTGAATGTGGCAATTGACTTACCATGGCCCTTTAACAAACAAATTGAAAAATGGTGAGGGGCAGGAATGCCTGCTGTATTAGAAGCTCATTCTGATGTAGCAAATCTTTCTTCTCAGAGACTGCTTCTTCAAGTTTGCACTCCCCACTCCTCACGGTAGCCTTACTAAGCTCTAGAGCCTGCATAAGCTCAGCACACTGATTTGCCTTTTCCTTTGCTGCAAGCTGCAAAACATAAGACTGCCGTTCCTTCAGAAGACTATTAACCCTCCAATGTACAAAGGCTCAGATGTATGCCAACTGCATGCAAGTGGCTTGCATGGAAGGATGTTGGGTGTACCTTCACAGCTTCATATGTCTTTTGGCAAATGGACAGCTCCATTTGAGACATTTTATGGACTTCATCTAGCTTGTGGCGTTGCTGCTCCAATTGTTGTTGCTATGCACACCCTCCCATAAACAAGCAGATAAAATTGCACATCAATTCGCAGCTGATGCTCAGATTTGCACCACTTTCAAGGGTTGTGAATTCACCAATCTCTAATGTACTCAAAATTACAGTGCACTGCAAGCTTCTTGTGATAATGACTCAGACATAAGGGTGCGTACCACCACTTCCAACTGTACTGTCAGGTCTTGAATTTTCTTACCCCTTGCCTGCACATGCTCAAAACTTCACTTCAAAATTATTGAACAGATTTTGGTTCTGAATACAGCAAGAGAGACTATAGGTGAATTTCCAAAGAAAATATGAAGGCCAAAATCTGACAGTCATCTCCAGATTCAAGCTCAATCATCTTCAGGGATTTCCCTGTAACCAATCTCAGCACCTGATACTTGTTTTGAGGTTGCTATGTCCATGCTCTAAAGTCTTGGAGATTTGGTCCAGATGTAGTACCTCACAAATAGTGTGATAGTCTGCAGTTTCTGCACATAGTCTTTCAATTTCTGCTGCTTGGGCTGTTGTGAGTGCATAAGAATCTCGTTTTACCTGCAGATAGAGTAGATAATGAGAAAGCCTACAATCTCAAGAAGAGTGTTGCTGGACATCCGAATGGGATGTTATGAGAAGATATGCAGTACCTTATCAAGTTCCATTGTGGCTTCCCGAGCAGCTGAAATTGCCTGTGCTGCTGAAGCTGCATGGTTTCGAGCCTCTTTTGTTGCTTCTGTGGCCACTTTGCCCCTGAGTTGATCAACATCCTGACCTTGCTGTACAGCAGATGCTGCAAGAACAAGGCAACAATTGAAGCAAGAGGAAAAACCCATAGAAAAACTTTTCAATGATGAAAGCATTACCACTGGAGTTTAGCTTGCAGCAATACAGAAGAAAATAATATGTTCTAAAGACACCCAATGAAGTTGACAGTAAAATGCAAGCACATCTCACACAATGCAAGCAAATGCTGAAGCTCTTGGATACGGGTGACCAGGCTTGCTGCTGCAGCTTCCACATTTCCAAGGTAAACACGAAGAGCATTTGTCTCCTGCTGTCCTTCCTCCCGTGCCCTGTCTCTCATAAATTGCCAAAAAAACAAGCATGGGAATGCACTATCCATATACTGTGGAAGACTTGTTAGTCTAACCTTTCGAAGTTGAGAAGTGAAAACAAGAAGTAGGGAAATTGCAAATTTAACAGCCATCTAAATTCATTCCCGGATTTCTTTCCAAGGTTTGATTGGACCCATCTACAACATTTGTAAGCTCCAAGATGGGGGCAATGTTGCATTACCTTTCTGAAGCTTGCAATGCAACTTGAAGCTCTGAAAGCTTTTGATGCAAACCCGCCAGACCTAGTTTCTGAAAAACAATGCTCCCACAAAAAAAAAAGAATTCCATCCACAAAAATATAATCAGTAGAGGAGTTTATTTCTGTACTTCTTTTGTAAAGCTTCTGATTGTTGAAAATCTTCCTGCTGGTTTTCTTTCTTGCAGCATCTACGATCTAACATGATTAGTCTAGAATCTAAACAAAAAATTCCTTCTTCGTTCTTGGATCAAAAGCAAATCCGAATGCATCGTGGCGGTGCATTAAAAACAATGGAAAAACCAACCCACCAGACTGACTTTCTTGGCACCAAATACGTAAGAAATGGTAGCAATTGTGGTGGAGAACCTTGCTTACATTGTCTACACTTGACAAGGAGGAGGAGTCACCACAGGCGCCGCTTTTCCATGGCTGCTGCTGGGCTCCGATTTGACGCAGAACCGAGGGAGGAGGGGAAAATGTCCGTGTTGAGAAGAGTCCCTGCGTAATACTAACATCTTCTGCTGCACTATTCCGCCTGGCAGCACTAGCTACCTGCAACATCAAGTCTGCACGTATACCATATTTGTTTGCCAAGCAAGATCCTGCAACCATTCCATCACCAGAGAAAAATGTTTCAAAATTCATGGGAAGATTCTCAAGAAACCTACCTCTGCACAAGTTTGATCGGAATTCGTAAGAAAATGGACAGAGCCATGAAGAAAGAACCTTGCTGCGGCTGATGACCGTTCCTTGTTGGCGTCGCGGCGTGGACGTAATTTCCATAGTGCGGCACGAACACATCATCATCATATTCTTCAGCGCCAGCCTCCCCTGCTGCTCCTGCTTCCGACATATTCCTTCCCATTCCTTCCTTGGAGACGCAAAAAAAACCTTCCCCTCCTCGAGATCTAGACCTTTTGCTGATATACTAAACAGACGCTACTCAAGCAATTACCGCCATTGCAACAAAACTCTGCAAGCGCAATCAGTTTCTGCAGCTTCGCCAAAACCAGCCCCTGATTTTTCCATAGCTGCTGTTCTCATTTTCATCTTTGCAAGAAGGCAATCCTTTACAATGTCAAGAAGCACAAACCACTTTCCTTTACTCCACAAAGAACAGAAAGAGAATTGCCATGATCTCCATCATCCTGGCGTCGGCCACAAACAAAACCAAGCAACAAACTTCGTTCGTTTTACTCCATCAAGAACATAAAAAGGAGAATTGCCATGATCTCCATCATCCTGGCCTGGACCACAATAGTAGCAAGCACAATACTACTTTCCTTTACGCCATCAAGAACATAAAAAGGAGAATCGCCATGATCTCCATCATCCTGGCCTCGATTATTAATATTCAAAATTGAGCTTTCCAGTGTTATTTCGTTCCCTGACCGCAATCCACGAGAGACACACGATTCATTCATATGAAAACATAAGAATCGCCGAGTTAAGTTGTGTATACCTCTGCTACGAAAGCAGCAGAATAATGCCACACACATACACATACACACACGCAGAGCAAGCAATTCTGCACACACATTCTACACCAAAACGAAACAAGACCAGTCATACAATTCTTGGATCCTACTACTCCCTAGATATTTTGTAATAATATTCTTGGTGCTTTTGTTCCGAAACTTGCGATGGTTGGCGAACCAGAAAGCAAATGGTGATCACGTCAACGATGATGCTTGATGCTTGATGACAATGAAGCGAGCGAGGGGGAGGAGGGGAGGCAGAGAGAGCGAGCGCGGCAGGGCAGGGAAGGAGCCATGGAGGGAGGGAAGGCGGGAGGGAGGGAGGAGGAAGGCTTGTAGCAACAAGGGGTAGGAGTGGGTACACACGCATGGGGTGCGAACGGGAAAGGGTCGATCAGGAGTGACATGGGAAGAGGCGGCGGACGGGTGGAGGCAGGACCTCAGGGGGTAACAGGAACAGCAATGCCGCACTACCTACCTATCCATAATAACTGCAAAAACAGCCACCCCAAAACGGCCGCTTCGTAGGCCAAGAGATCCCCAAAACGGCCGCTTCGTAGGCCAAGAGATCCCCAAACAGGGCCGCTTCGTAGGCCAAGAGATCCCCAAACAGGGCCACTTTGTAGGCCAAGATATGGATGTAGATGATGCTCCCCCGCACCCTTTGCATATTTTTCATCCATGCAGTTTTCTGGGTTCTGGCCAGAGGGAAAGAAAGAGCCCTTGTATAAATTTTGGGTTTACAGTTTATGCAGGTACCTTCTCTTAACTGAATTACAGCCATCCGTTTCCCGCCAAATGAATCACAACCATCCATTCTGTCCTGGGTAAGGACCTCCTTGAGTGGGATTGTTCTAGGAATTCGGGCCCCCATGCGCAGCTCTCACTGCTCCTGCCTTTGTGTAGGGCCCGCTCCTTCCCCCAACAGCCCCCCTTCTTGCGGGTCCTTACCCTACACAAAATTTTTAGTATAGGTACCTAGTATATGTGTACATGTTACCGTCTTTGAGGGCATTTTTTAAAGTAGGCTAAGTGACTATCATCCATGGAAAGATGTAGAAAAAAGGGCAATCATCCTTAGGAAGATTTAGCCAAATTTGGCTTTAAACCTAGATATTAAGTACAAAATGTTTTTTAATCAAACCTTTTATATTCATGGCTACATGCTGAAAACTGATTATATAAAATATGGCGATTTTAACTTTTTTTTCTTTTTTTCTCACTTCTGATTTCTTTCTCATCTATTGGAGGTAACTTTTGAAGTTAAATTTTTTTTTGAACATTTTAATTTCCATTTCTCTAGAATTTGAATCAAATTAGATTTCTGAAAAAATGTTATTTTGTTTACGGCAATTCCTATTGTCATTTTCCAAACAAGTGAATTGCCACTTTACTGCTGTGGGTGGAGGGAGGATGCTCTAATAACCTAATTGAAAAGAGTTGTTATTTTTCTTAGGTCATCCATCTATCATCCATCCAACATTTCAACCCAAGTGTAACAACATCAACTATCCCATGAATCATCAAATTGCACATGCAGTCATTTCTATATGTCAAATTTCCATCTTACTCTCACTTGTGATGCATGCATTCTAATAGGTACATGTATTGAATGCTCATGCTACCATCTAGTATCAACCTTTGATCACATGTAACAACATGAATTCATGATCTTTCTTTGACCCATTGTGTTAAACATTTAGACCTCACATAAATAGAGTTATTCATAAAGTAATTTTCCTTTGGAGCCTTTCTTTTATCCTCCCCACCCCTTTTTCCAACCTATGTTATTTGTTATCTGCAAAGTAATGAAATTTCCTGAAACTCAGCATTGAATGCACAAGGTTTTTAAAATATTTATAACTGTAGTAGTGATCAAAAATATGTATAGTTACAATACACACAATAAAACATATGAAAATATGGACATCAATAAGAAAAGCTACTATGTCAACCCATCACCAAAAACCATGTAGTACTTGGAGATCAACCCATAACGGAAAGTTGAGCTACCATATAGCCCATAGTATATAATGGAAGAAGAATGACAAAGTCCAAAGTCGGTGTAGTAGTCCTTAGGGTGACAAGCTAATTTAATCATGTTTGATTGGCAACCAAACCATCCTCTTTTCTTCATAGACCTTATTGAGTGCAAAAGCAATAGAAAAATCCTTTGTGTTCCAACATAGGTATGCATATTAGTTTAGCTACCATATGCAAAAATTGATCCTTCAAAGGTGAACTTGAAACACTTGTCTTACTCCCTTGCACACAAGCACATCACATACAGTGAATGGCATCAAGTCCAAAAATGGTGCAAATCTTTAAATGTCCATTCACAAGTAGATGGTTATATTTATTCCACCAAATCAAATCCAAGGATTAGTGCATTCCGCATATATAATGTACCTTTTAGCATACATGTCAAAATCAGCTTCTTTTGGCAAATATGTGAATATACAGGCTTCAAAGGTGCATTTGAAATCTCATTCCTTATTCACCCACAGTAATTTATCATCAACTATTCCTCTTCAAGCAGTTAATGATTAGAGAAGCCTCAGAGCCACTCCTAGGCAAATCAGTATGAGTATGGGTGCGCATTATGAATGCTAATTGGCAATACTGGTTTTGTCACACTGGTTGAAAATGACAAACCAGTGTAGTCTGGTAGCTATACAGGTTGACAAAATGTAACTATTGGTACAATACAAATATGCAGCCCTATTGCTTCATACACCCATTAGATATATTAAAGTACAACACTGGTGAGCAGTCAAGAGGCATAGCTATCCAATCTTTACTACAATGCACATTAAATAGTACCTGTACTGCCAGTTGCTGAAGCGGATTTAGACGCTTGCATGTGCCCTGACAAAAAATTATTGGGAGTCCTCTTGTTGACTGCCTCAATTTGAATAAATAATTATGAATGACACAAGTCTTCGAAGCCCATATATGCACCATCTTGCCATTCTCCATATACTCTAATTGACCCTTGTACGCCTGAAAATTTCAACAAAACCATCAAGGTTGTAAGTGAAGTCTCTCATAACATTTCGTAGATCCATGTATAGTAAAAGAGCAGGAAAATTACCACAGTGGCCTAAAGGTTACACAGGAAATAGGCTCCATTGCCATGTTTACTGGAGATCATATTATTCCGGTCACATGACCTGTGAGGACTGGTCACTATTAGCTCATGTAAAAATGTAGCTCACCTAGCACAATAACGCTGAAGGTGACACTCACTGCAAGCATAAAAATGATGATAGAGGCTTTCCCAGACCGAACAACAAATTGCTGCACCACAGATTGTCCCCAGAAAGCTCCAATAGCTGCCATGGTTGTGAGGAATATAGCTGCAATATATATGCCAGAATCTCTCATCAATGTCTTCAAGCTCAGAATGTTGCAACAACTGTGTTCAAAGCTTATGATCCATAGAGGTTGCAGCTATGACACACCAGATCCTGAACTAAACTCTTAAGTTCATGAGCACCTGAAGCTGGATAACTATCACAACAGGAGCAATTGAGAAGCCCAATGCTGCAACCTTATTGATCCCACCTTTGAGAGGAGTAGGTTCACAGAACTAATAGCAAATTCACTCTATGCCAACTGAGTATGAATGCAAGCAGCATCTTTTGAGAGGGAACGTCATTCTCCACAGGGCCTCTCATTTGTTAAGTTACATGCAGGGAATTCCCACCTCCCCAGAATTTGCTTTCATATTCATCAGTAACTATTAGCCTTGGAGCCCTTTTCAAGCTCCCAATACTCTGATCACTCTGAAAGCTCTAGTGAATATCAAATTACAAACACTGATCATTTTATATTTTTGACTGACTCTGGCTAACAGGTAGGAAAATGTGAAGCAACTAGAACATTTGGTTTTTCCAACCAACCTGATTGCCGCAAATGGCAATTCAGCTGCTAATTCAATACCACTCACACCTTACCCTAGTTAGCTTTGAATGACTTCTTGGTTCTTGGAGATCTGCAGATCTGCCTATTCCAACCCTTTCATTTGCCTGCCTCAAATGCATCATTGAGAAATAAAGCATCAAAAATGTTGAGAAGTGCATACCATGATCCCTAGGGAGACGACCCAAGAGGGCATACTCCACTACTGACATAGATGAAGAGAACAGCATCAGAAATGTTGCAGTGGCAGATGATACCTGAATGTTTAACAACCCATGCATGAACACTGGGTGCAAAAGTAATATATTCACAACAAGCAATTTCTGACTGTGCCTTCCATTCACCTTCTGCAAATCCAGCTTTTGAAAAGAAAATGCAAGTCTTAGACAACACAATCCTGTCTTAGTAAGACATCATGGTTACCTGAGGGGGTACGCCAAGCTCCAAGAGGAAGCCCCCTATAGTAGCTCCCCCACCCACACCAAGAAGGCCCCCCATTGTCCCAGCCAAAACTCCTGATCCTGCATATAGAGCCAGCTTGCCCACTCCCCAATTTGAATCTGTCAACTTGTAGTCAAGGTCTGCCTCAGTGTGTGTAATTGATGCAATTTGACTTTTTCTGTACAAATGCAATGCTTGAAAGCCTGTCACACCAAGCGCAATGGGAATCTGTTCTACAAACATTCAAATATTAATGTTGATTCAACATGATGCAATCAGGGAAGAACAATGACTATTTCCAAACCATGCATAGGTAAGAAATTTCCCTACTGCTAGTTTTAAAGACAAGACTCATATTGCACCTCAAAATTTGGAATTTGATGGTTGAGAGACTGTTAATTGCCACAAGTTCAAAGAAACTAACTAAGAAGACAAGTTGATTTGCTCTGATATTGAAAAACGTGAAGCAAGATGTCAATGCAACTGGTTCTGTGTAAGTGGGTGTGCTGAGCATGAGACTTGATGGTGTAGGAGGAAGATGAGAACATCACAGTCAACTGACTTCATTTGATCTTTCTACAAGTTCTCACATGGTTGGGACACAAGGGAAAACCAGACCTGCACCAAATTGATCACCCAGTACTGAATACTGCAGGTATGCACACCATTCTGCAAGACAAATTTCAGCAAGCAGTCATTGTTACTGAATTGGTACTTCTATACTTCAAAGTCAATTGCAACTGTTTAGGTTTGGCATAGCTGGCCATGCCTTATACTGATACATCACCCACTGCCCCATTGCAACCTGCTGCTTATGGCATTTGTCCAAGAAAAGGATGAAATGACAGGCTACAAGTAACTTGCCTTAAGAATCTGCAGTATTAGGAAGACAAGCCACACAAAAGGCAGCAGTCCCACATATTTCCATTGAAAATTGCCCTGCGGAGTTGGTGGCCCCTGCATGGTGCAACGCTCTCAACTTTTGATCATCTCTCACAGAACATTCTCTTCAAGATGCCATAGAGCTTCATTTGAGTAAAATAACATTTGCAATCCTCATCCAGATGCCCCAAAAGTGGAATGCAGAACCTTAATGGATGCAAGTTGATCGAATCAAGTCAGATCTGCAAAAGTGGAGTTAAGCTTGACACTCACAGCTGGCTGACAAGTTGGCTCAAAGGTAGGCTGGCAAGCTTCTGCAGGAAGAGTCATGTACTCAACCTCTTGTGCTGGATCTACAAAACATTTATATACCATCAAACCAAAGGCCACAATCCCAATTCATCTATGAACTTTAGAATGAACCCAGATCTCAGTAAGTGTTCATGCTCAGGGTCATTGCAGGCAAGTTTCCTAAATGTGACAAAAAAAAGAGAAAGATATACCTTCTTTATCACAACCTGTTGTGCTGATAGGTGATGACACAATGTGCTGCACCTACACTTGTCCAAAGGATCAGAGACTTTAGCACCTGGAAAGTCCAGAGTCCAAAAGACAAGAATACTGTTTCCATTGCAGTTGTTGGTGGACACAGCTGCACAGCATCAATTGGAAGACTCCAAAACCACATGCATGTCAAGGACTTGAAGCTCTCTCATTGCATCCATTCCTGCTCATCCTCATGCCATCTGTTCTCTGGCTGACTAGAACTATGTGTCGATTGCAACTGGCAATTGAGCTGCAAATTTAGTTCACAGGAAACTTGTTCTATCATTCCTCAAACCTTTCTCAAACCTTTTGGACAAACTGCTCAATATGAAATCTTGGAAATTGTACATTCAGTTAAAGGCTAACCTTTGCACACTCCGACTCTGCACTCCATGTCATGATTGCCTTCCGGAATGCACTTACAATTATAGCTGCAAATTCACCCACAGTTGTTGACACATCCAGTTTATCAACAGGGAGGTAAAGTCTAGCCAAGGAGAAGGTATACATAAGACTCGAGTGATTTACTCACAAGGGTTTAGGGTTTAGGGTCTACCTGGATGCAACCATGACTTCTCTGGATATACCTCATCTATGCAGAAGAAAGATTTATTAGGGATAGAGTGAGTACTTGTACACATCAATACGAGAAGAAGAGTGAGCAGCCAGTCTGGAAAGATGATGTTGAAAGTAACTCCGATGCTGATTCCCAAGATCATCATAGGCTGGAACAACAATGCCATTTCATAATCGATTAAAGGTACATTTCTGGTTGGGTGACTCCTCTTCAGGTTGTATATGACTGCTGCCAGTGCAGCTCCCATGATCATTGCTGCAATCATAACAATGTCCCAGCAATGCATCATTCTCAGCAGAGTTTGAACCACATGATGATCTGAGCGCATGATCTAAACATGGGAAAGACATTGCAGCTGGCTGGCTCCTGAAGAAAAAAAATCCTTGCATTTCCACAGATCCTCACATTTTGAGAGCGCAGTTGTAGTCTTGGTGTCAAAGCCAATCACTAAGGTGAGTATTGGAATGAAGAACCCTCCCCCACCAACACCTCCCACACTTCCGACTGCAGCTCCCAAGGAACCAAGGACAGTACCTATCGCCAGCCTCCAGCCAGGCTCAAACTTCTGCAACTCACCCCCGTGCACTGTAAGAAGACATGATCAAGCATCATCGACATTCTAGCCGCACAGAAGCTGCACAGCTCACCTAAGAAGTGGGAATAAATGCTGCATCAAATCCTCTGCAATCCGACCGGCGACGACATCTCAGTTCCTACTCACGTCAAATAGCGCAATTGTCCTTGTGCGTGGAAAATTTCCGGCACAGAGAAAGCTCAGAATCTGGTTCAGGTCTTACTATAAAAAGACCTTCGCTTGGAGACGCCTGTTAGAGGTGATTGCCATTACGTAGTTCTGCTGCGTCGGCTATTTACCGACCTGCATCCTGCTGTCTCCTCTTAACTCTCTCTCTCTCTCTCTCTCTCTCAAGCGTCCACACAACAACACGACGAGCTACAACTCCCTTACATGTCTCAATTCCATCTCTGAAAGAACAAGTTCTCTCAAAAAACTTTCCAAATCTAGAAAAGCACTTACAGGCCAATTCTTGCGATAACCCGAGGATTCCGGATCCACATCCTCTCTCGTCACAAAACCGGTTACTACTTCTCCGTGAGGCAGCCTCATCATCGTCGCACCGTAGTTGCCTTCATCATCGACTACGCTTCGTGCATCGCTCACGTTTCCAATATTCCCACGCACATCATCCTCCACCTCCACCTCCACCTCAACCTCCTCCTCCTGCTGCTGTTCCTCCTCGTCACGCTCCGCCGCTCTGCTCCTTCTGCTGCTGCACACAACCGCTCCCGCTCCCTTGCCCCGCAACTCCTTAATCCTTACAGCAGATGCACTCAACTCACACGCAGCCGACGAAGACGACGATAATAATTCCTCAACACCGCCACTCACCACAACACCAGGATATGCCAACGATAAGAAAATCACCAAAGCCATGCTGATACATCGCCATTGGAGACGGCAGAAATCACCGCCTCCTAATGCCACGATCATTGCTCCTGCCGCTCCTCCTCCTCCTCCTCCTCTTGCTCCTGCTTCTTCTTCTTCTTCTTCTTCTTCTTTGTCGCTGCTGCAACGTTACGTTACCCTCTTCTTCTTCGTCCTCCTCTTTGCTTTCTCGTCGTCGTCGTCAGCTGCAAATTTCGCCTTCGTTCATTTTTCGCCTGTTTTGAAACCCAGGTTGGTTAAGTTCACCTTCTTGAGTGAGGCCTTTTTTAGTGGCCAAATTCAGCCACAAAAAATTGTTAGATTTCAACTCAGAGTCTACAGGGGTTTTTTTTTTTTGGTAGTTAAAATTTCTTTTTCAAACTGGCTAAAAATATGTGTTTTTCTGGTTGCCAAATTATTTTTTAAAACTAAAAAAATCTTAGAAAATTGCCAGATTTTTCTGTATTGGGTTCTAGCATGTAGCCAAAACTGTGAAAGATGCTTAAACTTCTTTTTTTCAATTTCATATTTCTCTTTGTAGCCAAATTTGGCTAAACTTCCTTTACCGATGATGATCGATAAATGAAAATTATGAGTCGCAGGGTTCTTTTTGTTTTTCATTTCATAATCATTTTTTAAAAAATCTGTTTGTATTTTTTTGCTTATTTTTCACTCTTTTCAATTTATTTTATTATTATTATTATTATTATTTTGTACTTTGTTGTTTGTCTTACACTTTTTCAATGTTCTTTTAGCCAGATTTTTTACTATTAGGCTTTTGAACATCGCAAGTCGCTTAATAGAGTTTTCCTTAAAGTCATCCTGTCTTCACCCTGTCTTTGGGCCTCTTTTCACCCCCTCTGAGTGAGGTTTCCGCAAAGTAAGGAAATTTTATTAAATCTGGGTATGAAATGGTTAAGAGTAGAGGCGTTGGGTGAACCAGCACCCACAAGCTATAAGTACATAAGCACCTTTACCTTCTTGAGCAAGGCCTCTTAGTGGCAAAATTAAACCCAAGAACTAATAGATTTTGGATTCGGAGGCTTTGATTTGGTTTGAAACACGAAATATTAATGATATTTAGAAGCTTTGTCGAGGCTACGACTTGGGGAAGGTAGAGGATGAAAGCACTTGCTCCTTGTCTTTTCAAATACACAAAAAGTTAAGGAATGCTTCTGTTCGACTTTAGTTTGACCCTATTCCTCACCCACACGAAAACTCTTGCTGGACTCATGCAGATTACGAACACGGTTGCCCTGGTCAAGTTTGTGGCATGCTGCCAGTACCACAGGACAATTTGTCCTCCATGATCTACCTTTTGTCTAATGGACTCTCTAGTCCCAAATGGACGTAAAATTGTAAACAATAAATAGAAGCAATTTAGATGAATTTTAGCACCTAGGGTGAACCAGCACCTAACCATGGTTTCACTATTTTCTAATGGTTGCTTCTAACCATGGTAACCTGGTACCTGGGTGTGTTACCCAACATATTTTTTCCTCCATTGTTTGTGGGGTGTTTACAAAAATGTAACTCTTGTTTGGTTTTTTTTTTTAATAAATTAATTTTATCCCATGATACTCAATGGGCACCCATCAAATATCATGAGAAAGGAAGGGAAAAAATTTGAAGTATGTCTTTTCACTTGACTATAGGCTTTAACCAACTTTTCACTTGGTAAAGCTCTCAACCATGGGCTAAATTTAACCAAATTATGGGCATGTGTGAGATGGATTCACATGTAAAGCATGTGTAAGATGGATTTACACATAAAGCACTTAGAAAAGTTTCCTCGTGGATCATACTTGGACAACACCTTTTTCTTCATGAATATGCCTCTTAGAAAGTAAAGGAATATATATGCATTTGATTCCAAAGCCTCTCCTTGAATTGGTTTCTCAAATGCATTCAACAACCCACACTTGCCCCACCCTTTCACAATCGTTTTCCTTTTAAGATTCTACAACTTTTTGAGTATTCAAAAATCGAGTACATTAACTTTTTTCACTATGGATTTCTATTCTAACATCAAGTTGAAACATTGTTTGCAATCTAGTGATGAATTGTTGTTGTAAACCGTTACTTAAACTATGTTGTGAAATCACATTTCAAAGGCATTGAAGAATGAATATATATATATCTATAGGTTGGAGCTTTGATGTACAATTTGTTGGAATAAATAAAATACAAATGTATGGATATTCTTCCTTCATCTGTGAAAAGAAGGCCTTTAATTTATGGATAAACCAACAATCAATAAGTCATATTTTTTTTGGCTCCTCTTCAAATTTCACTAATGATTTTCAATCGTTGTAAATTGAAACCTGTAATTCAAACAAAATTTGGCAACTAAGGTTTTTGGTAAACATAAATTTGTTTTAGCCATGAAAATGATCTATAATGGAAATAATTTACAGTAAGTAGTTGATGATGCACAACACATGATTTTATGCTTGTTTCCCATCTCAATAGTTTGATGTCCTTTGAACCTTTCCTTTCCCAAGTGTGTTCTCTAGTCATTGATATGATAGGAATACATGAACAAGAAACACATATATAAGAAAAGAAATCACAATTTTACAACATATTACAACATATTTGTATTAATAAAAAACTAATATTACTTCACTTGACATGAATATTGATTTCTATATGTCCATTCTAAGCATGTAAAAAACACATAATTATAGTGTTATGATAAATTTTCTCTCCTACAATGATTAAACCTGACAACTAAAAAGATTTTACAAAAACAATCCATGTGTTATGAAGTTTATTATCAATCTGATCAATGTTGATGGCAAGATTTATAAGAATATTATATGCTTTGACCAACTTAACAACTTGATGTCAAACAAAAGATAAAAATACAATTTAAACAAATTTATATGGACTTGATAAACAAGGAATTCAACAATGAACAAGAAAAATTAAAAAATTTATTGTTTGAACAAAACGTAATACAAGTTAAATATAAGATAGATTAGAAATATACATGTCACAAATCATGTTAGCGAGATTGAAATGTGATGTTTTACAAACTTTTACTTATATTATCCAATGAAACCTTCTAAAAAATCATCAACTTTTTAAAAAGTTCTATCAACTAACCTTTTATAAAGTTTTGTCAATTAATTTTTTTGTAAATTTTTACTATATAACCTTCTAAAATCTTTCACCAAACATGTTCTCGAAAAACTTCCATCAACTATTTTTCTAAATATTTTCATTAATTTTATATCTTTAAAAAAAATTAATACTTTCTTCAAATATCTTTTTTTTTAAATTTCAAAGCATATTCCTTGTGAATCTTCCTAAAAATTCCAAAAAAAATTCAAGCATGTTTCTTTTGGATCTTTTTGGAAGCTTCTAAAAACTTCCGAGCAAGTTCCTTGTGGATCTCTCAATAAACTTCAAAAAATTTCCAAACATATTCTTTGTGATTCTTTTTAGAAATTAAAAAAGTTCAAACCTATTCTTCATGAATATTTTTGAATTAAGAAAATTCTTTTATTGTTTAATATTTGTGACATTTATGTCATAATTTTTTCAAGAAATTCCAAAATTCATGAAAATTTTCCACATGTTGTGGTGGTTCATCAATAATTTCAATTTAATTGACTTTTAAAAAATTGTCATGTCTTTTGTAATGTCACCTTAAACTTGCCCATTAGCTTGAATGCACGAGCAATAACAAAACCCAAAATGATTGGTTAAAACATCCTAGCATTTAAAGTTTGCCAACATCTTTCATTTTCATAAACAATTCACACAAGTCTTTCACCAAATCTAATATAAATGCAAAAGGTCCATCATTTTGAATTGAAGGAATAAATTGGTAATGTTTTTGAACATGGGGGAAAATACATTGGCTTCAAATGCCCTTTAGAAATGAACAAGGATACAAAGAGCTATCATTGAGTTTGTTAAAGATGTTTGAATTAGTCCTAAGTATTTTACAAAACGTGATTGAAATCAAGAGCATTTTCAAACCTTCACCATCAACCCCAATTACATGGATTTCAAAAGTATTACAATGAAAAACTTGATTAGGGATAGGTACTTATGAATAAATTTCAAGTAATGTAAGGCTACAAACAAACTCTAATGTTGTTTTTTTGCCATTTCAATTAGAGGTTATTTGTCCTCAACAATTAATTTGCATATGGCCCTTACTTTCTTCCTAAACCCTTTGTGTGTGCAAATTAATGGTGAAGAGGTAGTTGTTGCAAGAATTGGTCTTGAAACTTTTTGAAATGTCATTTGATGAGCTTCAAAAATCTTGTCAATGAAATTTGTTTGGTATCTTTCATGATATTTACAAATAATGAAAGATATAATTATAATCAATCTATTATCTCACTATCATCTTCATCAAAGACATTGCATTCCAAAAGGAACTTCATTTTGTTTCTCTTCTATCTACAATAGAAAATAGTTGGTAAAATTCTTTGATTAACACTTGCATTTCCTTGTTTTTATCTCAAATTGGATGTAGAAATGATAAATTTGATTAGTTTTCAATGGACATTTACAACATTTAGTAAGAATGTATACATTTATAAGCTCATCATGAACACACTTTTAAAAAAATGCAAAATTCAACATTTTTCTTAACAAAATTCACAAGCATTTGGAAAACACACACAATCAGCATTGCCATAGTTGAAATTACACACAACAATTATAAATATCTAAACCCCCCTCTTTTATTACTTTTCATGACATGTGTAGTTTTTTCTATATTTATAACCCCTTTTTGGATATTTCATCCATTCTTTGGATTTACACTCATTTTGTAGATTTACAACCACTATTTGGATTATTTATCCATTCTTTATATTTTATGCCATTTTTTGGATTTACAACCACTTTCTGGATTTGCAACCATTACCTATTTTTTCAACCATTCTATGAATTTTTTAAAAAACTTTATAATAAATTTCTTTTATGTGAGAGGTTTAAAATAGGCTTCTTTTACTTGAAAGGTATTTATTGGATTTGATTGTTTTTCATAGGCATGGAGGGTTTTAATATTGACCCAATATTCATGACACAAGATAATGAATGTGAGTTGGTGACCCATAATACTCCCACAAATGCACCTCAAAAATAGTAAGTCCCAAAGTGCATAGTGGACTTTATACATTCAAATTGCATGGGCTAACTCATACAATCACCATAGCCAAGGTAGACAAAACGTGAGATAACTTATCCCTAGTTAGGTTTAGAAATTTGTGTACCAAAATCACAAATTGCAATTCTTAAATTCTACATTTAGGTGAAACATCTCAAGGATAGGTTAGATGATACTTTGAAAGAATTGAAGACATGCACACCAAACAAAAAGGGTGCAAACAAGGTTGTGTTGTATAATGTTAATACTGGCTTCTAAGGTCTAGTAAGTTTTAATGTCCAATGAAAGAACTAATTTGCTAAGAAAAATTCAAAAATCAAAGAATAAATAATTAAGTTTAATAACTTGAGACAATGAGTCCTAACAACAAAATTGGTCCAAAAAATAAGGCAATGGTTTATTTCTTGTGGAAATTCCAAAGAGGAAATACCACTTGAAGAATACATCAAAATTTGCATAAAGGAGGGCAAAACCTTTCTTGTGGGTATGACCACTGCCACGCTATTCTATCAATTGTGTGTCAACTATCACCTATCGCCTTGCAATGCTACAACAATTTTTTCGTTGTTATAGAAGGTCATTTACCTTGTTGCAATTTTGGTTTTACACCAACAATGGGTAGTTTACCTTCTTGCAACTCTATTTCCAAAAAGAAAAAAAAAGTTATTTTTTACTATACTTCATGAAAAAAAATGAAAAAAAAAATCATACCATGATAACCGTTCAAATTGTTTTTTTTCCAAATTTACACATATATCACAATGTTTTTCTTATGTTATAACTTCTTTAAAAACTTTTTTATCTTCTTCTCCAACTTTTCTTCCAAACCATACATTAAATAATAAGATAAAAAGAATCCCCTTTGATAAATTTCCATCCACCATTCCAAATCATGTCCTTTCCTACTTTCTTGCTTTCATCTTAAATTTTTCTTGAATAATCTCACTTACAATACCACTTCCTTACCTCTTAGAATCATTAAATCTAATAATTTCACTACTTAAATAATCAGAAACCGATAAATAACCGTCACATACCACCCATAACAAGATATAAAAATACCATCTAGATATACTTGTTCTAAGGTAACTTGCCTAAAACCTAACCTTTAGCCTACAAAACTTTTTTAAATAATAATATTTTACAATTAGGCACTATGCTAAACTAATGAAGCTAGCGTTCTCGAGAATTTCTTTTAGATTTTTGGCAAGGCACAGTTAAGTATTTTTCAAAAAAGTTTGATAATTTCAAAAATAATTAATTAGTGCCTAACCAGCCTAGGTACAGTATAGGTAGCCAGATTGAGTGGCCAATGTTAAGCTTAAAATCTGTGAGGGGGGGGGGGGTTGGGGTTTTAGAGGCAAAAGTGCCAAATGGTAGAGAGCTGCCTCGTCCTCAGTTGCTAAACCCCCCTCTCTCTCTCTCTCTCTCTCTCTCTCTCTCAACAACTTCTTTTCAGCAGATAGACGACTGTTTCTCATTGGCTAACTACAATGATTGGCTCAGGTGGTGATAGATGACTGTTTCTCATTGGCCAATTACAATGATTGGCTTAGGTGGTGATAGATGACTGTTTCTCATTGGACAACTACAATGATTGGCTCAGGTGGTGAGAACTAAATAGTCTCTTACGTCGTACAGTTCATGTTTTTTCTGGGAGAGACTAAACAATGCACACTGGATGTGCTAAACACTAATAGAGGGTTGCCGTAGGGCATGCTGTAAGATTGACACTTGGTAGTTACAGTAAGTGTCAGGGCGAATGTCCCAGGGACACTATATCGCATTCGATCCAACTTTTGGAAGTTTTACCTTATTAAACCAGTTTCACATTGGTTTCACTAGCTACTTTTGTTGCTACTTTTGTTGTAGATTATCATTGACAAAGTAGTTAGTTGTTAGGTGAGCAAAGCTTGATAGCAAGCACCCCAAGAGCAAAATGCCTTCTCCCATGGCTCCAGATAGTTTTGCTAATTCTGCCAGTATTATAAAAAAATAACCATGTCGAGAAGCTCTTGGCAATGCTGCTGAAGCTCACTGAATCCTAGTGATGATGCTCTAATGCATGCAAGTTCTCAAAAATAAAAAGCAACCCACTTGGTGCAATCAAACCATCTACCCAATCAGAAACAGAGAGCAGAAATACGTTTTGACTATGTTTATTAGACTGTTCCAGGGCTCTAAAAGCTGTGCATTGGTGGAGATGCTCTTAGTGATCAAATTAAGGCCAAAATTTGTTAAATTTGAACTCAAAGACCCCGACTTACTTATGCTACACATGGGATATTTGTAATATTTAGAAATAATTTTAAATGGATCTTGGGATTTTTACCATGGCAACAATGTTGGTGTTGCTTCACCAAGTCCATATTTTAGAGCCTTAAAAGAGCAAAATAAATAAGAAATGATTGATGATCACTAATTTTTTATTGATCACTATAATGATCGGCCTAGATGATGACAACAAAATTCTAGTTCATGTTCAAATTTGAGAGAGATGTCATGCGATGATGGGTTGCACCATGAAATAAGTTGCCTTTCATGTATTGAGTTTTCTTTGAAGGACGCCTTTCAAATTGCAAATGAAAGTTAACAAATATAAGTATTATCAAAATGCATCATTTGGTGTTGAAGAAGATGTGATTGGCAAGATAAGACAAACTGGGGTCTGACATACATTCCATTTTTCAAAATGAAACCCCCCCCAAACAACAAAGGAAAAAATATGTTCCCTCCATAAAACAAAAGAAAATTGGAACAAGTCCCAAGATGTTCAAAGACAACATAAGATCTTGAGTAAGTGTTACATTCAGTTTCCATCCACTCATAAACTATCAACCTAACTTTGTGAGCCTCAACATTCATTGACCTTAGAAAGGATAGCCTTAGATCATCACATGGGGGTGAAGATATCACTTTCCTTTTGGTGGTGGCCAATAAAATTCTTTGATGTCCCCTTTTCTTTAGGGTATCTTTCTCGGTCTTTTTGATCTCAAGGTTTCATCCTCTATGTCCCATTGTTTCAAATTGATCCATGGACTTATTAAAATTTCCAATACTTGTTGTGCGTTTAGAAGTGGGATGAACATAAATTGCTCTCAAAATGCAAGGACATTTCCAACGACATTCCATTTTCAAATTCACAAAATTTTGACATCCATCAACACGTTGCCAAATGTGATATGGAAATTTTTTAAGTATGAAAATTTTAATAAGTCCATGGGTCAATTTTAATCAATTTCTTGAAAGGTTGATGTCAATTTTCATAAGTCCATGGATTTTTTTGAAATTGATGCCCAAAACCAGGCGACAAACCTAGGTTATAATATTCTCAACTGTTATATCAAAGTGTTGAAAATCATTTTCAAGTCTTAACGTATAAAAACATTGCAAAAACAACAAAATCTATTGTTTGATTTGGAAATCCCAAAATGTGATGTCTAGTTGTGTTCATAGGCCTAACTCAAAATATCACATAAAGCCCTTGTAACTATACAAACACACCCCTAGGCACCCTCAAAGTTTATAGACCTTTTTACAAAAAGTTATCCTATAAAAAATGCAATTAGAAGTTATTTGAACTTTGCTTTTGCTAATTATTGCAAATGTTGCTTGTGTATTGTTGTAGAATGAATCTTTTACAATTGGTTCCATCTATTGATATCCATGGTATGAATAGCAATTTCTAAGTGATTACATTTTGAGTAATTGTGAATCATATCAACGATTCATAGGCTACTTGATGCAAATTTATTTTTGTCAATGAATTATGCACAATATTGTCCACGAGGAGCTCCACAAACCTCAATACCAAGTTCCATATTTGACATGGCCAAAATCCCAATTGGATGAAATTATGTGAACCTACTTGAGATTATATCAAATGAGGACAATTTGTGAAGCCGTTGAATTTTTATGACTTTGTATTTGAAAAGCCATGGCTTGATGAACAAGTTTCCCAACTTTTGTAACTTAGATATTGGAGGTTGTAGTGCTTGGCAACTAGGGTTTTAAAGTGAAAAAGATCATGTATGTTGGTTGATTTTTGTAGCCTTTGTGGGATGGTCCAAACCTAAGAAGGCATTTTGGAAACAATGCCTTTCTCACACAAAGGTATATTAAATGAATTGAAACCTCCAAGCACACATACACCATATGACATGCGGGTTAAGATCACCCACATGCTTAAAGTTTGATCTTGAGGTGGACTTACACCTAACAAGGAACTCATCACACATGTTTGAAACCTCGCCTTATAAGGATCCCTCACCAAGTTTATTTGAATTTCTTTCTCAAAACATCTAAACAATTTCAACACTCTTGGGAGTTTAAGGTAATACAAACTTCATCAGACACAAGTTCCAATCAAAAAGTATGATGTACTGGCGCATACTTTGTTGTGGCCTAATGTCTCAGATTTGACTGGATTGTTTCGGTGAGTGGATGTAGCTCTGAGCATTGATCTATTCATGCTCATCACAGGAGCACAGAAATGCAGGAGCCATGCACTCTGTGTTGGAAGAAAGTGCTACTGATGTTGAGATTCCTAAGTCAAGAGAGTTACAAGGAGGAGGCATGAGGCGTAGTTCGGGTTATTATCAGTAGATGATGCCCTGTTGTCACGGTTGCACAGGAGGACTTACTCTTGTTGTATTAGCTTTGGGTGTTGCTTGAAATGACACAATGTTTACAATCTAGTGTTCATTGTGGAGTTTTCTCTGCACTCCAATAGATATGATGTGATGAGGACTGTTTTGGCAGGCTTTATAAGAAGTGTTGGAGAAACTGACAAAGGTGTGTGTGAGCAAAGGGGTATGTCTTTCAAATGGAGCTCACTGTGTAAGTGATTCATATGCACTATCATATTGAAGAGGTTTGTGTAAAACCCTTTTGGTGCTTTTTACTTTGGACTCCATAGGAGAGAGAGGCAGGTTGTTGCTGCAAGATAGGATGATTCTCTTTTATGTGTGAATCTCAATAAGATGTTATATCAAGAGCATTAGCCCTACAGGAATCCAAATAGAGAGCATGCTTGGCCATAAACCAGTCATGAGACAAACCCTAAAAGTTTGAACACTCTCAGGAATCGAGGGATCAGCTAACAATAGTAGCTTCTGAATGAAACCCAACCCAGATCCTGTCACCTTTCACACTGGCCAACTGGTGGTTTGCTGCTCTGCTTATCATTGTAAACTTGGTTGATGTGGTGTGCTGGTGCCCATCACATTTGTAGACAGGGTCTACGGAACTTCAAGGCTTGGGGATACAGAGATAGTGCAGTATCTGAAAGGGTTATTCTGGCTGTTTTTCACAACTTCAATTTTTCTCTGGTGAAAATTCACTCATTGCAAGAATGGGTTGTACTAGTAATGTGGTTGCATAGCTTTGTCTAAGTCAGAAAGGCAAATCTAGCAATGATCTATCAATTTCTTTTGGGGGCCCATCCAGACACATGAAACTGCTGCAACTTCCAGTCAACAACAGGTTGCTTGTACACCGGCAGGAGCTTGTTGTGATTAGAGATTTCTATTCCTGTGTGTCTTCAATCATGGTCTCAATTCAGAGATGGGTCAGAGATTTTTAATCCTGTCTGTCTTCAATCATGGTCTCAATTCAGAGATCTGCAGAGATTTCTAATCCCCTGTATGGTCTGAATCGAGAGATCTGTAGGGATCTCTATTCCTCTCTGTCTTTCAATTGGCACACAGCATTGTTGCAGTTGATCATTGACTCAAGGATTACAAATGTGCATGAGAATTGATTCTCATGTAGTGTTTTTTGTATTGGACATTGCCTAGGATTGACAACAGGAATTCTCATGCCACAATTGCATGCAAGTGCTGCTTTACTTTCCAGATGTGAAGACGGAAGCCAACTCTCCAAAATAGCCAACCCCAACTCTCACAAGCACGACATTGCATCATCTTCCCCTCCCTCCCACAAGAGCAAAACCACCGACGACACACAAGGAATCTGAAAGATTTAGAAGTACTCCTCAAAACCTCCCATACCCACCAGGTGAGGAATAATTTCCAACACTCTGCCTGGTGATTGATTTGATTATGAGTGAAGATAAGTCATTCCCATGGTCCAACAGGTGAACTTTGTGTGGCTGTATGACGGTCTCCACATACCCCACAGATTCTTGAGAATGTGAAGTACCAGGAGTGTGTGTGCAGACAAGCCCATCAATTGCAATCGTCAGTTTCTCACTACAGTGACACAAATTAGACACCTTTTCTTGTTGTTGTTGTTCTTCCTCCTCCTCCTCCTCCTCCTCCTCCTTCTCCTCCTCCACACTATGCAACACAAATGTGATCTCTATTAGACATCCTTCCTCATGGATCTGTCCTGACAATCTCTTCAGTTGTGCATGGATTTTACTGATCTGAGGATGGTCTTGATCATGCTTGAATTGAATGGTAAGCCTTCAAGTGTTACCATGTCCTCAACTGATTTTTTCCTTCCAAAACCTGGTTTTTTGGAATTTATTTGAATTTTCAGTGTCAGAAATCACTTTAAAATCAATATCTCCCACATTCTGAATCCAAATCTTACCAAATAAATTTCATTAAATCCTGCTCATCAAGATCTTTCCAACAACAACATCAAAGGCACATTCCAATTCCTCCGAAATTTTCAGCTATGCTTTAATTTAATTTACTTTACTTTACTTTTCAGTGAAGAAATCATTCAATATTCAAGAACTTTTGCACAGCAAGTCCAAACATCTCATGGAACCAAGCCGATGCACCCCTCCTCCTCAAGAGCTTTCCAAAGAGACCAAGAACGATCTGAAGCATCCTGGTTCAATGGATCTCATAAGTACAAAACAAAACAAAACAAACAAACTACCTTGCTTCATAGATACACGTTCTTCTTCACCCAATAAATAGATAAATAAATAACTAAATAAATAAATAAATAAATCCCGATAAAATTTATTAAAAAAAACACTCAAGGACTTTTGTACCCACCCCCCCCCCCCCCCCCCCCCCACCACAAAAAA
>Ga0116227_10003535_pt1 | contig 34636 bp, 28 predicted proteins | sample S1TSphgellanicum_FD_89693 | JGI IMG/M metagenome (GOLD analysis project Ga0116227, IMG submission 89693) | Host-associated microbial communities from peat moss isolated from Minnesota, USA - S1T2_Fb - Sphagnum magellanicum MG | ecosystem: Host-associated > Plants > Peat moss > Unclassified...
AAGATAAAAATTAAAAAAATTTTATTGTTATTTTTTTTAATAAAAAAAATTTTTAAAACAAAAAATGGGGGGAAAAAAAAAAAAAAAACCCTGTTACAAACATGGGTGTTGATTCACTGGACCACAAATACATTTTAAAAACAAGTTTGTTTCACACTTTGGCCTTGCCATTTACATTAAAAAGTATCTTAAGGCAAAAGAAGAATTATGAAAATTCAAATATTTCACCATGCAAAAATATAATCTTCAAAAAAATCCTCTAAAGAATCCAAAATCCTTCAAGGTATCATAACACTCTATAACTAATCTCAAGTTTCAACACAAGCCAAAATATCATCTTTCAAAAATCCTCATATAGAAATAGACCTACTACCTAGGGGGCCAAGATCTCTTAAGCTACTGTACTCTATAATGAATCTGAACACAATATTCTTGCCTAACGAAGGCAAGGCCAAAAATAAATTCGAGTATCTACACTGAAAGCGATTCGATTCTTACTAACTAGAACTATTAGTTTTTACTCACCAAAGTGAGTACCCACCCACCCACACACACACACACACACACACACACACACACAAGGGATTGTTAAATACACTTGGATGAGGGCCATCAAACCCAATGTTCTTCCCTTAAAAGTGACTCGAAAATCGAACATGGGTGAAGACATGCACAACATGTGTCACATTCGGAGAGAGACCATGATCAAATGTGGCAGCCCGGGGCTCTTTTCTTTTCTTGTGTGTTGGTCTCTTATTAGTGAGGGAAAAAGAATAGCAACTTTAAAGGTCTCATTTATGAGGGTGAGAGCCAAGTTTTCACAAGCATCTTTTCTCAACCACAAGTTTTGTAGTACAAATGGTTTTTTCAAAAAGCTTTGTACTATATCTTCACATCTTCCCTATCCCTAATGAAAATGTGGGGGCGGGGAAAAAATCAATTATTTTCATATACCTATTGATAAAATAATATTTTAAAGAGAAAATTACTTTATTTTCACCTAGAAATCATAGGTGAAGATCTAAGATACCTTGCTTTTCTTTGTACTTCTTTGGGATGGAATTCCAAGAACTTCCAAAGGATTGAATGAGAAGTTTGTGTCTTACCTTAATATTGGGGGAAGCAAGAATGGGTGGGGGGGGGGCCATCAATGTGCCTCTACAATTTTGAATGAGAGTCTAATGGGTGACATTTCAATATTGGGCCGTGCATTTAATAAAATTAAATCATTCAACAAGGAGATAAGTAATATAAGAGGAAAGGGATGAGGAAAGTGGATCACCCCCACCTAGAGGATCTTAAACATAGTTTATTGATTAATCAAGAGGTGGATCACCGCCACATCCGGTAGGTTTAAAACACTTAAAATTGTTAGATTCACCCCTAAATGACGTCAAGGCGGACCAACTTGGTCCACTTTTCAGTGTATTTTTTCTTTCTCTGAGGTTTACGGGGTAAGCATAATGAATAAATTAGATTTCAATTTTTCCTACACTCACTTTTTTAAAAAAAATCCTAAAACTCAACCAAAGTTGAAATTGATTTTCAAATTAAAAAAAACTTAAGTTACGAATTTGTGACAATATATGCTCAATGGAATTGTCAAAAAGTTCATCTATGAATCGTGGGTGTGATGCTTCAAATCCTAAATAAGATTTTTAATATGGTCAAACAAGATCCTAATATTTTCAAAAGGGGACTTTTTATAGAGGTCCAACAAAAGTCCTTGTGTCTTGACCTCATGTGCTCAAATTTGAAGTCATATAAATCTTATACAAGTTGATTTTGAAAACCATTAGTGAAGGGAAAAGAATAGCAACTTTAAAAGTCTGACTATTTCTAAGTACAACATATCAAGGCATCTTAATTGTTAAATCACAACCTAAAGCACCCTAAACAAATGGATTGCAATCTTAAATCACAACCCTAAATCACATTGTGTCATTTAAAAAGTAATCTTGACAAATAGCTAATGCAATCACACATTTTAAAACAAATTGAACATTTATAAAGGTCCATAGTGAGGCTTAGTTTAGGGTCCTTTCATAGTGTTAAGTGCTTGTACCTTACTCCATGCCAAAATTATCATAATTTTTTTTTCTTCTTCTTGGGCACTCATTGCGTGCCTCATTATCTAGCATCTTTTGTGGTTAGGAATACCAAAATTCCACTGAAGCAGGAATTGGTTTATATGGGGGTGGGTTTGCAGAAAAGTTAGTATGTCGCTTTTACACACCTATTCTAGTTGTATGGTCATCCTTGGGACAATTTTAAAGATAACTCATAATTATTTCATCATTTCTCAATTTACTATCTTTTATTTTAATAACTATTTTAGTCTTTTCCCTTACCCACCGGTAGGAATATTAAAAAAAGTCTTATTTCATTTTCAAACTTAACTATTTCATTTTTTTACTAACAACTATCTCACTTTTTTTTGTTAATAATTATTCCACTTTTTTACCTTACCCACCATGAATATAATATTTAATAATATTTAAAATTAAATTCAAAATTGATATAAATAGTAACAAGATATTGAAAACCAAATGGGAACATGACATAAAAAAAGTTTGAACATCATTGGTAGTGTGCAACAACACGGAGCCCAAGTTAATTTATAGTCTTTAATAAGATTCATGTATGCACATGTGCTCCAAACTTGAAAGTTTGATGTGCATATCAAAAAAAATTGAGGCCACATATTTTGGAGAAGAATGCTAAAATTGATTCTCACACAACATTTGTGTGCTTAAACATATCTATTGCATAGAAATCTTCAGTCCCAAATGCAAAATCCATTTCATAGTTTGGTGAGACTATCACATTACCTTCATTAACCCATAACACATGGTTTGACCAAACAAATAAAAACTTGAATGCATTGGAGGAAAAAGGATCTCTCACAACATCTAAATTTGAAGATTTTGTCAATGCACCTTCAAAAGGTTGCTTGGTGCATAACTGTAGGTTGTATCTCCCACTTGATTCCAAGTCTAAATGTAAAATTGTATGTTGTTTAAAATTCAAAGGTTGCTTGGGGTATAAGGAAAAGGGATGGCTATTCTTACTCCTTGGGATTTGGGACATCTTGCATATATTTCATTGTTCTTTGGTTTTAGAATCTCCAATGTTTTTAAAACAAGTACCAATCCCACATGACAAGGGATGGCACATTGGGAAATACGGCACACATTCTCATTCGTTGGATCCAAGATATCCCTTACAAATGACAGTTAAGATTCACCTATTTGAAACCTAACCTTTATTGCTCAAGCTTGAATCACCTTTGGAGATTCACATTTTGTAGGTTCAAGCACCATATAATGTTGTGATATAAACTACCAAGACTTGACCTGTGGATGCACCAGCTCCAACAAAGTGTGAGTGATACCAAATCTGTTTGTTATTTCAATTTGGCTATAAGCAACATATGAAAGCTAAATCAAAGAAAAATCCTTCATATTGTTGGCTACCAATTGGAACTTAATGTAGACTTTGACAGCTTCTTTAAAAAATTTACCGTTTTCAAAATTTGGCATTCAAAAACACCAAAAATGGCATATTTGAAAATCACCAATTAGTGAAATTTTGCCCAAAAGGAAAAAGAGTAATGCCCAAGCAAATGGTGTAATTGATAATCACATGCCACGGCGCTATATCTTGTCAATTCAGTACTCCCATTTACAAGTGTATGCATCCCAAAGGTAGAATTTTCTATATTGTAAAGAACTTGTCAGATTCTTTTGGTGTGATTGTAAGGCATGTTACCTAGTGTATTTTTTCTCTGCTGTTTGGTGGGTGTTTTGAATAATGTATTCTTGGTAAAGTCCACAACATGAGACCATATACTAAAAGTTGATTGATTTTGAAAGGTGAAAAACTATTCAAAAACCTAGAATTGAAAAATGATGCAAAAGTTTTGTGAATATTTCAAAACCTATACCTAACCAATGATGCAACATTTGATATGCCACTCAACCAACACGAGCATCAATCAACCACTTACTTTGATTGGCTAGGTATGCCTTTGTTTAAGATCTAATATTCTTTAATTAATATATTATTTTGGTTCAGAATTTTTTACAGATTTGGTGGCACAACTAATGTTTTTGAACCATGAACCTATTTCATTTTGTGGCCACAAATCACCCATTCAAAATGATGCATCATGGTTCATACATAATGAGATTGTTGCATTTCCATTCATATGCAATGACAATGTTTTTGGATAAGAAGAAAACTTTACACAAAGATGAAATAATTTCAGACAAGGCATGCCTTTGGCCTTCAAGTTGTCCCCCCAATAGCAATGCATCATCCCCACCATGAGCAAAATCTATGACACCTTTGGGAAAGGGGTGGGAAATAAAGTTATCACAACAATATCAAAGCAAATTGCATCCATTATGATCAACAAGAGGCATTGGGTGGTTGAGAAATTCACTCAACAAATTAGATGTACAAAAGTTGTAACAAATAGTGCAAACCCATGTAAGATAGATGGGTATATAGGATCATTAACATTATTTTTGCCCATGGATGTTAATCCAGGCAAATTTTGCTCTCCAATTTGCCCTTTGACTCTTTTTTTTCACCTTGGCCCCATGTTACATATGTTTTGGGCATGTTAGGGGTGCTAGGGGGATATGTAACCTGTTACCTGACATGTTACGAGATCATTGGTACATGCTATTTGGCATGTTTCGTGCCCCTTGGTACTCACCAAATGGGTGGTTATGAGTGCAAAATATGACAAGGTGAAAAATTTGAGGTAAAATGCAGTGTTCTTTTTCTTTGTGAAAATTTGTCAAAAAGCAACACAGTTTTCTGAAAAAACTGAATATTTTGTCACCATTTCCCCTTTTTTCTGAAGAAAATTGGACTAAAAATGACGACATTCGGTGTCACTACATTTATGCCTAATGTCTACAGTTTTAAGAGTTCCTTCAAACATGTGGCCAGTTAAATTGAAATTTGCCTAGGGATGCTCACCTGCCTAGTGAGCAAAGGAAAAGAAACACTGGCAAAGGGCACACTAGGTGAAAAAAATTGCAGCAGAACTCGTGTACTGATTGCATTAAACTATGGGTAAATGTAATGGTAGAGATGTAGGATGCACGAATATGCAAACGCACAAAACAACAACTCCAATGCCACAGCCTATAAGAGAGTTTACAAAGCTGGGAATACATGCATATACTTATTGTCGGTATGGCATGGTATGTGCTTACAACGACAAAATAAGAACCTATTTAGAATCCATTTCAGTTATTGTCTTTGCTCCCGTTTGTTACATAGTGGGTGAATTCCAAGTGATTGGATCTTGTTTCCCATAACTATATGCATGGAAATAGAGTCTACTGTTATATGGTTTCCTTTTTTTTTTGGCCTAATGTACAGGTTGCATAGTTAGAGCATTGCATCTTTGTGGAACAAAATGGGGACGGTGGCGGTCATCATAGCAGCTGTAAAGCTGTGTCTTTTGCTTTTGATCTTGAGCCTTCTGAAGAGAGTTCCTTGACTTCCTCAGATAGCCCCTTTGCAGACATCCAAAGCCCAAAATTTGAGACCCAAGATTTAATGCGGGAAGCAACTTGTTGGCCAGCCAGTCACGTGTACGACTGTTGTGATATTTTTTTGAGTATCACTCTCACTTGTGGCCTACCCAAGTGTTCACCCAGCACTCACCAAAAAAGAAAAGAAGCAAAAAAAGTTGAATCTCTTGTGGTCATTAAATAAAGTGCACAAAACAATCTTCACACAATTCTGCCATGTGGCCAAAAGTCTTTTGGGTCATCTCTCTTGATGAGCAACTCTTATGTTTGGTTGCTTACAGAATCCTCATCCAAAACATTGATCCAAAGAAATGCTTGCGAATTGGCATGGGCACACCTTACCTGACAAGGCAATGTCAGATCTCTCAGCTCTTGGCAATTTGGACTTGTGATTGTAATCAACCCACCTTCACTTGTGGGTGAAGAATTAATAACTTTGAGTGGATGGGGAAATTGGAAAACATCTTGTGTGAAGACAGTTTTTGCGTGAATCAATGGAGAAGATGACATTATTTCTGTGTGTCTGTCGTCAGTGTTATTTTTTTCTGGCGAAATTTCACAAAATATTTGACCTCAAAAATATAAAGGTAGCCTATATTCTGTTTCTTGGAAGATATATACTAATTTTGTGAGATTTTTTTTTTTTGGATGGGAATTTTTATTACATTTCAACACACTTTTTAGTTGTGGGGCAGTTTTTCACTGGTTTGCTAAAAGTAAAGCACTCGCACTTTGTTTTCCTTTGTAAACCCACCAGACGCAAATTTCTCTTTGTTATGTGGGAGACCTTACCAGATGCAATTACCCATCCATCCCAAGGGGCAGGGCGGTTTCACCTAATGTTCCACTGAGGGGATGCGTTTTGGTGAGTGAGATCCTTCTGACTGAATTGACAGGGTCAGATTAGGTTGAAATCTCTATTAGGCTTTCATGAGGGGGACGCTTCCTCCCCTGGGAATTACAAGGCCCTTGATCTACACCTCAGGCTTAGCACTCTTCTTCAGTTACATGCCCTTGTAATTCCCCAGGGAGGATGCCTTCCCCTATACATAAAGTGCTGGCAAAAACTTCTAAGTGTAAATGGAGGGCTCCTTATGTAGTAGAATTTCACCTCAGCAAAAGCCAGGGCATTTTGAAAAGCAAAATGCAATTTTTTTCCCCATGATGCCCAATGGGTATCCCCTTCATTTCCTGAGAATTAAAAGTAATAATATGGTGGTACTTTGTGTGTAGGGTAACGCTCTCAAAGTAGGGTTTTCCTCAGCTTTACCTTCAGTGGCGGCCACTTATTTTGGGAGTGCCACCCTCCTCATGCATTACCTCACACATAAAGCAGTGGCAGATATATTCTTAGTGTATTTGCAGGGCACCTCCTTAGAAGAAAATTTTGAAAGGTGAGAAATTTTGGAAAACAAATTGCATGTCAATGCCTGCTCCTCCCATTGGTAGGCACTAGAGTTTTCCTTAAAGTCATCCTGTCTTCACCCTGTCTTTGGGCCTCTTTTCACCACCTATCCACTCTTCGAGTGATGCCCGCAAACTAAGGAAGTTTTATTAAATCTGGGTATGAAATGCACAAGGTTCCAGGTGATTATATTAGTTGTACATGTAGGAGCAGTGAAAATATATGTAGCAGCCATGGAGGCGCTCAGGAAAAAGCAAAGACAAGGATCAAAACAGGATGAAACTCACTTTGGCACAAAAAGTGGTGCATTTCTGAGTTTGAACTTTGACACCCCCCACCCCCCCCCGCCTTGAAGGCTAATGTACTTTTTTGCAGGTTTTTTTTTAATCTCACCTGGTTTTGGACCAAACTTAGGGTTCTAGTGCCGTGTTTTCCTGACTTTATGGAAAACTCTAATTAGTTTTCCAAAATACCTGCTCCTCCCATGGGCAGGCATTTCGTCCCCCCCCCCCATACCTGATGGGTGTCATAGGAGAAAAATGAACAAAAACACATCTGCTTATGTTTTACATGGTGCAACACCCTCCGAGTGGGTGCATTTAGATAGCAAGTGGCACCGACCATATTGAAAAAAAGTTGTGACAAAGCTGTGGAAATATAAGATGGAGTGGAGTCCAAAGTTAAAGTTATTGTATGGACCTACCTAGTACATAAGCTATGAAATCTGCTTGAAAAAAATTTCTTGAGTAGGTAGTTTGTAAACAGAATGTTCTTCTTGGGCATCAAAACTTGACACTTCAAGTGAATATAGTTTACTTATTAAGACCAAACTCAAAGTATCACAATGGACATCGAATAATAACTTCAGTGCCATTGCACAATGAACTAGAAGCAGTTTCTTATCTCCTAAAAAATTTGACAATTTTTTTCCAGGGAAATTGTTGCAAATTATTCTTTTCAATTTTTGAGGTCAAAATTTTACAAAAACTTCACCACCAAATTTTTAAAAAATTAAAACTTGATTAATTTTCAAAGACAAAAATCACTCCAAATTCAATAATTTTTGCTACATTTGTCTGAAAATTGTCAAACAACAAGTGTGCAGATCACCTCATTGAGGCCTTTGGGCTGCTGCCAAAAGCAAAGCAAGGGGCCACATGGTCTGGGAGGGTTATGGCATGGTCAGCTCAGATCCAAACAAACAAACAAACAATCACCTATCTTAATACATAGATGTGTTTTCAAGAGCATGGCTGACACTTGGGACAAAATGCTCTACCAGATGCACAAATTGCAATCGTGGCCTGTCAGACTGCCATGGTTCTGGAATATGTGAAATGTGGGCAAAGGCACAAGGGATCAGGATTGATTCAACAAATGCAAATGGGAAGGAATGTGCCAAATCCTATCTTCATTTTTGTGGAGTTTTTGAATGCTATGTGCCAGTGTCGCAGCACTTGATGAGGGCAGACTTGCTCATGAACAGATCTTGCACTGTGGTTTGTGAGTCTAACATCTTTGTGTGTAACAGCCTCATTGACATGAATGCCAAATATGAGAGAGCATGAAGGAGGTTTGGATTCGAGTGCTTGACAAGGTGCCCAAGACTTTGCTGTCTTTTAGATGTCCATGATTTTGTGATATTTGAAATGTGAGGAAAGGCAGAACGCACTCAAACTACTTAAAACAAAATGCAATTTGAAGAGATGATGTCACACCACATCACTTTTGCGGGGTTCCCAAGGGCATGTGCCTATGTAGTTGCATTTCAAGAGGGAAGATGGCATGTTCATGAGCAAGATCATACAAAGTGGTTGCAAGTCTCATGACTTTGTCAAAAAGGTGCAGAGATAGCTATTGCACCTTTTGTTTTTCCTTCATCATCAGCTTGCAACCAGGCCAGCTGGCCTTGTTCACAAAGGCTCACACTCCTTTCAGTACTAACTCTGCAACAATGAAGCCCTATGGGGTGGTGCATGGTTGAGCTTCCTGGCTGCAGTGGCCATCTGCAGGGAGCAGAGGATTATCAACATGATCTCGTGTGATCCCACTGTTTCTGTGGGCACAGTCTTGCTTCATGCTTACAGGATTCATCGTGACATCAAGTTGGCAGTACACATTGTAAAATCAGTTTTGATATGAAACATGTATGCTGCTGCTGGTGAAGTGGGATCTCCCTGCCAGAATTCACTGAAAATGGAACAGAGCAGGAGAAAACAGCCATGGTGGATGTGAAAAAACCCTTCAGAAAAACTAGGTATTGACTGAACACTCCTTTGTGTTGTTCTTTGTGTAACCAAATCCTTTGAAAATGTGTGTATTTGATATTCGCACTACTCAACCTATGACACATGAAATAGTTGTGCCACGTGATTTAGGGGCCATGTTACACCACAAGGGCAAATGGTTGTCGGATAGCTTCTCATCAGTGATTCCAGACTGCATATAAAATTTATGCACTATATGTTAGTTTGTGAGTGCAAAGACACTTCCAAATAATGCTATGGTTGTATTGACAGTAGAGTATTGAACACAGAGCAGCAGTTGTCAATAAGATTATCAAGCTTGAAATGAGGGTGGCTTCTTGAGGCAAAAATCTTGGTATAGATGGGGCCAATGCACTTCACAACCTAAAATGCAATCATTACATGCTTGAAAACTGATAAATCATTGAAACTTTTGATCCTGCTACAATCTGAAGAAAACATGAAAGATCACTGCCACCAGTTGAAAGGCATGCAAGAGAGAAACACACACCACAAAAATTATGGTCCTGTGCAAGAACCTTCATTTCCTCCTGAGTGGTCTTGGCTAACACCTCCATGTTTCAAAGCTTGGAGGTATTGGCACATCATATGAAATTTGAGTTCACGAAGAGAGTGAAGGAAGTCCCATGTATATATATCCCTATATTGTGCAAGTCATCAAAAGTGATCCTGTTTTTCCACACCAACAAAATTAAGATCAACTGCTTGAGCACAAAACACACAGGGATCAAAGAAAGGAAATGTTGCAACAAAGCTTAACCTGATGCCATAATTCCTCACAGGTTCAACTGACATAATCGCAACATGCCTCCTCCCTGAAACAACCTGCCACCAATATCAAAAAGATGCTAAGAAACAGCAGAAGTTAGTTGTCAACAAAAACCATTGACAACAATTTGAAGACAATCTGAATTACCTACCTTCACTTCTCCTGACACAGATATGCAGTTGCTGTTGGCAGCAGGGCCGTGGACACATAGAAACTCAGCAGAGTAAGAATACTTCTTTCCAATGTCAAACTCCACATCCAAAGCCTGCCAAAGAAAAGCAAGAGAAAAGAATCTATGTTGAAATCAGACAAACTCAAGATCAGTAGTACCCTCAGTCTGATGGATGAACTGAGTACTCAACCCTAAATTTGTCTAGCAAGTGGTTCCAGCCATCTGGTTGGGATCTTTCAAAAGCAAGCCTTCAGCTGAAGTGGAGACAGAGATGAGACAACTGCAGTCAAGAGAGATCCTAAACCTGTCGGAAACCTTTCTTTCTGCAAAGATTAGGGTTGAGTCATCTGTCTAGGGTTTAAGGGGGAGACAAATCAGACAGAAGCCTTCAGAATCTGTTCACTGCTAAAACCCTGGACCAGCAGCCTGAATCAGCCTGAAACCGCAAGATTACCTCTTTTCCAGATCACAGACAATGAAATCTCCACGTACATGCAAATGGGTGGTTTCATTTTCAGATCACAGACATACAAATTGGTCATAAGAGTTTATATTTTTTGGGTTGGGCAAATTACCATGACTTCTCTCAATACTATGCTTGGTGCTTGATGATTTCTCCATTGTCTATGGTCCCGCAATTCATACCTCTGCCATTAGCTTAGGGGGAAAATGGTTAATCAAAGAAGCCCAGCACCCAAGAAATTTTTTCAACTTTGGGTGTCCTCACAATGAATTAACATGAATCACACTATGAGTGAAATCGAGGTATCAGATATGCTCATGCTAGATACCTTGTCTGCTATGTCAAGCTTAATAAACCATTTTCTCCTTTCTCCATTTATGGCTTCTATTGAGGTGGTTCTAGCACAACTTCATCACAGCATGTGCTTGGAATTTATTTCACCAAATGCAATCAAAAAGGTGTGGGGGACCTTGTCACTTTTGTACAGGTCCAACATGTGTGCGAAAATAAGTATAATTGCAACTTTGAAAAGGTTGGGCATGCTCATAAGATGTAGAAAAGATAATGTTAGCACTTTGCATTACACAAGCCTTCAAACTGGGTGGATGCAAGGTAAAGTGGTTCGTTTCAATGTCAAAGTGATGATATTTTTATTTGCTAGGTTATACACTTTGTTTTAATGCTTATGCTTAAAAAAAGTAATCTTACATGTGTTAATTTGACAATTGGTTCTATATAAACGACATTGAAGACATTCATCTAATTATTTTTCAATAAACATACACTCACTTTTAATAATGAATTTTTTAATTTCCAAAATACAAATTGGTCTCTAGATTGAAATGTTACAAAATTAAGATATAATTGATATTGGATTTCATTCCAAATGATTTGTAATGACTAAGTACTTGTTTGCAATATAAAATAACAAACTTGTATAGGCTAGACTTCTTTCAAAATGTTAACCAATTATCTAGTTATGAAATTCAAATGGTCAAAATTGAATCTTATTTTCTTAAGTCTTTTTGACTTGTAGTTTCTTTATAAAAAAAAAGTTTTTTAAGGGAACATATCTTTGGAACTTCATTTTTTCGAAAGGTTTGGTCAAGATATCTATTATTTGTTCATTTGATGGAATGTGAGACAAAACTTGCTATTTAAAATAGTGATAATGAGTCTTTATGTGTTTGGTTCTTCCATGAATGACTAGATCCTCTACAATCTTGAGTGCACTACTATTGTCACACCATATTTGAGCTAGTTCATTATTGGAAAAACCCAACTCAATCAATAATGTTTTAAGCCATGTGGTTTTTTTGTGCCTTCAGCCAAGGTGCAATATTTTGTTTTTGTTGAGGACAGGGTTACAATTGGTTGTCGTTTTGAATGAGCCACAGTATGGGACATCCTCCAAATTGAAACACATATCTAGAGGTTGATCATCTGGTTTCAAGGTCACTTGCCCAATTAGCATTTGTGAAGCTAGTTACTTCATTCCATATTCCTTTTAAGCAATGAATGCCAAATTCAACAATTCTCTATAAATATCTTAGTATTTGCTTAACAACAGCCAGGTGAAATGTTTGAGGTTAATTCATAAATTGACTTACAACTCCAACAAGGTATGAGAAATTTGGTTTAATTATAGTTAAGTGAATTAGTTTCCCAACAATCTTCCTATAGAATGTAAGATTTACCTCCTCTAAATCCATGTTTGCTAGAAGCTTGACATTATTGTGCATGGGGATTAAACATGCATATTACACCCATTCATGCCAAATTCTATCAAGATCTTTGTAACATAATTTTGTTGAATCATAAAGATTTTTTCTTCTGAATGAACAAACTCTACATGAAGATAATATTTCATTTATCCGAAATCTAACATATCGAATTTCTTTTGAAGTTGTTTTTTGATCCAATCTATCTTTTGAACATAGTTGCCGAATATTAAAAGATCATTTACATAGAGTAGTAAAGTCAAAATCTTGTTCTCCTCCTTTAGATAATCATCACAAACTTCTTTAGGCAAATTTTCAATATGATTATAATGAATCATTAGATTTATGCTATTTATTAAGTTTTTTTCACATCTTTGTTGTGTATTTTTCACTTTATTATTCTATTGTTGATAAAATGCTTGTTGAAAATATATGAACATAATGGACATTGGTTTTGACTTATTAATTTCATGATTATGATGATGAAGAGAATAATGGTTTGTCATTTTACCATAATTTTCATAACACAAATGTAAAATTTTACCATTCAAGGAGACTTAAAATTTGTACATTTTAAAAAATAATTATGTTTATATTGATACTATAATAATGGAATATAATTTTAACATTTGTTGAAATATCTAAAAAATGACATTTGATCCAAACTATACCAATTCGCATTATTTTTACATAATCCCTAATCTTTTAGATAAAAGTTTATCTTCTCATACCAGGCCTTCGAAGCTTATTTCAAGCCATATAAAACTTTGTTGAATTTACAAATCTTATATTTTTTTCCTGGCATAATGAAACTTTCAAGTTGATACATGAAGACATCTACATTGAAATCATCGTTCAAAAAAATTGTCTTTGTATGTCTAGGTGATATAACTTCCAATTGTTAGAAGCTATAAGAGCAATCAAAGTTCAAACACTTGGCCATTTTACCATTCAAGCAAATGTCTCCTCATAATCAATTGTAGCCCTGTCCTCAACCTAATTTTAAGATTTGACAAATTAGGTTGGATACATGTGAATTTTTCTTTGAGAATTAGTCTAGAATTGGCTTTTGTTGGTGATTGATTCACCAAATAAGTGATAGTGTTGAATGTTGTTTCCCAAGGAAATTTAAGAGAATTGTTAGTTAACACCATGCATTGCACTATTTCCACTAATGTTCGGTTTTTTGTGTTTGGCCATTCTATTCTATTAGGGAGTCCTTGGTTGGGTGAGTTGATGTCGAATGCCATTTTTTTCATAGAATTTTTAAAAATCCTATGAAAGGTATTTTCCACCACAATTTGAACACAAAGCTTTGATGTAATAACCTATTTGTTTCTCAACAAAAGCTTTGAAGCTTATGAATTTAAATAAAACTTCATTTTTTGCTTTCAAGAAATACACCTAAGATTTTCTATAATAATTATTATGAAATTTATAAAATATTTTGCTCCAAACAAAGAAGTAGTTTTTAGAAGGTCACAGAGATCGATATGAATGAGTTCAAATTCCTAAGAAACTTGATATTCAAATTGCTTGGGAAAGGCTTCTTTAAATTGTTTCCCTACCTTGCAACCATCACAAATTTAAGTGATGGGGTGAAGTTTAGGTATGCCAGTAGTAATCCCTTTGTTAAAAAGTTGAGATAGGCTTTGAAAATTTAGATGACCCATTTGATGATGCCACAACAAGATTATCTAATCATTACTTTTTACTACATTGAAATAATTTCTTGTGGAAACTTCCTTAGATTCTAGAAAAAAAACGTATAGGCTTGTAAGTCCTTATTTTTGAACCCTTTAGCAACCACTATTGGGGATTTGCTCTTAGTGATTATAAGACAAACATTATAATTACGCAATGCAATAAGACTTTCGTTTGTTATTTTACCAATTGAAAAAAAATTCCTTTTAAGATTTGAGACATAAGAACATCAAAGATGTGTTTTATTTTACCATCTGGAAATTTTAGACAAAGATCGTCTTTAACATGTATAACATGGGAATGTCCTTTCATAGATTAAACATTTCTTAATGTTATAAGTGTAATCTTATTTGAGAGATCAACATTACCAGTAACATGTTTGGATGCCCTATTGTTTAAAATCCAAATGTTGTCTTTTGATTCAAGTGCGAGAGCTACAAATGTGGCATCAAAAACTTTAATAACAATAGTTAGATCTTCGATGATGATTTCTTGATTCTTTTATTTGTTGCTTTCTTCTAATGCTAAAACTTGCATCCCCTTTTGACTTGATTCATTGGGCAACATTATGTTATAATCACGGGCCTAATGACCTTCCATGTCTCATTGGTTACATTTGCCTTTCTTATTTTGATTGTAGTAGCAATAATTGTTGTAGAATTTGTGAGTGTGCAGATGTTGTTGGAACTTCACTACAAGTGCATTTCCTCATCATTGGAATGAACATGATTCTAGTTTCAACTTTCCTCTAAATGCATTCATCAAAACAAATCCTCTAAAGTTGGCATTTTTCTTTCGTTGGAAATGACATGTGTATAAGTGTCATAGCTCCTTAGTAAGGCATTGATCACTTGTTCTACAACCATGTTGTTTGAAAGAATGTCCTCAAACTTAGCTAATTTATTAAAGATCACTTTGACAATTTTCATGAAATCGTTAACTTTTGACCCCTCCTCCATTTTTAAATTAGAGAAACGACTTTTGATGGACAACCTTCTTTGCATTATTCTTTATGTCAAACAAGTGTTTAAGGATATTCCAACATTATTTTGGGGTTTTAGCAAAGAAAATATGAAGGAAGACTTGATCCCTAACCAAAAGTTTGAAAATAGATAAGGCTTTTCATTTTTGTCGTTTTAGATTCTCATCTTTAAGCAAGATTTGTATTGCAACATAACCATTTAACTATCCAAAACCATTTGAACCACTTCATTGTCCTTTAGTGGTTCTAATAAACATAGTAGAGACTAGAGTTTTTGGCTCAACCAAGTGCCATAGGTCCTCCTTTCCAAGATGCATTATATGCGAAATTTCCAAATGACATAGTTGAAGGATCCCTCCAACTTGTTTTACTCAAACAAGGAATATTCTAGACTTCCAAATGAGCGAAAGCATGGTAAAGTAGACCAAAGTTTTACCTTGTAACATAAATGGAAAGTGGCCATCAACTAGGCCTTAATATATTGAATTTAAAAAATTACTTACTTTAATGTTTAATTATATGAAGTTCTTTGACTTTGCTACAACTATATTTTAAAATCACATGTTTAAAGTAGGTTTGTATATATTCATCAAAATCAAGTACATGTCACAACCTATAAAATAAATTAAAATTCAAGCACAAGTAGATTAAATATTGGATCTATTTTATTTTTAAATCAATGGCATGTTAAATATACTAGTGGACTTTGAAATTTTTCATAGTAGAATCGAAATATATTTAACATCTAATGTAGAAGTAGGAGTGAACATGATATTAACCTTTTAGTTTCATTCCTACTTGTTACCTACTTTTGTTGTATTAAAGTTTTTCAATTTTTGTATTCAACTCATAAAAACGTAATGGAAGCATGGAGGGTTCCATGATGAGATTTTAAAAAAAAGTTGAACCTACATTCTTATGTTTATGTTAAAAAATTGCCATATTTAAAATTTGGATTTGGGCAAATGTACTTTTTGATCCATTTTACCATGCTAGATTTAGTCATTTTGATACCATGTTAATCTAATGAAAAGAACCTAGCATAATACACAGGCATAAGCATGGTAAAGTATGCTAGTTAATGACACTTGATACGTTTTTGAAGAATATCCATAAGGAATGCCTTAATACATTGAATTCATTAATATTATTTAAGTCAATGATCAAGAATTAAAAGTTCTTCAACTTCATAGCATAATATTGAAGAACCACATGTTTTAATATGCATTTAAGTACATTTTTTGAGATGCAAGTACTAGAAAGTATGTGTCACAATTTTGCAAAATAGAGTTACAAGTACATGAAAGTAAAACATCAATTAGAATTATTGTACTTTCAAGTTGATAAAGCCCTAATGTGTATGAATACAATTTCAACTTTTCATATTATGGTCATAATCTATCAAAAAGTTAATGTAAAAGTATATTGAAAATTTTAAACAACCAACCAATTTAGAACATACTTTTCATCCACTTTTTATATATATAAATTCTTCAAACTTTATGTTCAACTTACAATAAATTCAATGAAGAGCTCTATAATTTCAAAATGCAATTTAAATAGGGTTTTAATATCTTTTTGAATGTGAATGTTGAAAAGAGACTATTTTTTGAAATTAAATTATCATAGGACTACTTTTTTGGTATACTTTATCATGCCTGGACCCACAAAACAAAAAATAAGCAGTGAACTTTTTAAAAAACTAATTAATATTATCTACAATCTTCTTGGATTGTATAACTATTTTTAATAGAAAAGTTAACATTTAATTTAAAGTTCAACTTATCTAACAAATCGTGAATGAGACGGTGACCACTATTTGCTGCAAATACCAAAGAATGTAGGAGATCATGCATGGGTGTGCATAATCAACACATGTCCATTTGAAAACTTTTGTGCACTTATATCGTACTTGTATGGATTCTGTTATATTTGCCAAAAAGGGCCATTTTATTCAATGCATACATCCAATTTGAAACAATATGTTACCATAGGTTGATGAACATAGGTCTTTAATATTTTGGGGATGTAGCCATTGTAGCCTAGCCTTCAAGAGGAGGTAGGTGTTTGTTTCTTGAAATGCAAGAATGTTTAGCAATTGCAAAATTAGTAGGAGTTTCTACAAGGCACTTTACAAGGTTGTCTTTTACATCACACTTCACCAAAAACAATGATTTTGACTACATCCATGACTAATTTTACATAGTTGCATGTGACAAATGTATATATAGTCCATTTGGACTCATCACATTGGAAATGGCAGTTTCAATTGCATTCATGTGGATGATAGTTGTTGTGACTATGATTTTGAAATAATTTATTATTTTTATAATATTATTATAAAAATTATTGGGATCCTATTTTTGAAACAACTATCAACCATGAAAGTTGCTAACCACATGAATATATTCCAATTTGCAAAAAGTTCAATTTGACTATATTAGTCATGTAGGTCATGAATATAAATTTTGATAAGAGAAATTCAACAAATTTAATGTCTTTAATATCAAATTTTTAGTTACTTGATTTTCAATTAATTTTTAAATTTCGTTTGTATTTAATGTAATCAAATTTTTAATGCCCTTACTTGCAAATTTAAACATGTTGCATTCACTTTATATTATTATTTTCAAAAATACAGATGTAATTAAAGTTTTTTTGACTCAAGGACCATAAATTTAAACTATATTTATTTATTAAGTATATTATACCATCCAAATCTTTAGATTTCATAATGAAATTAATTTCGTGTGTAAAGTTATGTTCTACCAAATTTGGTTTTACAAATTCAAATGTAATTATGAAATAGAAGAATGTGAAACTATGATGGAATTTGTAATAAGTTAGCATTAAAATTTTAATATTGGTTATTTAAATAGTCAAAATAATTTCACATGTGAGATTACATAATTTAAAATTAATTATGTAGTGTCACTTGTCTTGAATTCCAAAACTTATCCATATTTTTTGCTAATATCATTCTAGCATGCCTTTTCCCCTTATATATATTTTCGTTATTTTTTAACATTTTTATCAGGTCTTTTAATTGAAAAATTAAAATAACTTACATGGATGATCTTGATAAGTATATGTCCTCTCCCTTCACATTATTGTTTTGTAACACATTGAATATTTTAAATACAATCAAAAGTAATTAGAAATGTATATGGAACCCACAATTTAATGAATGAATCATTCAATATTGATGGACCCCCAAAATTGAAACCTTGTAATTGCTTAAACAACTTGGGATCCACATTATTGTGCACAAGTTGCACACTACTAGTGATGATTAATTGATGGAAAAAATGAAACTTGTGGAAATTATTGTTATTCAAATGAAAACATTGAATCACATTGCATGTAATTTCAATTCAAATTTAGATGAAAAGAAATGTGATGTAAAGTGGTGAAGAAGATATTGAAAATATGTTCATGATTATGGTGTTGAAAAATGAAAACTATGAAAAGACATATATCCAAAAAGACTCAGGCCTTTCCATTACTTTTTATGCTTGGGAATTGGATAAACAATTTCCAATTTGAAATTGTCATCCAAAAAGACGATTTACTCATGGAACCTAAAGTTGTTCTACCTAAATAGTTTCAATTAATGATTATCATTATAATTAAAGGTAGATCAAACTAATAAAATCTAAACATGGACCCAATTCATGTAGTATCGATGAAAATGCAAAAGGGTAATTAATTGTGCATATTAAATTAGATATATGACTACATGATTGAATTTGAAATATAGTACATTGATAAACATTTCTTGTTATGGATGTTGGGTTTAGGCATAGATTTAACAACCAAAATTCCTATTTATTAAGATTAATAATAACATTTGTAAACGTTTTTTCAAAAATAAAAAATCATGTTTTCCCTAAATTTCATCATACATCATTGAGATACATGTATATCAATATATTGACAAATAACATTGTATAATGATGTTTTCATTTGTAGATCCTATTTTTTTCCTAAAATGTTAAATATCGAAAATTAATTAGTGGTTTAACAACTTTGATACATGATTGCAAAATTACACCCAAGGAACAAGCTAGAAATATCACATGCATGCAAAATTTTATTTTAATAGTTTAGAAAGATTTATTTATTTGGAGTTATGATTACATGTACTAGTTAGGAAACTATTATGAGTTCAAACATGATTGGGGTATCCCATTTGAAACACAAAAAGGACTCTTACAATTTTTCAAATTTATATTTTTGTTGAAAAACTTAAAACATGTCTTAAATTTCCTTTTTTTCTTTCATGTGTAAACAAATAAGTTTCTTCCAAATTTTACATAAATGTTTAGAGTATTTATTGTTTTCATTTATAAAAGTAAGTGTAATAAAGTTTATCTAATGTTAGCCATATTTTATCAATGGCAAAAGGCTCCTAACACACCCCCCAGACTCTTTGATGGAGTCAACTACGAATCCAAAGGTGAAAACAATGGAAGGAGAAGGAGTTGGGGCGCGCTCCTTGGTTCATAACACTTTGGGGGTAGAGGGGCATGTTGGAGCTCCGGGATGGGGACTAGGAAGAGTGACAAGCAAGTCAATTATTCACACGGACTTGCACAAACCTAGCAAGTTAGTTAGTGCATAATTGGAGCGCTTTTGGTGCATGAACGAACCACGGGCAAACACGGACTCATAAGATTCACCATGGCCCGGACTTGAGGGAAGCCACCACCTTCTCGCTTATATTATTTTCTATGCCTAGCCATGGGGCTAGCACCCAAATGTCATTTTGTCCTGAGACTCCCAAGTTGGAATCTCGAAATTCCCATAATTGGGATTCTCGCAACTTTGGAGGCCCATAACTTCTTCCAAAAAATTCCGATCGAGATGAGATCTGAAACAAAGTTGTATTCTTCATCAAGATCTTTCCAACGGTATGTGGCATGACACATGCACGCAAATAAATCGGGGCGATTCTTGATTTTTAATAGTTGAGAGTCAAAGTGGCACTTTGACTCCTGGCCCTTCTTTTGGCCATAACATATATTTTAAGTATCCAAATGGATCATGCAAGCTCATTTAGACATCTACGTTTTAAGAGTTTTCCAATGATATAAAGAACTTTTCAATCTAATGAGTTTTGACCCTTGCAATTGGCCTCTAAAAATTTGGGAGTCCATCCGGATTCCAACTCCCAATGTGAGAGTTCATTTCGGAGTGTGGGGGTCATTCCCTCACATTCTCCTATACTCCTGAGAGTATGAAATGTGATTCCTGGGCTTCACTTTTGGCTCACACCTTCGCAAGCCCTTGCCTTGGTCACAAACCCAAGGTTAGGGTTGTGACAACTCCCAAAAGCTTTACTTTTTGGAATGTTTTAACACTTCATTTTTGTCAAACTTGAGTGTTTTATACATATTAATGCTTAAACTATTTGTGGCATAAATTTTGGGAAAAAATAATAATATTATGTTTATACATTCCTTAGGAGTCATTGAATTCTTTTTCATTTGGGTGGACAAAATTTTTAATTATTTTTCAAAACTTGTTAAGAATATTTAAACTTGTTTAAATAAAAAATGATATGAATAAAATAATACATTAATAATGTATGTATATATGAAACATAAAAGCCTTCCAATATGAATATTGTTTTAAAAATTAAGGACATATCAAATTAAATAGGTCCAAATGGATATTTTGTGAAACATTTTTTTATTATACCCTAACCATGCTTAGACCCATACACCAAATATGCCTATGATGATGATAGTGGTTTAAAAAATAAAATTGAAGTTAAATTATATATGCACAAAGAAGGATCGAATACTAATTAAAAAAGGATGAGGAGGAGGACAAATGAGAATGTAGGCTAAAGGTTAGAGTTAGAGAAATGCTTTGAATAGGAGGATGTGATAGTTTCAACAAAAGAATGCATAGGAAAAATGATGAGAACATGAGGATGAATAAAAATGTTGAGTAGGTTAACAAGCATGAACAAGTATAGGAATTATGACAAACATAAAGATGAATAGGGCAACGAATAGGAGGACAAGTAATGCGATAAACAAGAGTGATGAACAAGAAGACACATAAGTGGTGATGCCCAAGAATGATGGCAATGATAACTAGGAACAAGACCACAATGCCACAACCTAAAAGAAGTGACAAGACAAAATTAAAAAACACAAAGCAAAGAAGAAGAGGACATGAGAACAAAGAAAAGAAAAAAAATACAACAATGTAAATGACAATATAATAACGCAATGCTCACAAAACACAAATGAAAAAATACAAAATAAAACCTTGGATGGGGGGTTTTTAATTTTTATGAAGAAATGCAAAATTTAAATAATTGTTAAGCAACACCACTTGAAACCCTATTTTTTTTTTCTTAACTTGAAATCTTGACCTTGTTCTATTTTAATCCCCTAGCATGGTCTCAATTTTTTTCGTAAGGATTAGTTATATTCTAGTGAAAATCTACAAATTGAATTTCATACAAGGTATATCAAGGGTGATACCTTGTGATCTTCAAAATGAAAACCGACTTGAAACCTTGGCCAATTCTCACCTCTTTTGTTATACTTGTCCAACATTGAAAGGAAGTTGGAACCTTACATGTAAGATGTTATCTTTTGTTAAGGCACAAACTTTACTAAGAGTAAGACACCCTTGACAAACATTAGGAAAAATAAGTTATCCTTGTGGATACTTTCACAATGAGAAGAATAAATGAATTTATTACATTCTATGTTTGTCAGATGCAAAGTATTATTGCAAGGCTTATGATAAACTAAAAATATGGAAGGGAAGAACAAGCTCAAAGCTCCTCCCACAACCTCTTCCATACTTATTATACATTCTTAGTATAGATTCCCTTGCTTTTTAAAGGTTTTGATTTGTACATATCACAAAACTATTTACCTATTAAATTTATCTGTAAAGTCACCCTCTCTTTCACCCCCTATCCCCTCTTTCAGTGGTATCCACAAAGTAAAGAAATTTTATTACATCTCAGTATGAAATGCTGAAACTCGCCATTTAATGACAAGGTTATGATAGTAGTTGTACAGGTAGGAGCAGTGGAGGCGCCCAGGAAAAAGGAAAGAGGGGATGAAACCCAGTTTACCGGTGGAAAAACTAGTTTGCATCCCAGTTATTTAGTTTTGTAAAATTGCATTCCCAGTTATGCATTTGATGCCCTATTATCCTGAAACTGGCTGTTCTCGCCCCCTAGTCGCCTGACTTTACGGATAACTTTATTAGCCATTTTTCATTATTATTAATATTTTCATCTCAACTTTCGTGGATGTTGCATTTCCTGAGTCCCAGTCTTTATTTAGCCCATCAGCTTTTCAGATTTCAACTTTGTCCGATCTTATATTTCCTGTCATTCATTGCATCCATTATCTTTCATGTTTTTGACCTTTTTTAGATTTTTAATTTTATTTTTTGGTTTCGATTCATCAGTTATCTTTTTCACATTTCAATTGGCTTTGCAAGGCTTTTGTTTCCCAGAGCCTAAGATGATTTGAGATCTAACTATGTGAAAAGTAGGTCCTAAAAAAGTCTTTGGATAATATCCAATTGCTCAAAGGTAGTCAGGAACATATGGGAAAATTGTTCATTTAAAGTGAAGAAGGAAAGAGTCTTGAATAAGATTGAACACAATTGACAAGGTTCAATATGAAAATTTGTCATTGAACAACTCATTTCAAAGTTCTTTTGTTATAATTTTCTCTTAGATGGTAGAAATAATTCTCTTGGGTTTAGTTGATCATTTCAACCTACAGATTTGGTGTAATTGGTAGGAAAAATTTGTGCCTACAATCGTTGTTGCAAGTTCACTAAAAACAAACAGTCTCAAGACTAAAAATTGTGTCTCAATCTGGCAATTATTTTCAAAAAAAAATAAAAAACAGTGAATTTGCAACTAGGTATTCTTTAAATGAAAACTATGATGAACACTTTTGGACCATAACCTACTTAATCCTTAACTTTAAAAAACTTTAGCTAATCCTTTAGGTGGGCTTTGTGTAATCCCCTAAAGTTTGCCTTAAGTAACTCATAACATAGATAATGTCCTACGTTTCCTGTCTTTGCATATAACTTTAATCATCATGCAATCCTTGACACCTATGAATAGGACAAGTGTTTTCTTTTCAAAATTTCAGTTTTTTTCCCATTTGTTTTGCAACACAGTGAAAATTTGTCTCCAGCAAGATCATTTTTTAATGGCATTATCGAAGAATGTTATCTCACCAAAGCCCTAGTGCTCTATGATGTTTAAAAACTAATGTCCTTCATTCCTAAAGTGGCTATGCTTTTGAGCATATGATTACCATAGTACCTTGGCAGCTTGGACACTAATTATATCATTTGTAAAAATGCTTGAAAATTTCAAAACAATTCGAAGAACATTTTTGAAGAAAAATGAAGAATATTTTTGAGTCTTCAAAATAAAATAAAATTAGACAGACATGGTTTTTTTTTAAATAAAATTTTGGCATGTAGCGCAAGTTGTGATCATCCATAGCCTGCTGCAGCCAAAGCTGATTACAAACAGAATATAAAAGTAGCAACGTTTGAGGAACTTTCTATTTTTTGGCTACCTACTGAAACTTCTTGTAGAATCTTGATATTTGGCTAAAATTTCTAACTCTATCAAACTAAAAAAATCTGAAAAGAGTCTTGCAAGACAGAAACATGGTCTGTGTTGCATAGGTGCCAAATTTTGCAAAAAAAAAAATGGCTGGTCATTGCAAAACTTGCCGAATTCACCATGGTTCAAGGAGCAAATAAAAATACAAAGGGAAAAGTGGAAATTGTTGTGGAGATTTTGCCCGCTCCCCCCCCCCCCCGCCCCCCACACATTTGCAATAGGATACCATTAATATAGAAGGATTCTCAGATTTTTTCACTTGTCATAAATGATTTGTAGCCCAATCTGGCTAAATCGTTTGTTTTTCTTTGGGTTGTGTCTACTTGTGTTCTCATTTGCCTTGTACTTTTGATGGATGGGTTCCCATCTTTGATTTTTATTTACAGGGTTTTTCTTCTTTCTTCTAGGCATGGTCGGCAGGTGGGTGTTCTTGACTTTCCAGAATTTGCCCAAAAATTGGACATTTTTTAGGTGGGTAACTCTGTAACTGACATTGTAAGCAATCAGAATGAGGATTAGGCCAAATTCAAACCATCATCCAAGGCAAATATTGTTAGTGATAGGTTTTCTCCTAAGTAACCTACAATACATACTTACCACCATTTTCTTCTCTGGCGAAATTCTCCTAGTAAAAGAATTAAAAATAGTTGATGCATTAAAAATAATTGAATTTTGGGGGGTTTTCACTAGGTTCCAGTGGGCATTCGAAAATGCACGATCATGCTTCAATAGTTTCACTTTCATGTCTTGTTTAAATAATCAAATAATATGGACAAATTTTCTTATAGATGGTTGATCACCACTTTGGCTACTACATTACAACATTGAAAAAAGCACTCATGAATACTGTGAATTTGAATATAGTGAATAGGTGTCAGGAAGAGGACATGGATCAGCAATAGGATGATTTCCATAGTTGTAGTTTCAAGCCAATGAAAGAAAAAGACCAATGTAATGCATCATAACGTTAAGTGCTCCACTGTTTGATTACACTTGCCGTTGGAGAATCAGCAGGCCCGGTCAATTCACACTCCTGGATATCACTTTTACTCTTAACATTACTATGTGGACCCTAACAGGCTCACCTAGCAAAACTTCCCCCACAGGATCGTTCATTCTCTAGTGATTTGTTTCATGATGTTATTTGCAAATCAAAGTTGTGAAGGTAGACGCTGGATATTTGTATTGATCTTCCCATTCTTCTCCCATGAACTCAACCCCTCCTTGTTCTGTTGATGCCACTGTTATGTGAGGACTATGTTCGTTACCTTACATGTACATTATCTACTATCATGTTTATTTCTAGATGTAAATTTTTAATTTTCAATCCTTATCCTTTCCAGGAAGTGATTATTATTCAGAACTCTGACATTCAGTCTTTCATTCATAAATGGTTGCTTGACCTTCTCAATTCAAATAAAGGTGTAAAATACATGAGGGCCATTCCATGAAATTGGCATTATTTTTATTTAATTATATTTCAGAATTGCAATTTAGATTACAGTGCAATTAATATATTCTAATTTATGTTTCTGACATCCCATTTATTGGTCTCTTGTGCAATTTTTGGTTTAGTTGAAAATTTAGTGTCCTACCAAATAATATGAAATATCAAATCAAATTTTGTTTGCCTCTTACCTATTAATTTAATTTTGTAGATTTATACTCTCCTTGAGAATTTCAACTCAAAAACTGTGATGACATCCCATTGTCATAGTTTTTTGGTTGCAACAGTAGCTAACAATACTAAAGACATTCAAAACCAAAATTTCAAAAAAATTATTGGAATTGTGGTAGGAACAATCTATTGATTGGTACATGAAAATTATTTCTTTGTAATTCCAGTTTCTTTTGAAACTTTTGTTTGACATCTTTGTTGAGCTAAACAAGTTGAGTGTGTGATCTTAGTGTGACCATATGGATATTATAACAATTGGATCCACTGTGGATGTTACCATCACCATTTTCAAGAGGCACTGCCCAGGTAGAGATTTTGGAAGAGACACCAAAATTTATCTAGGTCAATTTCTTAGAGAAGTTGTACCAACGTGGGTGGAGACTTACAGGATTGTTTAAAAACTGTAAAAAAATAAAATCCAATTGCATATAGAAACCTTAAATTCTAAATTTTCTGATATCTCCAGTAAAGTGATACTCAATTATTTACTACTAAGCAATATCCAGTTGATAATTTAGAAAGAGGGAAACTTCCAAAGAACTAGTTGATAGATTGTTCATAAGTTTGATTATAATAAAGAAGAATCTAATAGGTTACGAGGTGAACTTCTTGAGTTTGTGGATACTTTGTGGAAAGAGTGTGCAAGGAAGGCTGAAGCCCATGTTAGATGCTTGGACATTTTGTTTCACTTCAAATTATTTGTTTTTCTTCTTCTTTGGCTACAGTAATTAGCTCCTGGTGGAAGGTGCTTCTCATTGGAAAGAACACAACTAATAATTGTGAGCATGGATTTTCAAAGAAAAATTGGGTGAAAAGTGATTGCAAAATCAAGTTAAAGCTTAAGTCTTTGGATGCATTGATGCAAGTATCATTGCATGTGGAAGAGAGGTGGAGGCCATGGATTGGCATACCATCTTTAACATTTGAAGTGCCCTAAAGAAATATAGACTTGTGCCTTTAGATATAGATTCATGTACAGTGATGCCTTTAGATGTGGATTCAAATTGATTTCTTGTTTGTTTATTAAGTTTTTGAATTTCAATATATTGTACTTCTATATTGACGTGTAGGTTGTTAAGTAAATGGCCTTCTTATTATAAGATATTTGTTGAAGGTGCACAGAAGGGTTATAAAATTCACAACCCTTCAATGTGAAGAAGGGTAAATTCTTTTCAATCTTTCACCGTGAAGGTTTGATGCAACCTTTACAAAATAACATGGACCAGAGGAATTCACTTTTCAGCTACCAAGAAAATTGGTTTCCCCTTCGTGGAAAATGATATTGTATTATATTGAGGGCCAGAGTGACCTAACATCCACCAAATGCACCAATCCAACAAAACATGTTGTGGGTTCATTGGTTGAATGAAATCTCTTTTTTTTAATTTATTCCCATTCCCCCACTACAACAAAAAGTGTCCTTGTACACCAAGTGATTTCACTGGATTTTGAGTGAATTCACTTGTCATAGTGAACGAGAGCTAGTGGGGAAGCAGTGAATTCATTGGTCTAGTGAACGAGGACTAGTGAATTACACCCACATTTTGTAGTAGTGCCCCCACTATCTAGGTTTTAAAGTTTGTTAAAAAAAAACATTAAATACAAGTTGTAAATATCTTGTCAAAATTATAAAATTTGAGAAAAACCTAGATCTTGTTAATTAACATGACAATTACATTTATCTATTTACATTATAATGTCAAGTGAAATGTCTATTAACCCACCCACATTTAAGGTTAAAATTTGCATTGTTGGGTAGTTGAGTAATCAAATCATTTATCTAGGGTACTTTTCATCTAATACTTCACCAAAAGTTTTGGGTGTAATTAGTGGAAATATTGATCCATGTTCTTCCAAATGTCATAACTTTTGATTATGAATCCATTTTGAGATTTGCATGTGAAGAGGTGTTTGAATGGGCCAAGTCCAATCCAACAAATGTAAACATTGAATTGTCTACTTTTGACCCCACCAATGTGAAAGCTAACATATTAGAGGCCACATCATTCGAACATGAGATTTTGTAACAAGGTTATTCTCTTCATGTTTGTTTCTTTGCTCTTCAAGTCTATAAACATTTATGATTTTTTCTTAAAACAGGCTTGCTTTGAACTATTTAAATCCATGCATAATGTGTGGTGTGAATGACATTATTTGCTAGCCGTGGAAACTATACAAGAGTACAAGGTGCCAAACATTGAAAAAAAAATTGCAAATTAAATTTGTATTTCAAGTTTCAACTTGTTTCAAATTATGGTGCAATATTTTAATTTGGTATTGATTGATTGACATATGTATTCCAGTCGGTGAATGCATTAATGATTTTGAGATATTGAAAAATTCTCATTGCATCAAAAATCATCCAAATTTGAAATTTTTGTTTTTTCAAAACCCTAGTCTTTGGACCAAAATGTGAAAATGGATCCATGTATTAATGGCCACAATATCCATATACAAGGAAGTGGTGTGGGGAGTACTTTTTTGGGTCATTCTTGGACCTAAACCTTCATCAAGGTGAGTTTCAAGCAACAACATTTTCAAATCTCCATTTTATCTTGGACTCTTTACAATGATTAGACTAGTTGTACTAAAGTTTTAGACTACATCCAAATTCATTCTATTTAATTTTTTCTAAATATTATAGTGTGTATTTATTCAATTTTATATGAAACAATCTTAATTTACATAACAATAGCATTCAAATCTAAATTATTTGCCCAACGTTGTAACAACTATTTACATTAGCAAATAAAACATGTACAAACTACATTAAATAGAGTTAAAGGTCATTTATTTTGATATGATGCATTTAAAAATTATTTTGGCATGATCATTAACAAGAAAAAAAAAGTAACTTGAAAAGTGCTTTAAAATTATGATCATGGACAACAACATGATGTGTTTGGTCTGAATATTCACATTTCAAAAGTAACTTTATACAAAGTTAACAACTTTTTGTGTTTGGTGGATTTCTTTCATGAAAATAGCCTTGAAAAATACAAAAATGAATAGAACCAACATGCAACACTCCCAAGTTCTTTTGTGTTGTTTCTTGAATTCAAAGTATGCTTATGTCATCTAGATTTTGAGCAAGTAGGAGAGATATGTGTAATTCACTTTTGAAGTCCTACAATCAAAAAGTAGGAGAAGAGGCGTTAGTTACTCTTTAGTTATAAAGAACACATGTATCATTTTATTCCATTCTCTACTAACAATCGTTCAAAGATGCACATGAAAAGATCAAGTTCGACTCATCATAATAGCTTTGCAACCATCTAGACATGACGAGGATTATGCCACCAACAATTATGAAATTCTAAGGTGGCAAATGCAACAAATGAAGAGCTGATGGCAAGAGTGAACAATGAATCATTGGAAGGAATGTCATTGTTTACATGGTTACAATGGACCAAGGTCATGAAGAAAAAGGATGAACCAAAAAGAGATTAAAAGCCTCCATCAATGCAAACAACAACAACAACAACAACAACAATGGATCAAAGTCCAAGCATGTTGAATTCACTACAACAAAAGGTGTCCTTGTATGCCAAGTGATTTCATTGGGTTTTGAGTGAATTAACAGGTCCTAATGAACAGGACCTAATGGGGATGTAGTGAATTCATTGATATAGTGGACAAGGATTAATGAACTACACCAACATTTTGTAGTTATGATTAGAAAAAATCTTTCAAGTCCTCACAATTCATGATGCTTCCACCAATGGTGGATGTCATCAGAGCAAAAAAGGAAATTTGATTTGATGTGCAAGGTTAAAAAATACATAGCTACAACAAGAAGAATCAGGAGTTCTCAAACCTCAATGAAATTGAGAGTCTATTATTAGAAGTGAATGAAACTATTGAAAGCAAATGAAGTTATTGGACATCAATTTCAACAAGTTCATGAGTGGTGAGGAGGACTCCCATAGCTCCTTCAACAAGTAATTTGGATGGCAAGAACAAACTTCTTATTATTGTTTTTTTATCATCGCCAAGTGTAGCAAATGGTGTTGTTGTTGTGAATTTGACATCAACTTTTCATGTTGTTGTTAATGTTGCATAGAAGAAGTTTAGTCCTTGCGTAAAACAAACGTGACTTGCCATGCACTTCATTCACTGTCACATATGTGTACTATTAGATCTCCACGTATTAGAAAAGTGAAGGAGAGGAGATAAAGAAAAGAGGGAAAAAAAAAGGGAGCTTAAAAGGGAGCAAAGAAAAGGAGCTTGTGAAGGAAGCCAATGTTGGTATGAACAAAAACACTTGCAACTATGGCAATTATAATGTTCTTTTCTCACATTAAGGGAAGGATAGAGGATTGCCCCATCTAGCACCATAATAGCCATTGATTTTAAGGTTGTTCAAGCTGATTTTTATTTTAAAACTCAAACACACCCTTGACTATGCAATTACTATGTGGCTTTTTTGACACTTGTTTACATTTATTTAATCTTAATGCAAATATTTTTCAAATTTGAATGGTAATTTAAAAAGTCCAAAGTTATTCATGTTTGTTCATAGGGTGTAAAGTGCATGAATTTAGGAATGCCGTGTGTTTTAAGTTGACTTTTTCAAACTTTGAAACCCTTGTCATTTTATGGGGTCATAATTTTCTAGTTTAATTCATAATAATTTTGTAAACAGTTACTAGTTAGTGACTTCAATTTTACATATGCTCTTTGAAGATGATGTGTAGAAAAATGTATGGTTACTAAACCTCTAAGATCTAAATTCTTAAATGTTTGGTCATGGGCACTTTTACGTTAATGATGGACTATAAAAATGAGTATGGATTTGCTTCATAATGTTTAGAGATGAGACATGAACCAAAATTTCACGCAACAATGAACATTGTGCTAAAAAACTCATAGCATACTTGAACATTCAATGCATTTTATTTCTCCATCTTCCATAACACATTCACCACCATATATTTAGTTGTGGAATGTGCAATTGTTTGTCTAGAAATAAACCTTGAATTCATTTAACATGCATAATATTGTGTCTATGTACCTAGAACTAATGTTTGGCACGAAATAATTCATAAAAGGTGTAGTCAAAAAAAAATTATATATATATATACATATATATATTGATATATGTCAAAAAAATTTAACATTGAAAACCATTGGATTACTATTACAAATGCATAAGACAAGATGTATTTTTCATACTTATTCCTCAAATGTTGAACAATCTTTTTTTTCAATTCCTTGATGGAGCCAGAGTGGAGAGCATCCCTAGGCAGATTTTATTTAACTTTGGACTCCTTTCTAGAGACTCTTAAACAAGTAACAAGTAGACATGAATGTGGTGAAATAACTTATGTTGAAATTTTGAAAAATAAATTTGAAATTATTGAAGCTAATTTTCTAAAATAAAATAAATAAATATTCGACAAAGAAGTGTTGAACATTAGTCATAGGCACAAGATCTCTAACATGCATAATGAACTTATTAGAAAAAGAAGAAATGGGTTTGAGGAAAAATGTATCTTATCTTTGATTGATTATATTTTTGCATCCCTGGGGCTGTTGGGAAATTTGCTGAACTTTTATGATCTTTTGCAGCTTCTGTTGGAGGCTTCCTCACCCCCTTCCCCATCATGTGCATCATCTGTCAAAGAATAAGAGGATTGTAAGAGGCTACATCTGAAGTGGTGCTTGCATTTTAGATTACACTATAACCTAAAACAATGTTAAGCATTTTTGTGGATGAACACAAGTGGAAATGGGAACCTTAAGTCGATTGGGTGGTAGATGATGTTAAATTATGAAGCAATTATGTTTCGATAGGAATTGAGGACGCCAAAAGTCTAGTTTTTTTTTTTCTTTTTACATTTGGCTTTGTTTTGTTGTTTTGTAGGTTATTATGTTTAATATTGTTCTTTAATGGAGCGGCTTAGGTGAACTAGTTTCAATGATGGAATGAAATCCTTGTTGTTTGATTAACGATCTTTATGGCGAATATGAGTCACGATTTTTGGAGATGATTGGTATTGTTGTTTCAAGGGAATGGGAAAATGGGGTCAAGGATGGACTATATGAAATGGGATAAGGAGGACAAAAAACATGGCATTCATCCCCAATTGTTCATTATTCCTATTCAAAAACTCAACAACTTCACAATTTGAAGATTGAAATTTAGCTTCTTCCCCCAAGGTTTTCCTTCTCTTTAACCTAGTGCATGTGTTCTATTATGCCATGAATATCAAGAGGAATTAGGAGGTGTAGAATCTATGGTTAGGGACCAATTCAAGGGAAGGGATGAAAGAGTTTAATAATTTCAAGAACAATTGTGGTGGCAACCATCATTCTGTTTTTGGGCTTTGGGACTTTAGAAAGAAAGTGTTATATGGTTTACTTTTAGAAAAGAATGCTTATGTTATAATGGGAGCTCTAGGGATTGAAGAACAAGTGGGCATTTTAAGGTTTAGGTGAAGGTTCATAATCACTAGCATTATTCTTAGTTTTTGTCCAACTTTTGAATGGGAATGATCTGTTGATGAGGGGATAGCATTTGTGGGGTTTTGTTGTTGAATGATGAGCTACCACATTCATTCACAACCAGTTGGCTCTGTGAAAGGAAATCAAAAGAGGTTTGATCCCTTGAGGTCCTTGTTTTTGAACTGTGAAATTCTTCAAGTAGAAGTATCTTCAATTTAAAACAAACACTTATTATAACCTCGTTTTTTCTATTCCTTGGAAACTTAGTGAATCTACATAAAATCTATTAGGGAGTGCCATGACAAAATCACTTTCCCCACTTTTTAATATTATAGTTGCACGATCCCAAACTATTAGAACATATGTAGTTACCAGGCTTGTTGAAAGATGAAGTGTCCCAAAACTAAGATGTTAGATTTTAGTGAGGAACAATTAGATGTAGAAACTCAAAAAAATCATGAAATTACAGTTAGGTTTTATGTTCCCATGACCCTACAAGCACCATGGATAGGAGCTTTAATTTTGCGTTAGTTAGGATTCGGTGTTGTTTCCATTATAGGAATGAACCTTAATGAAGCACAAATTGGTGACATTGTTGTAGAGTTAATGCACAACAAGTTTTGTACCAAGGCATAGGTCTAGGTTAAAATGCGAGATGGCACAAACGGATGGGCATCAATTACAAGATTTTGTAAACAATATAACTTTACCTCCTACCTTACATAGAATGTTGACCTATAGATGAGAGAAACAAAGGCAAATGTCATGAATAGGTGACATTTCAATTTCAATTTCTCCTATTTCCCCAAATCATTTTAACAATTTTTTTATTCTAGGTGTTGAAGATTTATTTCTAGTAGGAAATTGAATACTGAAGGTGGAAAACTTTGGATCAAAATCCCGTTTGATAAATTGGAAAGCATGCTTGGATGACAACTGTGGAATATAGTGGCAAATGGACTCTATAGATGAGTAAAACTTCACTTTTCTACCATCTAATGTTGTGATTTAAAATCCAATGCAAGAAGGGGAACAATTTGATTTCTTTTCATGATTGAAAACTAATGGTCTTCTATTGGTCTGAGCAACAAAAGCCAAACAAATATGAGGGATTAACATATAAACCTAATATGTGCTATGAGTCATAGGATACAATCTGGTAACGTTGCTTTTGATGAAACAAAATTTTGTAGAGAATTAGTTGTTGGTACTCCCATTCTATGAATCACATGTTTTGTTGCTCTTAGGATCATTGGTTTTGATTCCACTTTGGTTGAGGTTGGATACATAACTATCAACATGTGACATTCAGGACTTTGCACTCAGGTAACAATCTAGTTAAAGATGAGGATAAAATTTGATGGATGGTAGTGGAGTCTTATCCAAATCAATGAAGCAAGGCTTTACTTTGTTAGCCCTTGGCCTTTTAAGTCATCTTGAGAATCAAATATTAAATAAAAAAAAGATTGAATCAATTCCTTGAATTGGAAACATAGGGACTACATATTAAGGATTTCATACATAGGATAGGCTGTGCATATGCTCTGCTAAGTGTATTTTAAGGATTTCTATGATAGGTTGTGTTGGAAGTATGTGGGTAAAAGTGATATAAATTATAACATCAGGATTGACAACAAAAGGAGAAGGGCAGTGGATTTTCAAAGCTAGAAGTTCCTGCAATAGAGGACTTAAAACAAATAAGTCTTTAGAAAGGAAGTGTTGTTTAAGATGATTAATCCCCAAGGCATGGATGAATTATTCTTGGGACGAGACCATGAGGATGTGAATGATTGGGTTAAGAGACTAACAATGGTGACAGAAGTTCGGGATCTAAATGCTGACAAATTGTTCAAGATTGCCAAATTAGACTTCAAAGGAAGGGCCAAAAAGTGGTTTAAAAAATTGAACCCTACACCCACTGATTGGACAGAGTTGCGCACTTGGATAGTGTAAAAATATGGCAATATTGACATTGATGACATCTGGATCAAGTTGGTTGCCATCAAACAAGAACCAAAGGAAAAAGTTCATAAATATTATGAAAGGTTAGACAAGATGCAAAACAGCATCACAAATTTTTAGTGAAACTAAAGCCAAAAATAAAAAAGTTGTGCGTGGTTAAAACATACATTAACATTGAGGAAGTGGTTGTTGTTATTACTGAAATTGAACAAATATTGGGAGAACTTGGGGAGACCCCATGCAAACCTATGAAAGAAGAGCAAGATGAAATAGTATCTAGAAAATCCACCACAAATTGTCAACTCCATGTTTTGAATGAGACCCTCATTAATTTAGGAAGGGGACTCATGGCAAGGCTAAATTTAATACAACATTTTCTACCACCAATAATCGTTGCCAATTATGCGACTCAAATGAACACATGGCCTCGAGGTCCAAACTCTTTAAGGTGTACCACTAAGGACAAAAAGGACCTAGTCTTTAATGGAGTCCTTTTTTATCTTATATTTTGATCCCCATCAATATTAATAAGTCAAAATGTGTTAAATAGTTTATATAAGTACCATATTTTAGACCGCTACACTTTAGATTCCATCAATTTCATCCATTTCGTGTCTTTACATGGTCAAATAGGACTATGGAACAGAGTACAAAAAGGGTGATAGCATGACATTATTTTGGTACTCCTTAAAGAATTTGGACCCTTTAGCATACCCTAAACTTACTGACACAAGGCCAAAACACTAGAAGAAAAACATGTATTTTCGACTGCTCTTTGTGACTAAATTTTAGTCGCAAGAGACATTTTGCAACTAAAATCCTTTTAGTCGCCTAAGACAAGTCGCATGTGAAAACTAGTCGCAA
>Ga0116227_10003537_pt1 | contig 34621 bp, 29 predicted proteins | sample S1TSphgellanicum_FD_89693 | JGI IMG/M metagenome (GOLD analysis project Ga0116227, IMG submission 89693) | Host-associated microbial communities from peat moss isolated from Minnesota, USA - S1T2_Fb - Sphagnum magellanicum MG | ecosystem: Host-associated > Plants > Peat moss > Unclassified...
ATTAATTGTGATTTTTTTTCCACATTTGATGAAACATCACCATTTCTAGCCTCTCTATCTTCTACTGCCTTTAATGGTGAGTACCAGCTAACCATCTCATCAAACACAACATCTCTATCCATTTATAACTTTCGAGTGGAAGGATTGAAGCACCTATATCCTTTTTGTTCTAAGGAATATCTAATGAAAATACACTTCTCAGCTTTTGGGTCTAGTTTTGATCTTTTCTTGTTAGGAACATGCACATATGCAATGCAACCAAACACTCTAAGGTGTGAAACATTAGGTTTCTTGCCTGTGAATTTTTCTTCAAGTGTCATGCCATGAATTGCCACTGTGGGTGTTTGATTCATGGTATAGACTATAGTTGTTACCACTTCAGCCCAAAAGTAATTTGGGAAATTCTTTTCATTCAACATGGCACGTGCTATTTCTACAATATGTTTTTTTTTCCTTTTAGCAACTCCATTCTGTTGTGGGGAATAACTACATGAGTACTTCCTTTGAATTCCATGCTCCTTCAAGTACTCACTGAATTCATTTGAAAAATACTCTCCCCCTCCATCAAACCTTAGACACTTGATGTTCACACCCTTTTCCTTCTCCACCATTTCTTTCAAATTCAAAAAATGTTAAAACATTTCACCTTTGTGTTTCATGAAGTAAACCCACACCTTCTTTGTGTGGTCATCAATGAAACTCACATAGTACTTACATCCTCTAATGGATTCTGTCTTCGTGGTCCACACATGTAAGTGGATCATTTCCAAAGGTTTGGAACTTACATGAGTTGTTTGAGTTGGGAATGGATGCCTAGTTTGTTTTCCCAATTGGCATGTTTCACAAACTTTTGACATCACCTCTTCTATTCTAAATTTGGGAAGACCTCCAACAAGATTTGTTTCTCCATTAGTTTAAAACGTTGGAGATTAACACGACCAACCCACTTGTGCCAAATTCCAATGTTTCCAACTCCTTTTCCATGTGTGAATAACATGGAATTCACTTTAGGCATGTTCACATCCAAGGTGAACATTCGTCCATTCCTTTCCCCTTTTACAATCAATTTGCCTTGGTTCTTCATGTCTTCCACAAAACATCCATTTGGGTTGAATATCACTTGTAAACCTTGTTCCACAATTTGGCTTACGAAGACCAAATTTTTTGTTATGGTTGGAACATGAAGTACATCTTTCAAATATTTTGTTTGCCCATATTGCATGGATAATGGCACCTTGCCAATTTGTGTGATGGGATGTGTAGTGTCATCACCAATTTCCTCGTCCACCTCCATGAACTTGACCTTCATGTTGATGATGTCCACCATGTGAGCTTTTGTGTCAACCTCAAAATGAAATTTCACCACCTCTACCTCTACCTCTACCTCTATTAGTTATTGAGTAAAAAACACTTTCTTGTGATCCTCCATTGGATGAAATACCAATAATTCTCATCTCTTCACTTATAAGTAGTGTTATTAAGTCTTGGAAATCGGGAAATGTTTCTCAAACTACAATTGAAGTACGAAATTGGCTATAATATTTTCCAAGTCCATTCAAGGTGACGGCCACTAGATCTTCATCATCTATAAGGGCTCTTATAGATGCAATAACATATGCAAGGTTTTTCACCTTTGTAAAATAGTCATTAATGTTCATCTTATTTTTTTGTAGATTATGCAACTCTTCTTTGAGCTGCATTTTGTGGGCTTGTGTATTGGTGTTATACATCTTCACCAATGTATCCCAAGCTTGCTTGGGTGATTTTGCATCTTGAATATGCACAATCATGCAATCGCACACATTCACAGAAAGTTAATACAAGACTTTCCTTGCTTTTTCATGCCAAGTTTTATTGGCTTGAATTTGTTATTATGTGGGGTTTTCTCGGAGAGGAGGTTCTTTCTCATCACTAGTTATGAATTTCTAGTAGCCTTTCCCCATCAAAAAATTCATAATCCTAAATTTCCACACTTGAAAATTGTTCTTATCTAGTTTCTTAATTGCAATTTGGAAAAGACCATCTGCCATCTCTCAAGGCACCATTCAATGTCTTCTTGGGGTTTCACAAATGATTTTAATTCCTTCTTTGGGTTTCTAGGATTAAGATTAGGGTTTTCCTTCTTTAGGTTTTTAGGGTTAGGGTTAGGGTTGAACAAGATGGACCTTACATATGTATGTATGTCTTGAGTATTATATGAAATTTTATACTATACATAGGTTTTACATATATGTATGTATCTATAATATTTCGTATGGTATTAAGTACATGAATTACATACCACACTTTTGTATGAAGGTCTTGATAATGTATTTGCGCTTCCCAATCTTCAAACTCCTTCCTTCAAGTTCTCCCAAGTTGTATTTGCTCCACTTCAAAAAAATGTTTTGATGTCTTCTCAAAACAAACTTCTGTCACATCAATTTTGCAAAGCTACACCACTCACATATGACCTTGGATCGATATGAAATTTTGGTGAAACATGAAAAACTATGTCTACTAACATCTCTAAAAATTTCAACTCATTTAATTTCATAAAATTAGAGATCTTGCTACTTCCTTGAAATCACCTCAAATTGGGACCTAAACACAAAATGACTCACAACTCGCTCTCAGTAACTCCAAAATCCTTGAGATTTTGGGAGACACATTAGATATATGTCTTCTATATCTATTCAAAATTTTAGCTTTATTGATGATGATCACAAAGAGTTATCACTTTCAAAAGGAATTGACTTCAAAATTGAAACTGAAAATTTAGATGCTTGGATCTCTTTCAATATAAATCCAAATGACATGAAATTTCTCTCACATGTATATTCCTTTATAGATCCCAAAGCTACAGATCCAAAAATGCTCAAACAAAGGAGATATGACCAAAAAACCAGATTTGGCACAGAATCTTCAAAAGCTCATAACTCTCATAAAACATATCCTTTTCTTTTGAAAATTTGAAAATAGAAGCGTTTTATAGTGTTTTATAATTTCTCTAAGTTTCACTCCAAGATCTTTTCACAATAGATCTAGATCTAGATTTAAAGATCTTACTTCCACAACCTTTGATATGTTGATCTCCTCTCACATCTTTTTTTTTTTTTCTTTCTCTTCACATTCTTTCTTTTCCTCGTTTCTCTTTTGCACTTGACAAACTCTTATAATATTACTAGAAACTTTCAAGCTCTAGTTCTAAAGACTTTTTAGTTCCATATCTCTTTCAACTTTCTCATTCAACAACCTAAACTTTGATACCATGTTAACAAATAGGAGATCTACTCAAGTGCAAACATAAATATTTATTGAAAGGAAACTAAAAAATGATGTTCACAACACGAAACATAACATCAAGAACTCCTCAAAAATCTTGTCACATGAAATACACAAAGTTGTGCAATGAAGAAAAAAGAACCAAACCATCAACACCAAGGTATTTAACTAAAAGACCAAACCATAAATAACCAAACTAATATAAATAAATAAAGTAATTCAACTTTGTGAAAGTAACCTAATTACTTTCCTATTCCAGTAATAAATGAAATCTAATTAGTTGAGCTTGAATTCTCAACAATAATAACATCTACTCAAGATGATATAGGAATAAAATTTCAATTTTTGTTGATTAGGAGGAGGCAAATTTGATGTATTATGTGGAAGTGTTTATGAGTCCAAATCCTGCATTAAAAGATATTCGAACTATAGAAGTTATTTATGGCTTGCCAATAAACCTACATGGACCCACTTGTGAATTGCTAAAAGTTCACAATTCTGCCAATGCAATTCAAATTCCTTTGTTTTACAATTTTATTATCTTTGCCACATCTACTTGTAAAGAAAAATAAGGGAATTATTAATAGACTATAAGGTAAAAACACAATCAAAGGAGCCACCCAAATGAGTGGACACTCCTTGAAATTGCATTTTTATATGTTTGAAAGATCACAAACGAAGCATAATAATTTGGATTGTCATAATGTTTTTGGGAATATTTTTCAATAATTGCAAAGTTTACATGTTACATAAATAATCAAATAATAAAGATGAAAATAAAAATAAAAGAATGTGAAGGTTAAACAAATATTGAGTCCTTCATTGTGGTTGAGAGAATCATTCAACAACGACTAAAAAAATGTTTATGAATGTAAATTTTAACAATGTTTGGTTGTAACAAAACCAGGGGACACATTCCCCTAGAATTTTGTTGCAAGATTCAAAGCCCATCCTTTAAGGTTTGGAGGTGTCAAATTAAGGGCTACAATAGAAGTTCAAAAATAGTTAGGGCAAGGGCAAAGGCTCAACAAAAATCCAAGGGTCCTATTACAACAAGGCTACAACACACCACTAACCCATGAAAAAAATTTGGAAGAATGGGGGGGGGGATAACATGATTAACAACATAATAAAAGGTTACAAACATGATCAAGAGCATAAAAGAAGGTGATGACTATGATTAAGAGTACAAGAGAAAGTAACAATAATGATCAAGAGCACAAAAGAAGGTGACAATTGTGATTAGAACAAAAAAGGCGATGACCATGATTAAAAGTAGAAGAGAAGGCAACAATGATGATTAACAATAATTATAAAAGCATAAAAAAGATGGTGACCATGATTAAGACAAAGAAAACAACAATGATAATCAACAACAATTGTAAGAACGTAAGAGAAAACAATGACCATAATTAGGATGGAGAAGGCAACAACGATTATCAACAATAATTGCAAAAGCACAAGAGATGGCGATTCTGATGATCAATAGTAGCTACAAAAGCACGAAAAAAGGCTTCAATCATGATTATGATCTTGATTGCAAAGAAGATAATTATCACAATTAAGATGGAAAATACAACAATCATCAGTAGGACGGAAAAGGTGTATATGACAATGGTTAACAATAATTATAGGGTCACAAGAAAAATGACATGACTAGTAACATAAAAAATGACAACCACAAATTAGGAACATGAGAAAATACCCAAGGTCACCATGATATATAATGCTCAATGTGTTATGTACCAACCCATGGATCCCAATGCAATGTCTAAACTTTGGAAGAATTTTTTTTCTAATGTGTTATTACATGTTCAACTTTTTGAATTCTTAAAAACAACAAAGTTGGTTGTGGTTCAAATTATGGGATTTGTGGAAGATGAAAGAATTTTCTCAACCTTGACGTTCATCAAAACAAGATTACATATTCAACTTTGTGAACATTTGGATTTGGTGGTGTGTATGTTTGCACAACCATTTTATATTGTTGATATTTTTCCTTATGATGATGCCATAACACCTTATACTAATGAGAAAGCAAAAAGGGGCCTTCTAGTTTGATGTAATTTAACTTCAATGGTTCATTGGAACAAACAACCTTTAGTTTCCACAATGTTGATTAGTTTGAGCTTTGGGTAAATTCCTCCTTCTCTCTTTAGTCCCATTTGATTTTCTTTGTATCCCTAAATTAATGTGTGGCTTGCAAGTTAAGATCATGTGCTATCATTGGGTGTAGAGTTCTTTGAAACAAGGGTTCAATTTGTCACATGATTTGTCAATTTGTTTTTTATGCATTCTAATTTGTTCATGTGATTTTAGTTTCTATCCTTAAATTTACGAATTTGTAAAAATTTCTTGTGTTTAATCCTTAACTTGTAAGTTGTAATTCATATAGCTTAAGTCATTGGCCATGACTTCTTTTTGCCAAGCTTTTGCCATTCCAATCTTCCAACTCGCCAAACGATTCCACAAGTTTTTCAACTATAACTTAAATTCAGACTTTGTCAAAATTATCATTATTCACATACACAATCCAACCTAAAAATAGCCAAATACACCACCCCTCGACAGGAAAATAGCCACATGTTATTATTATTATTTTTTCTGTATAGCCAATCAAAAGATCTCCAAGTACATGAATGTAGCCACCTAAGTTACTAGCTCAAAAACACAATAGCCACTAGGGCCATTTTCAAGAAACTATAAAAATTATTCTCATGAACATTAAGTGCAATGATTGGAAATGAATTTGTGATTCATATTAATTAGTTCATGGTTGTGTTCACAACTGTTTCTTTTTCTTTTGAAAAAGCCACATCGATTGGCCCATCACCAATTTTTTTGGAACATTGGACACTTTTCAATAGAAAGACCCCTTTGGACCCAAGTTGCAAAATAGAAACAAATGTGCACCCCTTTAACCAACCTTTTCAGTGTATAAACATGAGAGTTGAACTTTGGACAAAACCATATGGGATAAAATTGAGGTGTTATGGGGAAAGTATTGGTGAATAGCTTGGGAACTTGGGCAACCCCATGGGAACATGATGAGAACATGTTCGGAACACATTGGGGACAAGGAGAAAAAACAAAAAATAACTTCATCCACCTCACCCCCAAAAGGAAAAAAATTGGGCCAATCATGAGTGCATGTTGAGCCTTCTGATTGGGTGCATAAAACTTATTTCCAAAACTATTTGTCACCATTTTTGGCCTGAGCTAATGGCAGGGGCACAAACTATGGGAAATAGTCATCATATTCATCACCTCTCCTATTCATTAGATGAGGTGCCTCCCAAGTTCAATTTTTTTTTTTGCAATGAGCCAATTTGATTGGCCCATCATGCAAAAAAGAAAAAACTATGGAGGTTCCCCAAAATAGAAGGTTCCATTTTGAAGTCTGCAAATTCTCCCCTTTGGCCCAGCTACATTTGCCAAAGCATATGGGATGAACCTGGGGTGCTATTGGGGATTTTTTGGGGAACATGTCAGGAACATGGGAACCTGGGGAACTTGAATGGAACATGTTGGGAAAAAAGAAAAAATGAAAAAAATCCCTTCCCCCCCCTCCCCCCCCGCCCAAAACTTAAAAGAAAAATAGTCAAGACACTTTGAGTGCATGCTGAGCCTTGCCATTGGCTGCACGAAATTTCTATTTCCAAAACTGTTCCTGACCATTTTCGGCCTATGCTAATAACCCCATTATAAACTGGGGGTACTTATTTATTTATTATAGTTGAATATTTTTATTTGGCATCATGTGAAGTCGAAAATTTCAAAAGTTACCATCTTTACTGACGCACTTGATTTTTAGAAAATAAAATAATTATTGTATACCTGAGTGCCGAAAATGGCCACAATTGGATTTTTCTTCGCTAATTAAATTCGTTGGTTGGACAGAAATTTCCAAACCTTTCAAACCGCGACGGGTCCTGAGTCCTGACTCGTGGGTGTATGTCTAGTTCCATGTTGCCGCCTCCCGCCCTTCCCGCCATTACGCTTTCCCGCGCTCTCTCCAAGGGAGCAAGTGCAAAGCTCCGTCTCTCTCTCTCTTTTCTTCTCTCTAGCGCGTGGCCCTCGCGGGATGCAATTCTGTCGCACAATTTGCAACGCCCGCAGAATTGAGGTCACATTTCAGTTCCTTCACTCCTGTCCTGGCCGGAGCTTTCGAATTTCTCAATCTTCAAGTATGGAGCGAGATTCGTTTGTAAGGAAGGGATGATGGGGAGATCTGGTGTAGCAGCAGGCGGACGGTGAAGAGAGAGAGAGAGAGAGAGCGCTCAAGGATCCTGTCTTAGGTAAGAATATTGCATCTGTTTTGATGGCTGGCTAGGTTTTCATTCTGCTTCCCATACTTAGAATTGCATCAGGCGGCCATACAGCTAGGTCTCCGTCCCTTACACGAGTTTCGAGTCTTTGTTTTCGGAAGTTTGGAGAGTGTTGTATCTCCTCTTTTGGCCTTCTTTTTGTCTTCTGTAGTTGTATTTTTTGGGGGTCCAAGGTCTTGAGGAATGATTCGGCTTCGCATTGTGTGTTAGATCACGAACTGGTTGTTTGAAAGCTATGATGACATTCGTGCGGCGGGAGGAGCAAGTGCTCGGGCGGGCTATGGGATTTGGCAATAGCAACATTTCCAGTACTTGTGCAGACTCAGGTGCATTTCTTCATGACGTTTGAGAAGTTTCTCTTCAATAATAATCTGCATCGAGTCACATAATCATGAATGAAGATGTTGTGCATATGATTTTGAGTAGAAATATGATTTGGCTCCTTTGTTGTATGGACAGATGAAGAGGAGGAGGAGCATTCTTCTTCACGAGTGAAGAAATGGCGATCTCTTTCGCTTCTTCAAATTGGAAGCTGCGCTGATAAGAAGGCCTTGGTGGATCCTCCTCGTGATAGCAAGAAGCGTTTCTGGGAGGTTTTTGACACAGAGACACGAAGCCTACCACAAAATTTGAGGAAAGTTGCAAGGTCTGATTCAGCTGAAGAACAGATAGGCATTGAGAAGATAGTGAATCAGAGCCAGAGCCTAATGTCGAAGGTCAAGAAAGTTGCCAAGTTCGATTCTGCTAAAGAGACGAAGAAAGAGAAGATGGTGAATCAGGGACAGAGCCAATTGAAAGAGAAGATGGTGACTCAGAGGCAGAGTGAATTGACTCCCAAGAGGTTTCTGGCAAAGAAGAAGAAGAAGAAGGCTAACGAGGAGGGGCACAAGTTGGGTCTGCATCAGCAAAAGGATGACTCGCCTCTGTTTAAGGGGAACCTGTCCAGATTGAACCTCCAAAAGCAGATGTATTCAGTCAAGCAAGGAATAGCAGTGGAGGAGGATGAGAAGCCTGCTTTGAGTAGAAAGGTGTGGAATTGTGAAGAGATGGGTGCTTGGCATGAGAATGACAACTTTGGAAAGCAGAAAAAGAGAAGAAGGAAAGTTAGGAGCACAAGTTCTCTGTATGCTTGCACTCAGGAGGTGAGAACAGAGGCAATCAAAGATGAATTTGAAGATGACTGTCTGGAGGATGATGTTGAGGATGACTGTTGGGAAGACGAGGCTGAAGATGACTGTCTGGAAACTAACTCTGAGGAAGCAACTCTTGGCTACCGGCGAAAGAAGCACAAGACTGTTGTTAGACATCCAAAGCCTATGGGCAATTGCCAAGGATCATGTCGGCTGGATTTGGAATTGGTGAAATCTGAGGGTTATGAATCCCAGAAAGGTTGCCACACCAGCTATCCAGGAGCAGTTGAAGCTGAGGAGGCAAGCAATTGTACAATGCAGGTGTCTGATACCATTGCTGAATCTGAAGCTGACGACTTCCAATTCATTGAAGAGGATGCTAGCAAGTCAGCATTACATTTGAAAGGCATTGAGGACTATCCAAGAGGTGAACTAAATGAAGCTTATATGTATGGTCGTCAACAGGAGGATCTAGGAACACTCAAAATGACAATAACATCTCATTCAGCCACCAGACATGCTTGGAATTTGACTGCATGTGATATGCAACTATCAGAGCTAGCTTCTTTTCCTGACCACTCCTCAAAAACTCTTACAGAATCTGCAACCTGTGGGAGCAAGCCAGTGACAGGAACAGTCTGGGAAGTTGCAGATAATGTTGTCCAGAGCTCAATGGAGGGAACTCATGATGGTCCTGCTCTGTTTGAGGCTTGGGAAATTCAAAGCACCAGATGCAGCCTGCAGGAAACAACCCATCTTCCCTGTGACTTTATAGAAACTTTTGAGGAGCATCCAATGTTATTGAGCAGAGAAGACAACAGTGAGCTTGATGTTAGCACTCTCACTATATCTCAAGAAGAAAACATCCTTCCCAGTTCTACTACCCAGCAAATGAATGCTGTTCTTGATGAACTGTCTCTTGAAATGCCAATGTCACGTTATGACCTATTGCAGCAAGGACATTTGGTTTCAAGCTCTACCTTCCACAAAGCAACTGTCCCCACAGAGGTCCTCAGTAACAAAATAGCTGCAACTATGGAAGTTTCTGAGCAAATAGGTCTAAGTCTGCATTCTTCCAGGGTTAGAGAAGTAGGACAGCTTGCAACAAGTCAAAACTTGCTATTGCATGAAGATTCCTTCCAACTTGCAAAAGACATAGCGGTAGCTTGTCTGCCAGGTTCAGCAGCGCTGCAGACCAGTTCACAGGTCATGAGCTCCTTGCATCAAAATGATGGACGAGATTGTAAGGCCCTGACAGATGCTGCAGTTTTATCAACTGCCACCTTTGAAGGTGTTGTGCAGGAGCATGGAGGTGTTGATGCAGATGTGCAAAATAAGTTAGCAGCCAGCTCCTATCATGAGAGCCCTGCAAAATCATCTCCACATGATATTCATAATAGCTCCAAAGACGAGATCATTATGTCAGGGGAAAGAGTGACCAAATGTGATCAAGCCCATGAGGTCATTTACCTGTCTGATGATGAGGATGAGGAGATATCCAAGGGAGCTCAAGGATCACCCTGGGGAATGGCCATCCAAAGTACACAAGATTGTCAAGATGTGGCAGTGGTATTGCCAAATGTCCCTGGTGAAGTTTTGGTGCATGATCATGGGCACACTGATGCAGATGTGCAAAACAAGTTGTCAAGCAAGTCCCAAGAAGAAGACATCTCAACTTCATCTCTTGGTGATGGCCCCATAAGTTCATTTTTTGTAAATACATTCCATTCAACAATCATTGCTATGGACAAAAGTGCTGAAGAGGTGATTCACAACAACGATGGACCAACTGTGGGAGTGCCAGGATCACCAGGGCAACTTGGAGACCGAAGTAAACCAAATGAGCGTGTGGTTGCTGCAGAATTGCCAGGGCAACAGCTTACACATGGGTCTACTTCACCTGCAAGTTGCAATGCAGAATTGAGCTGTGATGAAGTGTCGCAAAAGCAGGAGCCAAGTTCAATCATATCTCAACATGCAGTGGTATCAGAAACTGATGAAAATATTGCAGCCCAGAAATCTGTACTGGGTAAATGCTTTTCCACTCACTATAATGAGTTGTATCTCCAGCAGAATCTATGTTAGTTTCTGATTGTTCTGATCACTCAGCTTCCAATGTGCAAATGAACTTCCTTGCATTGTAGGAACCTGAAGTTAACTGTTTGCTGTCTGAAACCTGATGCAGATAGGGAAACTCAAAACACTTTTCTTGTGGAAAGAATGCCAAGCAGCAATATGGGAGATATGTCCACGAAGGAGGATGTCTCTACCATGACTGTGAATTCCCAAATTGTTCCTGAGAGTGGGCATGAGCATAATGAACATGACACTGACAAACAGAAATGCCAAGAAACATGGGTGGGGGAGTCAAAATTACCATCAGTAACAAGCTTTTGGTCTCTCGATTCTGATTCCAAGAAAGAGAATGAAGTCTCACAGATGGAGCAAGTGAATTCTGGCCTCCATAATAATCTGTCAGGCAACATTGAGGAAATTGCTTCTCAGGAAGGAGACACTGAGAGTATGATCACAGAGCCAGAGTTTGCCTGCACAGTGACACGGAATGAAGATGTTTCCAGTGATGGTGCTGCAAAGCACATTGCATGCCATGACCCCAAAGAAATGGATACACCTTTGGAAACAGGCAGCTTTCAAGAGTTAATCACAAGTACTGTGGATACTGCATCCCCTTTACAGACCATGGAGACCAGTGCTTCTGCGCTAGTTGACATGTATAAACATTCTGAAGAAAACTGTGCCCTTCTTAGCACCATTGAGGAATCAGACTGCACTGCTTATTGTGAAAATATGTCAGCAGGTTCATTTTGCGCCTTAGATTCACTCAAACCTTCGGTCCCTTGCAAATTTACTGGATGTAGTGCACACAGAGCAGGTGTTGACAATGTGGAGACAGGTAAGACCTTTGAGCCAGAAATGTCTGATTGCAGCAGCAAGATCAACAATGGTGATCCAGCAGCAAAGACCTCCAAAATGTTCAGTGCAGAGGAGGAAGATATGCTAACAAATGAGCTGCCTTCCATTCAACACTCTGAACTTGAGGAGGAAGCAGGAGGGGACACTGACTGCTTGTTTGCAGGGCCTTCAAGGATGCCCCACAAACGCAAGGTAAGCATCCAACCCCGCCTGCAGTTATTCCTATCACTTTGGAGCTCTCAAGGCAGAACACACATGTGCCATTTCTGAAGTGCAGCTCATGTGGTCACTAATGAACCACCTTCTGTTGTGTAAACAATTCATGATACATGAATTTATGATGGGGATTTCATAATCCTTAGGATTTTGTCATTAGAAAGCAATTATTACAGACTGCACCTTTGGAGTGATGGGTGGTAATCAGTACCTGGCAGATCTCTGCAGTGTAGTGGTTTACTTGAGCTGTATAAGCCCCATGCTAAAGGACCATTCATTTTGCTGCAGGCCATATCACCCCAGTCGCAGTTCCAACTCATTCGAGCATCCCTTGAGGAAGAAAGGATGCCTACTATCCGAGTCAAGCGAATGAAGCGTATGTTTCTCGTGAATGTTTTGCTCCTCCTTTATTGTATCATTCTTCCGGTGTTTGGCATTTTTCCTTGCTATATAAGCTGCCATTTTAACTGGGTCAATTGACTCTTTGTAGCTGCTTGTTGAGACTATTGCACAAACAATTTATGAATGCAGAACATCAGGGTGGAGATGCCCATGAAAGAAAGCAAAGCAACAAAGTTGTTTTTAGATGGATGGGAACACAGGCTGACAGAGATGATTATCCCAATGGAAACTTCTTTTGCGAGTCAAATGAAGAAATCCAAGGAAGGAGTGACAGGAAAGTCCAGCATGAGCCACAGTCTGGATCACCTATTCCAACTGCAAAGTCTCTGGGCACACCTGGGCAAGCTGCTCATAACAGCTCTCCAGGAAGTGAACCAGTCTTAGAAGAATTGCACAATGCTGCCAACTCTTCTTGTTCAGCCTTTGGCTCCCCAGATCACAACAAGCAACCTGCTCTTCCTCGGAAGTTGGGCTTGCAGCAGGCCCTATTGCAGTGTAATGATGTGTCTCCCATTCCATGCCTCCAGCAAACTGACAATGAGGCACCCAGGTCAGGTAGCCCGGACACTACTAAGACTTCTCCAGCCCCAGGCAGACCCAAGGGCATACTCAAGTCTTGTCAGGGCCGTTGCAAGTGCCCTCGGTGTCTGCAACTTTACAAGCATACAGATACTGCTTCAGTATTCATTGACTCTCAAATGAAGTTCATAGGCCGCATTGCCAAGCGCTTGATAGGACAATTGGGAAACATGTGCACTATATTCGAAGAAGTCCTCACTAATCATCAAACAGATTCTTCATCTGTGGCTTCTCCATTGTCCCTGAAGGTACATACACTCATGATATGTGCCTTGCTTGGAACCAGTAAAACAGTGTTCAATGTGGAACTTGAACAGCCTTTAGTATGTTCCCCTTCCTTTTGAGCAAGGATATATGACAAATGGTGTGAACTTAGGTGAATTTCTATGGTTCTCATCTTGCTCATTACCACTATGCAGGTTCAGGGGGGTCTTGATGGTGCATCAGAAGCAGCGGGGTCTGCAAAGAAAGATCTTGCAAAAATGGCTCGTGACTCCAGACGTGTTTGCCACATCCTTGTATGACTTATTTCTTTTCATTCAGTTCCTTCCGCTCATCTTTGAGTTCCCAAATATTGTTGGCAGTTTTGATTTCAAATAGATTTGGAGCAGCAGCCATGTTTTTTAATAGGTGCTCTTTGAATTGTACACCTTCTGCAAATGACTACGAACCTCCACGCACAGTCCTTTGCAGCATTCTTACACTGGTTACAAGGGATTGTTGCTGCAGGGCCGAAGAAGGATTACATTTGCAGATGCTGCTGGGAAGGAGCTTTGCGATTTCAGAGTATTCACACCGACAAAAGACCTCTGACTATCAATCCTTGTCAGGACAAAAACCTCATCTGAACCAAACATTGTTTCCAAATACTCACTGAAGCTCTGAAGATTGCCTTCCTATTCTCAAGAAGGTCACCATCAAGCAGTCTATTGTGGACAACTCCACAGCACTGCACCATATAATTGTTGGCATGAGCCTTCATCTACTAGAAAAGGAGCTCAGCAAGTGTAACATTCTGTAGACTGCATGATAAACTATCACCAATGCAAAGACCTGTGGGCAAAGCTCCACAGGAAATCTAATTTCTCCACTACATCTCAATGAGAAGACTGTTGTGACAAGATGATCAGGATACTCTATCCTGACTAGCATTTGCAGAGGACATGAATGGATTAGGTTTAGACTTGCCATCATAACAGAAAGCACAAATAGAAATAATGAGCAGGATTGTCAGGTCCTGGATCCAATTGTGTTCTTAGATTCTCATACTATTTCATGCATTTGTTCAGTTCTCATGTTTTGGGTGTGTCAAATTGTGTCAGTATATTAAAGAGACAATGGGGATGGACAAGTGTGCCTTGCTGGTCAAAGCACAAATTGGCATCCATTCCAGATTGGTCGGATTTCACTTCTGGCAATTAACTGTTCTCTAATCCTAATGGAAGATATGATCACTAGGTGGTCTTCTGTGAGGTTTCTACATGAAACTGTTTACACAAGAATACTCTGACTTGCCCATAGATTCACTGTAGATTCACTATTATTTGGTTTGTGAGAGAACCCCACTGAAGAGGAATCAACCTTCCTTAGTAATGGGACCAGAGATGATAGTACCCTTGGTACTGCCACAAGGAGAAAGAGAGGAGTGGGTTCTCAGTTAATGAGCCTTCAACACCATCCATTGATGAGTCCTTGTAGTGGGTAAACTTACTTTGTCAGACAAAGTGGCACTGAGTTTGCAGCTCTGGTAACATGTTCACTACCGCTGCAGCAAGTTCGTTTGTTGGAGTTTGACAAATGATCTTTTGCTGACATGTCTTCTTGGATTTCAATCCATGTTTGCATTCAATATTTTCTTCACAGGTCTCCAGATCAACCATGCTTTCTGACACATTTTCTTTCCCTTACTGAAGTACCAGTACCTTTTAACTCTATTTGTACCTACACCTCGTAGTTCCAGAGTGGTATTACGTCTAGATGCAGCTTCATCTTCCTGATATGATTCCTGCTGACAACCTGCACAGCTACAAGCCCATCCAATCTTTCAAAAACAAATCAAGGGGAATGCGAAGGAGAATTACTCATTATTGAGCAGGACAGTGAGGACTGTGCTCAGCAATTCAGCATCAGAATTTGCACCTAAATAGAAAAAGAACCCCATATCTATGAGATTGCAGAGAAAACTCCTCAAGAACACGTTGAAGGTACACAATCATGAGTGTAGTCATAACGTCAAAACTTTGAGTATTGCTCACGAAGTGTTAGATCACCTTCATCAAGGATAACAGCAACCAGCTGCCACAGACTGCATCAGCTCCTGATGGTGGGTATAGATAAGTATTTAAATAATCTGCCTAAAATTTGGGCACCAACATATAAACATCTGCATATTGAGCTCCTGTTGCATTTCTGGAACCCATTGGAAATGAGAATGTCATCACACTCACAGTTTTTTGGCCCTTTCAACATGAAAATATAGAATTTAGCGTCTTGAGAAATGATGTTTTCTTCCAATAAAACACGGAATTCTTATAAGTTGGCCACCAACTTAAACCTGAACATATCATACTCTTCTTCTGAAGACTCTCATGAATGGAAACCTGTGAGAATGGTAACCTCCAGAACTGGGTTCAAACAGCAGCCAGAGGCAATTCACTATTCAGCAAGATTATGTGTAAGGGCTACCCAGCTGAATGAGAAGTAACAAGTAACAACGAACAATAATGCCCACATGAATTTGAAACATAATTTTGAGACAGTGATGAAATAGCTCAACAAATGGTGAAATTGATAGCATTTACAGGTGGTCTAATCGAGCACAAACATCACAGCAAGTGGCAAGATATTTGGATAGGTATAGGAAAAGTTTCAAAGTTGAGTCTTGTGGAGACGTCCAGGCATGTTCGAACGACCAAGATCTGTTTCCTGTTGAGGGAGATTTGGTTGAATGAGAAAGTCTTGAAGATTCCGAGACTCTCCTCGTTGGCAGCAGCCAAGAGCTATGACACATGTTTGTTCTACAGCTAAAATGCTCTTCCACAGTATGCTGAAATGCTCCTTGGTGAACCTGATTTGTTCCTGCACAGAAAACCTTCCTTCAGTCCTGAGGACGGCATAAGTTTACATATGATAGTGAATTTGCAATGACCAAACAGAGTGGCAACTATCGGCTTTAGGTGCTGCACCCAGAATTCCTTAGGGTTTCCAGAGAGAAGATTCAATCAAGGAACGTCTTCCAGAAAGAACCTCCGGCACAAAGGATTTCTTACTCCTCTTGGAAATTGAGCTGGAAGGGAGACGTTAAGGATCTCAGTGTGTACTGCACTGCCTAAAGCCAACAACTCCCCCATAAGGGACACTACAAAAGATTACTTTTTTTTTTACAACAGAATTCCAGGATTAGATCAGTATCGGCCTTGTCAATTCACAGATCAGTTTTCATGTCAACGTAGCTTCGCATCGTGTTGATTGAGGATCAACCTCGGGTCAGCTTAGGTCAAAACAATTTTAAAAAATTTGATAAAATTATTTATCCCAATGCCAACCAAAATTTAATCAACATAAACTTTTTGGGACATAGATAATTGGTTGGACTTGGATCCATATGGAGATCAAAATTCACTAGCCAAAAAAAATTGTGATTGTCAAGGTGTGATGTTGATGATTGAATTTTAGTCAAAATCTTGATGTTCTAATTGTTTTTAAAAATCAAACATGGTGAATAAGGATGAACCTAAGTGGTAGTCCCTACCACAACCGAAATCAAATCCTCAAAAAAATCGTGACCATCAAGAAGTGACAACTAAATTTTGGTCAGCATCTCGATGGCCAAGAATTCTTTTTCCAAGTTTTATATTTTATATTTTTCACACCTAAAATTTGATTGCCACATGCATTGCTATGGACTTGGGTAGGACTAGCCCATAGGGTGTAGACAAGGACCATGACTAGGTCCACCTTGGTCATGGTATTTAGGTGAAATTGATATTGAAATAATGATAATAAAAATAATAGGGGTGCTCTATGGACTTGGGCCTAGAGCACCCCTATCTAGGTTGTGACAAAAATTTGGTTGCAACTTGAAAAGTAGTTTTTGAAAAATAAATAAAAACCACCTTCAAAGTTGCAACCAAAAATTTTGGCCACAACTTGGACATGGGTCCTTTGTCCATAGGGGTTGTGACCAAGTCCATTCTACTCGCAATTTTTTGTGGTAATCGAATTTCAAACCTAAAAGGAAAAGAAAAGAAAAAAGACCACATTTCAATGAACTATATATATATATAATGTTTTTTTTAAAAAAATTGGGGCAGGGGGGTTAGACTCAGTCTGGAAAAATAAAAATAAAATGATTTTTATTTTTTTAAAAGATCTTGATTGTTGAGATGTGGGGATTGCAATTCGACCACCATTTTCACAATGTTTTTTTTCTCAAATTGAATATTGATTACCACAAAATTGTATATAGGTGGACTTGTTCCCCATCCCTAGAGACATGTTGGTGCCATCCAAATAATCCATGGGCGACCAAATTTTAGTTGTGAAAAATTCAAAATTTTGTCTTGGAAAAAAATTTGATTGCTAAAATGGTGATCAAAATTTAATTGGCACATCTTTGTGATCAAGAGATTTTTCATATTTTTAAATAATTTTCTTTTAGGATTGATTTCCTATTGTCATAAGCAACCAAAATTTAGTCTCAAAACTAATAATAAATGAAAAGAACTTATGTACAAAATGGAAAAAACTATGAATTTTTTTTAAATGTGAGAACATAAGGTCAACATTATCATTAACTAAACAAACTTACACATCCATCATGATATTGATGCAATGACCAACAAAAATGGGCATGTCACATCATTGTTTACAACCTTGACAAATTGTGAAGTACCATTAGTCCATCCAAATCTCTTTCAATAACACCTTGTTGTAGGAAGTTAACCATGAGTGAACCATATTTAAAGACACTTGTGTGATCTCTATGTAATATAGGCCAATAGGGCAAAGTTGCAACACACGAGTCCTTCAACCCCCATGTCCATGATTCTCTAACCTAGGATGCAATCACAACCAATGACTATGTCATAGTCATGAAAGTCTTGGGATGATTCAAAATAAAGATTGTGCTCGCAAAATGTTTGCCACTCCTAATCAACCTCTTGAAACCATTAGATAAACAAAGGTATGTCTTAGCTTGGAGTTATATCACCATGAATGATAGGAATAAGAATACAAAAACTAGTATGCACACATTGTCACCAAGGCACTTTTGAGGATGGTTATGCAACAAATGCTCAAAAGCATGTTACAATGAACTACTCACATAAATTGCTAGTTGCACAACAAACATGCCCTTCATATGAGGGTGAGGATCAATCCCCTTCATTCAAAAACTCCCCTATTACATTCTCCAAAGGTCATGATAATGATGAACACAAGGAGGTGAAGTATGAAAAACTTCATATGTTGTTAAATGATAGGATCTAAAACATGATGTGATTTAAATGATAAGCAATCATCATCACCAGCCATAAAGTCCCCTTTATGGCTTAACAAATGCAAAAAAAGGCACATCCAAACATTGCACCTCTTGGAAGAACCCCTAGAAGTCACCCTCACACTTGGACAACTATTACCATCCCAACCTCACTTTCTATCCAATTTCTCTCACTTTAACCTTTGATTGTTGAGATATGATGTATGATCTAATGATCCTCTCTAACTACAAGTGTCAAAAGATATGGTTTAGCAATGCATCACTCAACTGATCTTGTCAACATTAATATAAGGTGCATGTCAAGAATCAACTAGCAAATTATAAAGTGAAGCTTGCACACGTGCTAAAACCATCAAACCTAATACACCAAAATTGTTAAGGGGTAAAAAATCCCTAGGCTAGTTAGTGCCATAGGCATCCTAATAACTAGTTGGTTACTAGTGGTAGACTTATTGTCCTTTACCAAAAGGATGAAGTTAATGAGATTATGTAGTTCATGTTATTGAGTGGTTGGGCGTAATCAACCCAACCACTAAGGAGATTTCTAGAAAGGATTAGGATAAGGATCCTATTTTCATGGGGTCAATGTGGGCCTTGTGTAGCCTTTTAAAGAAGGATGATTAGAGGAAGATTTGGAAGGGATTCTGGGGGCATTCAATGTGTTGTAGTTTGGGAGTTGAAGTTGAAAGCTCTTTCTTGGAGAAGTGTTGTTGTGAAACGTTAGAGTGGAAAGAGTAATTTGGCATGATAATGTACTTGTGTGTTACTTTTCCATGGAAAAAGGTTGAAGAACATTATTGAGTTTATACTATTAGAAAATGAAGGTAAGTAATATAGTTTAAGCTTGCATTCTGTGTTGTTACATTTTGTGTAGTAATTCTGTGTTTCTTATACAAAAAGTGATAAGGATGTGTGCAAGGCTTTAGTTTTCAAAGTAGGAAATCAATCAATGCCACATGAAGGTAACAGCCCATATATGGTAATAGGAAGATAGACTAATTAGAAGTTGAAATATGTAAGGTACATGGGACTATTGTAGATGGTAAGTCGCATTCAAGAGAATTTGCAATGGCTATTAACGGTAGGTAGTGATGAAAAGTCTTTCCGGAAGACTACAGATGGTAGGTAGTGCTTTTAGGGGCCTAGTACAAGCACTCTAAAGCTTGGACAGTAGCTATGGAAAGCCTATAAACCCATTAGACCCCATTCTAATGCACTAGACGTACTATAGAAACCTAAAAGGTAATGATTGCCCAATCCTTCATATTCAATTTGTTTGTTGTTTATACTTCTTCTTACACCACTAAAGTAGTTTATAAACAAGAGGGCGAGTCTATCCCTAAATGGGTGAAAGGGTGGTTCCAAGGTAAGGTGGCTCATTTTTTGCATCGCAATCCTATTTTTACTTGAGTGGCATGCATTTCCATGCTATTAACATGACATAAAAACAATAATTTTCCAAATTTTTGACTAGATTTAGATTGTCAACTTGGACAAGGACATCTATAAAAAAATTGCAACATATTTACACCAAATATATAGTAATGGACTTTTGAAGTTGAAAAATATGGAATGATTTGATGTTTGTGCCGTTATATACATGCATTTTTTTGTATGAATTTTATTTGGGATATATTATAGGGACTCAATATATGATATGTTAAAACAAAAAGAACATATGTGCAAAATAATTGCTAGTAAAAAATTAACCAAAAAAACATAATGGACTTTTGAATGGCCTAAAATGAGCCATATTTTCATAAGTTCATATCATAATCATTTTTGGGTGGATTTCAATTTTTATTTTTTAAACATGTACATTAAAGAATTTTTTAGAATGAATTATTTTCATATGGGCTTTTTAGTTCATTAACCACCATGTAATTGCCCACTAAATTAATGATATCAAAATAGATTGCCATTTTAACACTACCATATGGACTTTTAGGGAGTGGAGCATCTGCCAAAAATGAGTCACTTTAAAGTGCATACACCCAAAAGCATGATTGGGGGAGGCAAAATATTGTCCCAAATGGCAGTTTTCCATATTATCATTAACAAAGTACTCAACACCACAATGATATGAGGATATAATGCAAATTAAATGATTAAATCATAATGGTTATGAACATATCTTTCTATTTTTGAAAACATTTTGAATTTGGATACAATCACATTATACTTTGATTGTACTTTTTTTTATCAACGAATGTCCCAAAATATAACGTACCACATCATATGGAGTTAGTACTATAAAAATTTAATATATGTTAAAAATTAATATTTTCGACTAACCAAAACATCTTAATGTATGAAAAAAACTAAAAAACATGCTTATGAAACATCATATCAATTTGGGATAATTTGACAAAAAACAAGTATTAAAGAAAAATGTCCATTGAAAGGAGTCCATCAAAAATCAATATTTTCAATAAAAGTTTGAAGATGAAATGTTCTTATAATTATGTTTGAAGGAATCATGTTGTTGAATTTTTAAAAACTTCAAATCCTGGTTGAAATGACACTTTCAATTCATAAGCATGATAAACTAATTGTTTTAAAAAATTCATGTATCTTGACACTTGCACCAAATTAACCCAAATTTTGACATGCCTTAAGTCATGATCCCAAAAAATCATGTAAAAAAAGATGTATTTAGATTCATTGAAAATTGATGCATAAGTATAATGAACAAATTAATAACTTGAAATTTTCAAAATGAATTTGGTTTGGAGCTCCAAATTATGCATTCATTTAGGTAAATCAATGTAAATTTCATTGCAAATCCAAGTCAACATGGTACTAAATGAAGTTAAATTCAACATGGATGTGTTTTAGCATCTTAGTCATTTAATTTGAAAGCAAAATCACATTGTTGCAAGGGACTTTTAATATTGCAAGTACATCCAAAATTACAACTTAACATGCTTCACCCAGATGACAGACCTTGCCTCCTTTTTTCTTTTTGTATGAACTTTTTATGATTATTTGAGTAGTTGTAATAAAGTTAGTAAGTGAGAGTAATTCTTTTTGGGAATAAGACGGAGTTGACCTTGTTTCCTTGGCCTTACCTCCCTAAAGAAGGTAATGTTTAGGGGCCGCATTTTCACCCCTTTATGAAAACCACCATGTAGAAGATACTCCACATCAAGAATAGACTCATTCACATTTCTATGCGTTGTAAACATCTTCTACAACAAAATCTGAAAAAACCATTTCAAAAATTTATTCAAAGCCATGTCATGTTGTTAATTAATTGGGAATTGACATTTGATATTAAAGCATGTGTTGAATGTTTTGAAACACTCCAAAAGATATAGGAGGGGGATCATTTACCAAAGTGGTGTAAAATTTTTTAAATGCATGATACTTCGCATGATCCCCCCCATAACAACCTTGTCCAATGAAAGCCCTTCAGTGTTGTGGACCTTAAAGATCTCCAAATCCAATTTGGGAAAATCTAGAACCTCTTGCAAAAACATGCCCACCTCATCCTTTCATGAAATGAACCCCTGCACCATTGAAAAAAATTGTCCTCCAAATAAAAACCTTATTCCAATGACATGCCCCCTTGCAATCATCAACCATATAGGCAATATGAATCACTTACACCCATATTTTCATGTTAAAGCACATCACTAAACACATAGCACATTGTATACCAAAAAGTATACCATAGGTACAACAAAATTAACATGCAAAATACACAACTTACAAGCAAATTGAACATAATGTCTTTCAATACAAGGAAACAAGTGAAACGAGGACAATTGTCATGTTAGCTCTCAAGATGCATATATACTAACTATACACACATTTTAAAAAAGAAAAAGTTTAGTTATGTTTCATACCACCAATGTGAAGAATTCAAAAGTGTGTACTCCTAATCAAAGAGAATGTGTATTACCATACTAGGCTAACAATATAAAAGCAATGGAAAACAATATATATTTAACATAAAAATAACATTTCTTTTTTAATAAAAGACTCAAGAGCACAACTAAAAAATTCTAAGGTATGTTATATTTATTTATTTATTTAAAGAGGTTTTTGAATTTACAAAACTACCCTTCCCTTATATTGACTTACCTATCTTATAAAAAATCTCATCATTCTTCCCATGAAAGACATTCTATACCCATCAAATTACCTTCTCACAATAGAGAACTAGGCAAATTTTTGAACATGAAACCATGACCCACATTCATGCAACCAAAAAAAGTGAGAAACTTGAAAACAAAAAAAATAAAAATTAACATGTGACAACCCACATACACACAACCCAAAAAAGTGAAAAACTTTAGGGGAAAAACCATTTACATGTGATACAAATACACATGCAATTAAAAAAATGAGAACCCCTCGAAACACCCCCAAAAAAAGGGGACCACAAGAATTTAATCAAATATATATATATATATATATATATATAGAGAGAGAGAGAGAGAGAGAGAGAGAGATTTTCTAATGAAACCATAAATAAAATTAATTAAAAAATTTATTTCTAACATGAGACCATAAGTAAAATGAATTAAATTTTTAAATATAAACATGGTAAAAACTTTGTATGAAATCTTTAATTTTGAAATCAAAAAATATATTTCTTACTTGTGACCTTATGAAAATGAATCGATGAATGTTTTTAGATGTTACCATAAAAAAAATTACAATTTTATTTTTTACATGCCTCAATATTTAAAATGTTTTTTTTTTTTTGTCTTACATGCAATCATGTAAAATATTTCATAATTTTCAAACCTCCCTTAATATGTCATCTTCAAATCATTTAAGTTTTTGCCTTAACATTCATTAAGCAATGAAAATATTAATTATGCTACAAATGTTTAAAGTGGGCACTTTATATTACTCATTAGATTCATTTCAAACTTGTTCAAAGGTTTTCATACTATATAAATATTATTATTATATAAATTCATGAAAAGATTCAACATTAATTTAATGTTTGATTAAAAAATATGTAAAATTAAATAGTGTGTTACACATTTTGTGGCTCATTTTAGCATGGACCCCACCCATGAACAAGAATCATTGCCATTGTGACACACATGAAATAACCCCATTTTGACAACAAAACAATTTCAAGCACATCAAAGTGCCATTAGCACACACAACACAAAGTCTTACAACCCTAGCCTTGGGCTCGCAACCAAGGCAAAGGCTTGCAAAGGTGCGAGCCAAGAGTGAGCCCGGGAGTCACATTTCATGCTCTCGTGTGTGCAAGAGAGTGGGAGGGAATGAACCTTCACACTCCCAAATGAACTCCCACTTTGGGAGTTAGAGTCCCAATGGACTCTCGAATCTTCAAAGGGTGATTTCAGGGGTCAAAACTCATTGGATTGAGATGTTCCCTATATCATTGAAAAACTTTTGGAACGTAAATGTCTAAAATGGGCTCACAACAATTTCAGGGGTCAAAACTCATTGCATTGAAATGTTCTTTATATCATTGGAAAGATCTTAGAACGTAGATGTCTAAAATGGGCTTGCATGACACATTTGAGTACTTAAAACACTAGTTATGGTCAAAAGAAAGGCTAAGAGTCAAATTGGCAATTTGACTCCCGACCAATAAAAGTCAAGAATTGCCCCGATTTCCTACGTGCAGGTGGTGTGCTACATACCATTGGAAAGCTCTTGACGAGGGCTACAAATTTGCTTTAAACCTCACCCCAATCAAAAGTCTACACACAAAGTTATGAGCCCCCAAAGTTATGGGAGTCCTAACTTTGAGAATTTCGGGACTCCCACTTGGGAGTCTTGGGACAAAAGGACATTTGGGTGTTGGTCCCATGGCCAAGCATAGAGTATACTATAAGGGGGAAGGTGGTGGCTTCCCCCAAGTCCAGGCCGTGGTGAGTCTTGTGAGTCCATGTTTGCCCGTGGCTCGTCCGTGCACCAAAGGTGTTCTAACTTCACACTAACCAACCTATTGTTTAGTTTGTGCAGGTCCATGTGAGTAAGTGACTTGCTTGTCAATCTTCCTAATCCCATCCTAGAGTTCTGACACGCCTTTTACCCCCAACGTGCTACGAACCAAGGAGCGCACCCTAACTCCGTCTCTTTTTGCTATCTTCTTTTTTGGACTCGCACTTGAGTCCATCAAGGAGCTTCGGGGTGTGTCACAAAACCCCTATTGGGCATTAGCTACCTTAACATACTAAACCATGTTTTGGTTAATGGAAGGATCGTTTTGTTGGGTTATTGAAGATGGGGTCTTGGCAAGGTGAAATAATCATGATTAAAGGGGAGAAGGGTGAAAATCTTTGGGGAAAGTTCATGGTTTAATTGTCAAGATAAATGATCACCCTAAATGTCCCCTAGATTGAAAAGGGAAACCACTTGGATAAAACTAAGGGCTTATAGGTGCCTAAACTATAATAGGATAAAGTTTATCATATTCCTTGTATTAGAAATTTTTTGAATAAGGGTTCACAATTTAGTTATGATCATGTTTTTTTATGGCAATGTTTACACTATTGTATGATTCAATGAATTATTTGTTAGAGAGCCTTGTTTGTTGTGAGATGTGATTCAATGGGTTGAGGATGTAGATGTCATTGTAATGTTGATTCGGTGTGTGAAGGATGTTCTTGTGTTGCTTTGACCTTTATATTATTATTAGTAATAGGGTTTTTCATTTTTTTCAATCATGCATATGTGGGTTATGGTCACATGTTAAAAGTTTTTGTTTTTTTGTTTTTTTTGTTTTTTTGTTTTTCTATGGGTTTCTCACTTTTGTTTAGTTACATGTATGTGGGTTATCATTACATGTTAAGGTTTTTTTCTCTCTTTTTTTGAGTTTTTCACTTTTATAGTGGGCATTGTTTTTTTGAAATGCCATGTGGAAGAAAAAATAACTTTTAAAATATTAAAAGAATGAAAAACCAAAGTAGGTCTCTATGATGCTTTTTCAACAATGCCCACTTGGATGGAACAACATTTAAGGTAAATCATCCTAGCAAGGTGTTTCCTAGTTTTGAACCCTTATAAATGAGGGTAGTAGACCTTGTTCCTAGGGGCTCAAACTTGTCTAAAAGGCTCAAACTTGTAAAGCACTCATGAGTCACCACTAATCTATTAGGGAGGATGGTTGAAACTTTGAAATGTAAACTTATGCTAGCTTTTAAAGGATGATGTGACAAATGTGATAACCTTTGCTTGCTTGATAGGGGAATTTCAAGTTTTTTTGGTGGACAATCACAAATGTTTGTGACCCCCAACCAATATGGCAAGGGTATTACATTGCCTTTTTGGGATAAGGTCACAAATGTGATGTTCTTACTAACCTTACATGAAAATTTCAATGTTTTTTTAGGGGAGGGTCACAAATGTGATAGACTTAACAACGTGATAGGGGATGTCATGTTATTTGCCCATTATGGTATGAAAGCAAATTTACATTGGTTGGTTTATGGACTAAGTGATTGGTGAGAATGTGCAAGTTATTGTGAATAGTTGAAGCATATGAAGTGCCCAAAATATTCATGATAACCAACACCCTTAAACCAATTACTAGACATAACCATCCTTTGGGAAAATCAAGATGCCTTTTTTCATCCAAGTAAAGAACAAATATGAAATCTTCATCCAAGCAATGAATGGGTACAAAATCATTGAACCAACCAAAGCCTAGAGTGCTACCTTGTGCTAAACAATGGTCAAAGGTTATGGGTTATAATTTGTGACTTGACAACCAATCATAATGTTGAAAATTCTCACAATGGTCACATGCAAGGGTAATGTTTTGGCAATTGGGCAAGATTACACCATGTGAATTGAATACAAATTTACATTGTGATGTGTGAGGTGTATTGACAACAAGCCAATGTTATGGCATGTGATTGGCGAATTAAGGGAAAATTTACATTCAGTGGGGTGAAAACACACTAAGCCCCCCCCCCCCCAAATGTTGACACATGTATGTTTTTTTTCTACATTTTGTTTTTTGGTAATGGGTGACATCACATCTTGGGTTATTTTCCTTTGTTTTATGTGTATTTTAATAGTTTTAAACTTAAATTAGTTATTTTAAAAAAATATTTAAGAAACATCAAAAACTTTGAATGTATGGAATATATATGGGACAAAATTATACCCATCACAAAATTTGAAAAATCACATATATACTTAAAAATTAATGTTTTTTTGGGGATCTTTGGTTGAATTTTTTTGTAATGAATGGTATTAACATATATCAAATAAATATAAGCTATTTAAAATTTAAATTAATTTGTTGAAAATATGTTTTTTTTACAATTGTTGAATTATAATGGCATTATAATTTATGTGTTTTAATAAAAAACCTCTACCATATGAAAAAGAAAGAAATTTTATAGGTGGGCATGTTTTTTTTTTCAATTTCATTTCCATTTGCTAATGTTTCTTGAAGACAAAAATTGAAAACCCCATTCTGGAACCAAAAGGATCCAAAATGTACATTATATATTCATATTTCTTTAATATTGGCCATTGGATTGAAAATGTTCCATTCGTAATCAAAATTGGTCAGTTCAAAATTAATTGCATCATTATTATTTTTAACCGCCAAACATCGTGATCATTGACCTTCATCAAGTTCCTTCCACCAAAGCGGATTTGGCATTGACACTTTGTGCAACATTGTTAGGTTGCGCACACTACACCTAACTTTTTCTTTGCAATGATGTGAACTTGTTGCATTTCAACCTTGGTTTGTAGACACAACATTTGTGACATTGATAGAAAAATCGATCTATATCTACTAGCTTTAGAATTCATGTTAAACAATTGAGATGGGTCCATCAATGACTTCCCAAGATAGAACTTGGTACATTAATCATGAGTTCAACTTACAAATGAGAGGAGTGATGAGTTTTTGACTCCTTTGCAAGTCTTTTGGTGTTCAAGTAGTTGCGATTCATCCTCCTTTTGAATGGTTACTGTTAAGAGAGGGGTAGGTGGAAGTTTTGATGTTTCAAAAGTTTAGAACTTGTATTCATATCTTGAAAGGATGAAGTTTTTTTTTCTATTGAGCTCAATTACTATATGCTACAGGTTCTAAGTTCTTACGCATGTTAGATCTAGACAAGTTATAACTATGTGTAAGTACTTCCAACACCAAAGGGATCTTGTAATCAATTTGTGTAATGTAAAGCTCAACAAATGTATAACACAACTTCAATTGCATCATTAATTTTGTGCTTTATGTTTCTTCAAATTTATTGTTGGTGACCCAGAACGATCAAGAGTCAAAATCCATTAGACAAACTTGACCCTTGCTAAGACTTAAGTGCGAATATTCAAAAGCAGAGCAAATCCATCCATGAAATACGGAAGTTCAAATCATGCAATGAGTAGGGGTGGTTGTTAAACCCCATTTTGAATCGCAAAAAATGACCTGATTGTTTTTGAATCACACTTGCTTTGGGATTGCACACTTGCAGTCATTATTGATGTTTTTGAATCCTCACACCTAAATCTTAGCATGGATCAAGTTTGTCAAATGTCACGTTCAATTTTATAATCACATTTTTGCACTTGTGAATCTTTTCTTGCTTGACATTTGTTTTATACTGTAAGTACCATAAACATGTTTTTAGGGTTCATATGAACTTTTGAATCCCCATTCCAAGCTTTTTTTTAGCTTCAACTTCAAGTATTCATGTGTTTTTGGATGTATAGGGTGTCATTTGTCAATAATTTGAATAATGGTCCCAGAGATCATTGTACAATTTGTGAGATTTATTGTTTCGGGCCCCCAAAAGACTTTGGCCCATTACTTGATCTTCTACAAAAACTATGTGTATGTGTCCTCCATTACCCTTTTGTTTCTTCTATGCATCCTCCTACCTTAAACCTAATTTTGTGATTATTGAATTTTTAACCATGTTTGATGGTTGGTTTTGGTCTTTTATCTGTTAGAAATCAATAACATCATTTTTGGTTGCTCATTCAAAACTTTCAAATTTTTTGTTTGAAAGAAAAATACATGTTATCCAATTTACTAGAATACAAATCATGTACATAATGGCAAGTTAGGATTATAACTTTGGAGTTAGGATTTTATTTTAATCTTCCAACTCCCAACTTCAATCTCCTTTAAACCCACAATGGATGTTATTTAAAGTTTTTTACTCTAATTGTTATGTGGGTGATTGGTTATAGAATGGCATAAGCTATGCAATGCAATGGGTGATTCATGAAAGTTATGTAGACAAGGATATAATGGGTATTACCAACATTTCTTTTGGGAGAATTGCACTCTTGCAAGCCACCCTAGGTAAAGGAATTCAATGTTCTTGAATGTTTAAAACCTTACATGATTACATGACATATTCCACTCAACTAGGCCTAAATTAGCCATGTTGAGTAGTAACATGAGAGTCAAAAGTTGTTTAACCCAATGTTGGCAAAGATTTCATGGGGTTTGCAATAGAACAATGATTTGTGTGGAGTTGTCAAGGAGAAAGTTACTAGTCAGGGGGTATTGTCTAAAAAATCAAGTTTCATGTGGCCTTCCTGGGACCAAGTCTTTGTATATTATTATAGATATTTTTTCTTGGTTTCATAATTAATGTTTCTTGTGAAAAAATTGTGCCTTTTGATTGCACATTTAAAATAACATGTTTTGTGTTGGGGGATGCTCAAATGTGGTGTAATGTAGGTATTAAACATACAAGTGTGGAGATGGTGACAATGCAAACATCATATATTGTATGTATTTTCCATGATCTTTTAGGTGAACATTATTTAGTAATTCATTTTCAAATAAATCATGCATGTTTTCATTGATAAAAACTTTGGAACTGAGAAGATTAAATTGGATATTGCATTATATGGTGCTATTAGGTTCAAGACTTGCATTGAATTTATGTTTAATGTTTGTCTTTTGTATGCATTGAATAAATGTGGCTCAATCTAATTTTCACATGTCTAGGTTGTTGTGCATGAATGTTATTTACCAATATATTATTGAATTAGGTAATTCATTTTCTTAGCTTGTAGTAACTTCTATTATTGTAGTTGAAAGTGCAAAAGTTTGTTCATATTATAATTGAACAAGCAATGTTGATAGGGTGGTTGGAATGCAAATGGCACTTTGTGTGGGGAGGCAAATTATAGCATTTGGAGGTTTTGAATAGGTAACTATGTCTATCTAGTCCATGCCATGCTTGTTTAGCATGTTTTGTATAGGAACCTATAGTTTAACTACTTGTTATGTGGTATGTGAATTATGCCTTATGTAGATTTTCACGTCTAATCAAATTAGTGTTTACACAATAATACATGTATTAGATCTACCAAGGTTGGACACCTATACATTCATTTCAACCTTGGGATCAATGGAAAGTGACGAAGCACCTTGAAAGGAATTGTATCTAACATTTCAATAAACCTTGACCTCTTGCACTTTGGGCAAGATGTGGCTCCTCTTAGTTCTCCCCTAAACAAAACACACCCATTATAACATGCATGAATTGAGTTGTAGTTTAATCCCAATTGCTTCACTATGGTCTTTGCCTCATACAAAGACTTTGGAAGGGTGTTGTCCCTTGGGAAGAGGTCAAGTTTCAATAGTGAGAAGAGCTCATCCCCAAACATGTTATTGATTCCATGTGTACTACACAAATTAAGGATTAAGAGGATAGTGGCGAGCCGACTAATGGGAAACCCTCCTATAATGGGGTTTGAGCCTCCCTAAACATATTTGACATTGTTTCATCATAATCATCATCATGTTCTAGTTCCATGCCTTCAGGTCAAAATCATCACCTACATTTTTATCCCCATTAGAAGGTTCACCATCAGCAAGTTGGCTACTATGGAAGTGTAACCTGAAATTAGGTTACATCAGACTCCTGGACGTCACTGATCAGGGAAGTTAGGTCGTTTGTTAATCAAGCCGTTGGTTTTTATGACGGCTGCTTTTACATGGGAAGCTTTGCCGGATTGGGGAGAAGAGTTGTACTGAGGAATTTGCATGACGGCTGCACTGAATGGGTATGGAGCTTGAATGGCGGCTCCAAATTATGACTGAGGTTGGCAATGCAATTATGGAGAATGGCGGTTTGGAGCGTGAGGGAGGCGACACTGGAGAATTTGAGAAGCTTCTGGAAGAAGCCAACGAAAGGCTGAAGAAAAAGGATCAGGAAGGTGGTTTTTAGGAGGACAATTTTGGGAGATGGGTAGCAAATAGTTGTGAGGCAGGAGAGAGGAGCTAGGAGTTTTGTAGAGAAGAGCTTAGCTATGCTTGGGATTTTCCGCTGTGTCTGATGTATAGTTGAGCTCTTGTTGCAGAAATAGATGAGAGGAATTAAGGAGAATCAAAACAATATGTTGAGGCACCATCGGACCTTTTTTTTTTTTTTTGTGAACTTCTAATGGCCAGAATTGCTTGAACTTTCGAGGATGTACATATTCTGTGAATAAGAATGAAGAATTTCTTTGGAATTGCATCAGTGTAGAGATGCATGACCGGAAGTATGTGTTGTTGAATTGTTGCGTCGTTGTGTCGATCAATCTTTGAATCGTTAAGGAATTAGGGAGAGCAGGAAGCCAGTTTGAGTCTTGGAGATGTTGAGCTGTCAGTAGGTGTGAGATCGATCTGTGAAACATGGACGCCAGGGTTCACATCAAATAGTGTATGCGCTATCTGTTTCCATAGGACCCTCTTCTTTTGGTATCAGAGTTGGTTGCGTAGTTGTGGCCAGTATAGAGCTGATAACGATCGAGGTAATATGAAACGTGAGAATAATGTTTTCGTCTAGTGGAGAAGAGATTCCTGTAGAGCTCATAACACAGGAAAATTGTGAACTGAACTTGGTTCGTAGGTTTGATTTCGGGACCATTCAGAACGGGCCACAAAGGGGAGCTGTGATCTTACGATTTCTGGGTTTTGGTATAGTTAGAATTGTAGGTATAAACCCTGACCAAGCTCGGGTAGGGGACATCGCTGTGGAAGTATCCCACAGTGGATTCTACACCAGTGCACGGGTCTGGGTGAAAGTGACAGATGGAGCAAGGGGGTGGGCATGGACCTCAGAACTTCAAGACAACTTCTACTTCACCTCCTACCTTGCGTAGGGTCGCTCTTGGCCTTGCAGAAAGGCAATGCAGTGTCCCAAGACTGGGGGACATATGGATTCCTAGATCGGAAGTGTCGCCAAACCATTTTGTGAGGCTGTACATACCTGGAGTAGAAGACTTGTTTTAAGAGGGAGATCGCCTGCTTCGGGTGGAGCATAGCGGATCCAGATCCCGCCTGATTAGCTGGAGGGTGTGGTTAGGACAAGAAGGACAATGGCGATTTCAACAACAGTCGACGGATGAGCAACGTTTTTCTACCCTCCCATCAAACTTTGAACCTTTGAGACCTGTGCATGAAGGAGCTCAGTCAGAGTTCAGTGTGTAGTTCGACGTCTATGCTTTTGTAATCCGAGTTGAACTGCAGCAATGAGCAGTTGTTGAGTTCATACATTTTGTCTGAAGGGCTTTGTGTCTGTAAGTAGTTTTGCTATTTTCTCTGTCCTAATTACGCTTCTTTAGGATGACTAGTCCACAGGGCATGGACGAATTTTTCTAGGGGCGCGATCATGAGGATGTTAGCAATTGGGCTAAACGGCTCAGTATGGCGGCAGAGGTGCGCGACTTCAACATGGACAAACTTTTCAAGATTGCCAAGCTCAATTTGAGAGGCAGAGCCCGGGAGTGGTTCCGAAAGCTGCAGCCGGTGCCGGCCGACTGGCTTGAGCTGAGAACACTGATTTTGCAGAAGTATGGCCATGTGGACACTGATGACATTCGAATGAAGCTCGATGTCATCAAACAGGAACCCAAGGAGCGGGTGCAGAGATATTTTGAGCAATTGGATAAGCTATTTCAGCGGGGGAAAATTCCCGATGCTGAACAAAGGAGGCGATTTCTGGGTAAGCTGAAACCAGAAATTAGGAAAATATGTGTTGTTAGGACATACACTTACATAGAAGAGATGGTGGGTGCTGCCACAAAACTTGAGAGGGTGTTGGGTGAGCTCGGCGAAACTCCATTCGAACCTCTGAAAGAAAAACAGGAGGAGGGAGTTGCTGAGATAATGATGGAGAAGCAAGTTAATGCTTTCAATGATACGCTGATCAATTTCATGAAAGGGAATGTGTCTAAACCTGTCACATCATCCTCTTCCAGCATGTTTGTAGTATGCCAAATTTGTAGAGGAGGAGACCACACTGCCATAGCATGTTCGAGGCTTAATGAACCCCGGCCCAAATGTGCCAAATGTGGGATGCCGCATAGGACAGAGAATTGTGGTGTGAAGTGTTCCTTCTGTACAGGATTAGGTCATTCGGAGGACAGATGCTGGAAGAAACCAAGGGATGGGAAGACGCACCCCGGATCAGCTAACTTCCTGGAGGTAATGCTGGATGATGAGGAAGCGACCCTGCACCAGCTTAACAAGTTGTGTGGGAGTGAGAACTTGTTCTCCTACACTCGGGTACCAAGAAGAAGAATGCCTGTGGAAGTGACGCCAGCAACGTCTGGACTAACAGCTGATGCCACAATTGAGAGAGCAGGAGCGAATCGAGAAGAGTCTGTCAAATCAAAGATTCTTTCCCATTTTGTCAAAGGAAAGGTATCACTAACGTCGATGGAGACAGTGATGATGATACCAGGGGAGTTGGAGCACCTGGAGAATCTTGTAAAGGTAGATCAAAGGAAGAAAGATACGGAGGCTGCAAACACTCAAGTGTCGATGGTTTCTGCTGTCCCAGCACTTAGACGTCTATGCATCAACAAGACGCACAGGAGCAAAACACTCCACCTTTCGGTGGAAGTGAACCAGTGTTTAATTGAAGGACTGGTGGATACTGGGGCATCCATGTCAGTCATGGTAGCTGCAGTAGTTCGGGAGCTGGGTCTAATGCATTTAGTGTCTGGATCAAAAACATACAAGACGACCTTAGGTGCCATTACCCAGGCACTCGGCCGAATTGAGGAGGTGACAATAAAAGTTGGAGGAGTGCAATGCAGGATGACTTTCATGGTTGTAGATACCGATAGCTATGATGTTTTACTTGGGCTTGATCTGCTGGTCAAAATTGGCGCGATTGTAGACGTTGAACAGGGACTGATCCAAGTCAAGAGAGGTCCTGGGGCTGATGTGGAAGTGTTGCCACTCACCATGGTGAATTTAATGCAGAGATCCGACTCAGTCACTAGTGACTACAAAGACGATTGTACTAGGAGACATGCATCTGGGAATTCGGAAGTAATGGGCGGAGCGTCCTACTCATCTCGATAGGACACTTGTGAGTTATTAACTGAGCTGGAATTTGAGTCTAACTCTAACTCAAGCGAAAGCTCAGAAGAAGCAACTCAGTTGGTGGATCATGATGAGGAGGCATCTGAGTTTGGGGATATCGAGTTTGAAGAATTGGTCAAGAAGGAGGGACCCCAGCAGATTCTGCGACTGACAATGTAGACCAATGCGGACGATTTTATGAGGGAGGAGCTTACTGATGATGATGATTACGCCGACTGGATCCAATGGGCTGATGATGAGGAGCGACGTATGCAGAGTCTATCAGATGCAACAATTACAGCCGAGGAATCTGTGCTGCTGAAGATTCAGCGGATGGAGATCAATGACTCCGGCGATGGATTTGAAGAGCGAATCATGAAGAACCCCAAGGAGGAAACACGGTGGGGTGAGATTTGTTAGAAGATTAGGATCGATCAGCACCTGGATAAAGGGATGGAACGACAACTGTGGAGCATTCTGGAGCAATATGAAGATGTGTTCGCATGGAACAAAGGGGAACTCGGATGTTGCAATGTTGGAGAGCATATCATCGACACACAAGGATTCCCACCTTGTAAGGTAGCTCCTGGTCGATTGTCATATTGGGAAGAGGCCGAGGTAAACCGGCAGATTAATGTGTTGGTCGAGTTGGGAAAAATGCGGCCAAGCAACTCAGCATATGCATGCTGTGTAACTCTGCCAATCAAGAAGGATGGGAGCAGGTGATTCTATGGGGACTACAAACCCCTCAACTTACAAACTCGGAGGGATTCATTCCCTATGCCCCTAGTAGAAGATGTAATCTCTCAATTAGGAAAGTCAGCATGGTTCACTGCGTTAGTTTTGCAATTGGGATTTTGGCAGATCAGGATGGCTCCTGAGGACATGGGAAAGACAGCACTGGTTACCAAAAGCGGATTGTTTGAATGGACTGTCATGCCATTCGGACTCAAAAATGCCACGAGTACTTTTA